>APMI01004433.1_pt1 | contig 17537 bp, 9 predicted proteins | sample 667938 | NCBI WGS metagenome assembly APMI01 (sample SAMN01084076, study PRJNA167559) | wastewater metagenome | biome: Wastewater | place: Denmark: Ejby Moelle, Odense | collected 2011-11-28 | reverse complement strand
CCTAGGCTGTGCCCGATCAGCGGCGTCGGGGGCCGGCCGCTGGCGGCCATCGCCTCGGCCGCGGCGGTAAGATCGGACACATCGGCGCCGAATCCTGCTTCGCCAAACGTCCCGCCGCTCTTGCCGAGGCCGGCGAAGTCGAACCGCAATGTCCCGATCCCGCGCCGCGCCAATGCGCGCGAGATGCGGACGGCGGCGAGCCCGTCCTTCCCGCAGGTGAAGCAATGCGCGAACAATGCCCAGCCGCGGACCGGTGCATCGGGAAGCTCGATCCGGCCGACCAGCCGATATCCCGACGGGCTGGTGAATTCGAACGGTGATGCGACCATAACGACCTCTCGTCTCAGTTCATGCGATTCCCTGACAGGTTTCGCATGCGCAGGCGATTTGGTCACAATTGCGGGCGGAAGGCGATCCCTCGCGGCCGCGCCCGATCAAAGATCGAGCGACCAGGTCTGCCCGATCAGATCGTGCCCGAACGAATGATGCGGTGCCTCGTCGACCAGCACGAAGCCGACGCGCTCGTAGATGTGGCGGGCAGCGGCAAGCACGCTGTTGGTCCACAAGGTGACGCGCGCATAGCCGAGCAGCCGTGCCTGCGCGATGCAGGTTTCCACCAGCAATTTGCCGACCCCGGCGCCGCGCGCGAAGGATTCCACATAAAGCAGGCGCAGCTTGGCCACCTCAGGCGCGTCGCCGTGCACAAGGAAGATCGATCCGGCCATCTCGCCGTCGATCTCGGCAATCCAAGCCGCATCGCGTGCCGGATCATAATGATCGTGGAAATCGGCGAGGATGCGCGACACCAGCGCCTCATATCCCTGATCCCACCCATATTCTTCCGCGTAGAGCATCATCTGACGCGCGGCGACGAGCCCGAGATCGCCGGGCTTCAGCCCGCGCAGCGTGACCGCCGGGGGCGTCGCCACGTTTTCGAAGGCATGCATCATGATCGATGCCGCCGACACCAGTCGCTGGCGTTGTCGCGGGGATATCCGGTCGAGCAACGTGCCGATCGCATGCTGCGCCCGGGTGTTGAGATCGGCGAAGGCGGCATGCCCCGCTGTGGTCAGCGAAAGCAGCTGCTGGCGGCCGTGGCTGGGGTCGTCGCGCGTTTCGAGCAAATCGCGATCGGCGAAGCGTTTGAGCGTGCGGCTGATCTGCGCCCGATCCATGTTCAGCGTCCGTGCGATATCCGCCGCGGTCAGGTCCGCGCGATGCGCAAGCTCGTAGAGGATGCGCGCTTCGCTCAGCGTGAACGGGCTGCCGTCGAGATGCGCATCGAGCAGCCCGAGCCGGTTGGTATAAAGCCGGTTGAAGGAGCGGAGAACGGCGACATCGCCTTCGGGTCGGTCGAGCATGAGCACATCCTCACGCATAATGTTGATAGAGTCAACAATGTGCATGAGGCCGCCGATCAGCCCCAAAATCTCTTCATCGGCAGTCCGTGCCCATCCCATTTCCATTGGGGATCGTCGATCGCCAGAGTTGCTCTCCGGTTTGCGATCCGCCAACACCGGTGGAGAACGGGGGAACAGCGATGAACAAGAAGCTGCTTGCGGCCTGCGTGGCGGTCATCCTGCTATTCGTGGCCGCCTATTTGGCTTCACCGTTTTGGGCGGCGCGGCAATTCAAGGAGGCAGCGCTGAGCGCGGATGTTGATCGCCTCGACGCGGCGGTAGATTTCCCTTCGGTACGCGAAAGCCTGAAATCGCAGCTCACCGTCGCGGTCACGACGAAAATGAACAATGATCCGGCGATGCGTTCCAACCCGTTTGCTGGCTTGGGCATGGTGATGATTCCGGCGCTGGTGGGCAAAATGGTGGACGGCTTCGTCACGCCCGACGGAATCTCGGCGATGGTGAAACAGGGGAAGATGGAGAAGGGCGGGGGAGAGGTGAAGTCTAACCCGAACATCCGATATTCGTATGATTACCGTAGCCTGGATCGATTTTCCGTCACGGTGAAGGTGCCTGATGCCAAGGAGGATCAAGCTCCCAAGTTCATTTTCGAGCGTCGTGGCCTGTTCTCCTGGAAGGTGATCCGGCTGGAGATTCCCGAGAAGATGTTGGCGCAATAGCTCGGACCATCAGCCAGAACATCGTAAAATATCGGCACGGTGATCAATCGGTTGGTCGAACGCGCAGCCACACCATGATGATAGCTACGATTCGCGCGGTCCAATCCTTTCAACCCGGCGGCTCGATCGATTGACGCGCCAACTCGACCGTCTCGAATGGCATGTGGACCTCTCGAACGAGACGTTGGCCCTGTTCATCCGCTTCTGGCTGACGACCGCCGCGCCGCTGCCGGACAGCGCAATGAATGCAGTGCAGGTGCCGGGGCGCCGGCGCTGCACGGAGGCTGGTCCGCGGTTGAAGAACGAGGTTGCCCAGGAGGTCGGGCCGACCGATTGAGCATCCGGGGTTGGGGCAGCAGGGTACGTGCTGCATTGCGGGATTTTCTATCGTTGCGCCCTTCGCTCGGCTAAAGGCGACGGGAGAGTCTGCGCTTTCCCGGGACGCGTTCGTGCAGGGCGGCATTACAGGCGATCGCTGAGAAACAATCCCGTGCGAGCCTCTTGATCCATGGCGACGACCTGGCCCCATCACGACCATCGCCTGACCTTCGGTCTGTCGGCCTGTCGTCACTGGACCCTGCGTTAGAGGGCCGCTTGGGGGCGCTTTTGTCTCGCCGGATCGTGCTGGGCGCCGTCGGCTGCGCGGCGCTGCTTGGTCCGACCCGCGCCCTGGCGGCGGATGCTCCGGGGACTGACAAGCCCAAGGTCTTTCTGTTCAACATTCCGGCGCAGCGGCTCCAACCCGCGCTGATCACTTACGCCAGCGTGGTCGGGCGGCAGCTCATGTACGATTCCAAGCGGGCCAGGACGCAACAATCGCGCGCGGTCGTCGGCCTGTTCACGGCGGACACGGCGCTGCGCATGCTGATCGCCGGTACCGATCTGACCATCGTGCCGACCGGGAGCGACGTGGCCTTGGTGCCCTGGGCGGCGATCCGCGCCAACGCCGCGCAAGGCGCGGGGAGCGACGGCGACACCATGCTTGTGCTCGACACGCTCTACGTCTCGGTGCCGCCCGGTGCCGAGCAGCGCCCGGACTTCTCCGCTTATGGCCAGCTCGTCCGCAACCAGATCCTCAAGACGCTGAGCAGCGACCCCAGGACGGCGAAGCGGGTGTTCAACGTGCAGGTCGATCTCTGGGTGGCCCCAACCGGCGCGATCACCGAAACACGGCTGATGCGGTCGTCGGGCATCAGCGCCTTCGACGCCACGCTGCGCCAGGCGATCGAAGGCATCGTCGTGAGCCGTGCTCCTCCGACAGGCATGCGGCAGCCCATCCATGTAACGGTGATCGGGGTCTAGTTACCCCGGAAATGCTTGAACCGGGCTGCCGCGTCGGCCTGTTGGACAGCCACATCGGCCTTGCCGCATGCATCACCGCGCATCGAGCCCGAGCGGCCGGGCAGCTCGGGTGCCATCGCAGCACTAGCCGGCTCAGGACCAGAGCCCCGATTTCGACGGCCAGCGATAGCGCAGGCTGATCGTCATCGCCGCGGGGGCGGGTTTGACGGTCGCGCCGTCAGCCGGCTTCGGCTTGATATGGAGCGAGAGGCGCAGCGGGAGCAGCATGCCCTTGGGCGGTGCCTGGGGAAGGTTCTGGCCTACCAGCAGCGCCTGCAGGTCATCATTGGGCTGCGCCTGTGCGAATAGCGGATAGTCGATCCGCGAGATCTTGCCTGCAGGATCGATCCAGAAGGCGATCTTGAGCGTCGCACCGTCCGCCTGGGCGGCACCGGGCAGTTGCTGGAGATAGGCTCGCAACCGCAAGGCGAGCGGGTCATCGCTGTCCAGACGCGCTTGCACATTTGTCGAGACGATCTGCGCATAGGCGATCCAGGCGGGCGGCGCCTTTCCGGCCTCGACATGCCGTGCAGAAGCGGTGCCGACGCCAAGCAGTGCACTCAGCAACGCGCTGGCGGCTGGCAGCGCGCGACGGCGGCGACGACGGGGAAGATCGATGGTCACGAGGCGGCTGTCCTTCGCACGGGGCGGTCGGTGTGAAACATGGGCTCATAGGAGGGCAGGGTGATGCCGACGAGCGAGCGGTCGCACGCGTCGACCTGCTCGACCATATGCGGATAGAGCAGGCCGACGACGCGCGTGGCAATGCCGCCGGTCAGGACGACGCCGAGGAAGAGCCCAATTCCAAGGGTCCCAACGCGAGGGAGCATGGGGCGTCCTTTCCAGCCTCGAGCATCAGGGGCGCGGCGGCGCGGCCGGCTGGGGCGGCAGCGTCTCGCGGTTGAAGGTGATCGTGGCGATCTTGCCGTCCAGGCCTTTGACCACGTCGGGCGTGAGGTCGCCGGTCATGTTGCCGCCGAGCACGGTGTTGCGATCGACGAGCAATCCGCATTTGTGCTGTGTATAGACCTGCGCGATCACCGGTTGCGCATAGCCGGCGATCTGGCCGAGCACCTTGCTGCGGGTCGCCTCGATCTCTCGCGCGCGCTGCTGCATCTTGGCTTGCACTGCCTGGATGCGCGGCTGCAGCGCTTGCTCGCGCTGGGTGCGCTGCGCCGGGGTCAGTTTTGCCGCTTCGGCCTGGAATGCCTGGATCTCGGCATCGAGCGGCTTGCGCTCGGCATCGACTTCGGTCTGCGCTTCTTGGGCGAGTTGGGTCAGCCGGGTCGATGCCGCCTTGCCGACTGCGGCGTTAGCGTAGATCGCCTCGCGCGAGAGCAGACACAGGCCGGGAATGGCGGAACCGCCGAGCGCCTGCGCGGGAGCGGCCGGCGCGATCTGCTGTGCCAGGGCGGGAGAGACGGACGTCGCGATGAGCGCGAGCGAAACGATAACGGACTTCATGGGACTACCTTTGATTGGACTTAGATGGTCGCGGGTTCGGCGACGGTTTCGTTCGGTGCCGCCTCGGCCGGCGCGCTCACGCCTTCCAGCGCGAGCAACTCGGCGAACCGATCGAGCGAGGTGATGTGGAACAGGATCAGCGCCAGCCATCCTTTGTGATGCCAGTCTAAGATGACATCATCGGGTAGCTGCCCGAACTTCTCACGATCGATCACCCGGAAGCCACCCAGGCGCCGCGGCTCGCCGCCCGGCAGCGTGGCGTCCGCGCGCTGGTCGATCAGCAGATCGCGCTCGACCAGCGCGTCGATGAAGGCCTGGGTCTGGACATGTGCCTGGTGGAATTCGCGGCAAAAGCCGAGCGCACCCTCGGTCGGCGGGGCGGGCTTGCCGTCTTCGAACAGCTTAACGCCCTCGTCGCCGCCGGTTGCCACGCGCTCGGACGCCATGTCCAGCGCCAGCGCGAAGCCTTGCGCGCCTGCATCGACGAACACGAACGGATAGCGCCGCGCATAGGCCGGGACATAATGCCGGTCCGCCCAGCGGCCCTCGATGACGAAGCGATTGTCGGCAGCGAGGCCGAGGACCGCGACGGGGAAGTTGCCGCCATCGGCGAAGACGATCGGGTAGAAGCGCATTGCCTGCGCGAATTCGACGATCGTGACGGGCAGTGCATTGGTATCGGCCGCGAAGCTGAAATCGCCATCCTTCAGCCGGACATCGTCATGGATGACCGGCACCAGCGGCTGCGGCTTACGGTAGAAGAGAGGCATGGGATGGTCGTTCGCGGTGGTCACGTTAGGAACTCCGAAACTTGAAATAAGGACGACGGGTTGGGCTCAACCGAACCCGTCGATTGTCACGATGATGAAGGACGGCTGGTCGTTCTGACGGGCGCGCTGCATCGCAGTCGTCGCTTCCTGTGCGGCATTGGCGGCGGTGCTGGACGCAGCGAGGTTGGCCGAAACGTTCGCCTCGTTGGTCGGAACGCCGATTGTCGTGCCCTTCACCTGCACGTTGTCCGCATTTGCGACCGCTTGCGCCGCGACGATCAGATTGCCCGCACGAACGCCGGCATCCCCAAAATCGACCGTCCCGCGCGGGGCCACCAACGTGACCAGCGGCAAATCGCCTTGTCCGGCCGGGAAAGCCGCGATGCCCGCACCCGACACCGCCGCGCCGGAGTCGATACGGCAGAAATAATCGGGCGTGCAGACATATTTCAGCGGCGGCTGTTCCGTCGATGTCTTGGCGCCTTTCCCGGCGTTGATGTCGCCATTCGACGACCAGATCGTCATGTCGCCGCCGCGCTCGGTGAAAATACGGCTCTGCGCGAGCAGCAGCGACTGATCGGCGAAGATGTTCACGTCGCCCGTTTCCCAGGCAAGGATACCCATCGCCTGCGGGCCGACCAGCACGTTACCCTGGCTATCGACCAGGTAAGGCGGCGAGGCGGTCGAGCCGACCAGAATGCGCCCGCCCGGCCCCATGATGTTGATGTTGCCACCCTGCTCGGTCTGGATGGTCGAGCCGCGCATATCGAGATTGCCGGTGGTCATTTGGGTTGCCGCACCGTTGGCGCCGCCGTCCAGATTGTTGCGCGTGTAGCCAAGCTTCGCGGGGAACAAGGCCTCGATCGCCTGATAGCCGCGCGCATATTTGCCGAAATATGGGCTGGCTGGGTCGTTATAGTCGGCGCCTGTCGTCTGCAACACGCGGAAGAACGCCTTCTCGATCAGCGCCTGCCGCTGGGTGTCGGGAATGGTCTTGAAGATCGCCCAGGCCTGATCGGCGGTGAGGATCGGCTTCGCCCCGGTTCCACCGGCCCGAGCGTCCTGATCCGCCTGATATTGCACGACGGTCGCGATCAGGTCGTTCTCGAAACCGGGAATGCCGTCCAGTTTCGTTCCGGGGGCCAGATAGGCATTCGCGAAATCATCCCACGCAACGCCCGGCGCCGTCCCGAACAGCACCGAGATATCGGCGCTACCGCGTCCGAGCCGCGCATTGTAGAGATCGCCCACCGCGCGAATGCCGGTCACCGGCTTGTTGCCGGCCAGCCCGCCATGATATTCAGGCTGCCCGCCCCGGCGATTTCGATCGCCCCGACCGGCACGTTGGGCTGTAGGAAACTGGTGGGCAACGGCGTGTCGTAGATATCGCGGCCGGCAATGATGCTGGTCACATCGCTGCCGTACAGGTTCGTTCCAAGGAAGTAGAGATTGACGATATCTCCGCCGGCATAGATCTGGGTGACCTTGGGCGCGACGATACGCATGCCGTTGGTCATGAAACCGGCATAGAAGCTGCCATCGGCCGCGACGGCCCCGTTCACGATGTCACCGGTCATACTGTAGATGCGCACGGGCTGGCTGTCCGCCGCGTGCAAGCCCGCCTGATGTGCCAGGAAGCGGTCGCCGCCATTGGTCAGCGTGCTCCAGAAAGAGAGATTGCCGATCGGGTTGAGCGGTGACGGCAGGTACGACGTCGGCGCGTCCGACATGCCGAATTCGGCGGCGCTGTTCAATTGACCGGCGATATCGTTGGTAAACTGGATCGATCCACTCGCGAGCAATTGCAGGTTACCCGTGGCTGAAGGATACATCTCGCCAGCACCACCGATATACAGGCCGCCATCAAACGCCGTCACCGCGAGCGAGGCCGGCAACATGCGTCCGTAGAGATTGGCCGAGGTATCGTCGGTCCTTTCGAAAATCGGCGTGCCATAGCTGAACAAGGTGCGTGGCAGGCGCACCGTGTTCAGCCGCACGTCGCCCGATGAAGAGGATAGATTAATCGCCGAGGCGGGCGAGTAGGATTGCCCGTCGGAGAACATTCGGGTGCCGGCGCTACTGTCTGGTATCTGCAGCCATGACGGATTGTAGATTCCGCCGATGTCGGCCGTTCCCCGCGCAGACACGGTGAGCACCGCATCCTGTAGCGCGAGCAGCGTCGACACGGGGCTGGAAATGCCCTGCACCGTCATCGTGAACGCCGAGCCGATCGAACCGTCGGTAACGATGCGCCCCTGACCCTTAGAGACGAAATAGCTACCGCCGAGGATATCACCGCCGGCCTGAACCGAAAGATTGCCGCCACCGACGTAGGTCACCGACGCGGAGCCGCTCGCATCGGTCGTCTTGTACCAGGTCGTCGGCAGCGAGACGGACAGTTCGCGAATGTTACCGCCCGCCGACACGGAGACATTGCCGCCGATGCTCATCACGCCCTGGCCGAACGCGCCGAAATTGATCGAAGATGCCTGAACTTCCGACGCGCCTGTGCTGTCGTTCGGCGCAGTGGGGTTGCCTGTCGCCATCCACGGCCACCAGAATTGGCCGGCATAGCGCCCGGTATCGGCATAAATCTGCTCGTTGCCGCTGATGCCGCCACCAGCGCGTATCGTCACATCGCCGCCCGCCTCGGGATGCACTTCGCCGGTGACCAGGGTGGGGATGCCAACGGTATCAGTACCAAGCACCGATTGATGGAGCGCGTCCTGGGTCGCGCCCGCTGCCGGGCGACCGGCGGCGTAGATCGTGCCGGGCGCCGTCTTGTCGAGCAAGGCGATGTCGCCTGCCGAGATGATGTCGACAGTGCCGGTGCCGGTGCGGATCATCGTGCCGACGTTGATCGTGCCGCCATTGGTCGCCCAACTGATGTGCCCGTCGATCGTGAGCGCGGCCGTCGAAACGGGCTGTACCGCGACCGGATCGCCGCTCGCAAAGTCCGCGCCTGCGATCAACCGGTAAGAGCTGCTCACGCCTCCCGCGAGCACCGCGCTCGACAATGGCAAGGGATTGTCCTTGGTATTGGCCGGTGCAGGGCCGTTGGCCACCGGCGGCTTGGCGATCACGATGTCCAGCGTCGTGGGCGGCGGCAGCAGAACCTGGAAATCGGACGGCGTCGATTCGCCGTTGATCAGGCTTGCGATCACCTTGTTGAAATATGGGGTGTACGCCTTGAGATAGGCGGCATAGTCGTTGGCAGTTGCAGGCGGCGTGGGAGGAGGATTGGCCGGATCGATCGCCCCACCGGCGAAGAACATCGTATATTCGAGATCGACGCCGTTGTTGATCGCCGAGAACGCGCCGGGCAAGTTGAGGAAATCCAGATATTTCTGGTAGAGACCGTAATATTGGCCGATCGCGGTGGGGTCTCCGTTCAAAATGTCGGCCGGCGCATACAACAGGCTGGTGTCGCTGACCCCATTGAACACCGCATCCTTCAGAGCTTGCCAGGCCGGATCGACCGTCGCAAAATCTGACTCGACGATCTTCCCGCCTGCACCCGTCGCCGTTGCATATTGCCAGAAGCCGTCCGTCAGGCTGGCGCGCGCGTCGATATCGCCTTGCGCGCGCAGCGTCAGCACGGGCGCTTGTCCGTTGTAGCGGAAGGCGAGCGTATTGGGATCGGTGCCCGCGCCCAGGTTCCATGCGGTAAGGATGGAGATGGCGCCGCCGTTGATCGTGGGGTCGGGATTGCGCAGCTCGACACCGGGCCGGGCATGGAAGTTGGCGATGTTCGCGAACCGGTTCTCGAACGTAAAGCCGGGGTTGCGGATGAATCCCATCAACGTGCCGGAGACGGCAGCATCTTCGTCGCCGTTCAGATAGCCGTAGAAGGTCTGATGATCGACGTTGGGCGTGGTCGGCGTGAACAGGTAGTTCGCCAGATAGGTCTTCAGCTCAACGTCGTCGGCGGGGTCCGGCAACGCGTTGCCCGCACTGTCGGTCCAGGTGCCCGCGACCAACTTCCCATCCGCTCCGTACCAGCCGGCGGGGTCGATGATGCCATCGAAATACTTGCTCTTGTCGATCTGCTGGGTGTCGGCGGTGCTCCACACCGCATAGGCCTCGAGTCCGACATCGCGTGCGCCTTTGATCGTCGCGCCCGGATCGATCGTCACATTGACGTCGCCGTTGGCGAGCAAAGGCGCGCGGATCGCGACCGTGCCACTCGAAAGGCCGCCAGCGGTACCGCCGGAGACGTCGATCACCGCGCCCGCACCGACCCGGATCGTGCCGGAGCCTGCCGCGTCGACAAGTTCATAGCCGTAAGTCGGATCGAGCGAGCCATTGGGGACGCCGCCGGTCATTAGCTTGACGGTGCCGCCGCGCTGCGCCGGATCGGACCCGGTCGCGATCAGCCTGCCGGTTACCGTCACACCGCTGCGTCCGGCCAGCGTAATGCTGCCGCCCGCCAGTCCCGCCGCGTTGATCGTGCCGGCGATCAAGACATTGCCGTCCGCAGCACCGGGCAGGTCAGTGCCGCCATCCGCGGTCAGGGCCACAGTCCGGGCGACCAGCGTCTTGCCGTTCGAGAGCACAAGGTTGCCCGTCCGGCTGCGCACCGCCACCGTCTGAGTCACGCCACTGTCCGCAAGCCGCGTCGCGAGGCCATCGAGATCGACCGAGCCACCCACATCCAGACTCAGCGAACCGCCCACATAGCCGGCTGCTGCATTGCCGCGCAACGTTCCGAGCAGATCGACATTCTGCGTCGGCGCGGACACCGTTAGACTGCCAGCGTCACCGCCCTTGGTCGCGCCGGAGAAGTCGAGGGTCGCGCCCTGGGCCAGCGTGATCTTGCCCGTGTCGGCGGTCAGCGCGACCGTGCCCGCCGGGGCATAGGCGGTCACGTCGCGGAACGCCTTGGCCACGCCCGCCGCCACGACCTTCGCGCCGTCGCCGATCGTCAGATCGCCCGAGGTTGCATGCAGCGAGACGTTGCCGGCCGGCGCGAGGATCAGCGCATTGTCGATCAGCGCACCACCGCTGAAGGTCCAAGCCCCCCCCAGCGTCTCGCGCTGGACCGCCGTACCCGCCCCCGCAGCCAGCCTCAGCGTGCCGGTGGTCACGACCCGGCTGTTCGCCCCGGTGTCGACCGTGAATACAGGAGCGGTCATCGTCGCGTCGAGGCTCCCCAGATCGAGGCTGCCCTTGCCCTGGCCGACGATCCCGTTAGTGGCGCTCGCCGTCACGGTGCCGAACCCGCGCAGTGTCTTGGCGCCAACGCCGAGATCGAGTTCGCCGGCGCTGAGCTTCAACGTGCCCGCTCCTCTTGCGAACGCCGCCTGGCCGCCAAGGTCGTTGACCAGCGCCAGCGTGGGCGCGTTGATACTGACGGTGCCACCGTCGCTTGCAAATGCGGCAGCGCCCAATGTCAGGTTCTGTGCGGAGTCGAGATCGACATCGCCATAGAAGTCCATCGTCGAGCGGCTGTGGAAGCCCAGTGTCGTGATGTTCGCGAAGCGGGCGATCAGTGCGCTGTCGACCACCAGCCCGGCGGGACTCGCCTGGGAACCGCTGCCAACGAAGGCAACGCTGTTCGCGTTGATATCGACTGCCTTGCCCGCGAATGTCGCGCCTGGAGCGAGCAGGAGGTCGCCGGTCGAATCGAGGGTCACCGAATTGCCGCCGTCGATCGACGCGCCAGCACGAATATCTAGCAAGCCCGCTGCGGTCCCGACAACACCGCCCAGACCTGGCACGTTCGCACGGAGCACCGGCACGGCCGATCCGTTGGAGACGCGCAGCAACGCGCCGTCCCCGCTCGCGCCACCCGTCGCGCCGATCAGCAGCGGACTCGTGCTTCCCGCCGCAATTACCCCCTTTGCCGCTAGCGCGCTTCCACGCTCGATCAGGAGGCCATTGGCCGCGTTTGGATCGCTGCCCGATACGTCAGTACCGGTGACCAGAAGGATTTCCGGACCGGTCAGCGCGGACCCGGCATCGTTCGACAGGACGACGCTGTTGGAAACCGCCTTGATGACCGTGCCGTCCACAGTATTGGTCCGGGTGGCGCCGATCAGCAGGCTTTCCGCGCCGAGGCTGTTGAGTGCGTCGACGTTGACATGCAGATAGCCCTCGCGGGCAACGCCGCTACCGCCAAGGATCTGGATATCCTGCGCGGCAATGTCCACCGCCCCGCCGCGACCGCCGGTCCCCGGCGTCGACGTGAGCTTGCCGCCGAGGGTCAGCGCATCGACCGCGGACAGGACGAGTTGGCCGGCATCGACCGGTGTACGCCCCGCATTCTTGCCGGAATGGGCGGCAAGCGCCGGGAAATACTTGTCGGCGTCGGTGATCGTGTACTCGCTATACTGCTTCCATACGTTGGCGGACTGGACGAGGAAGCTCGTCGTGCGCGCGTCCTGCTTGCCGGTGATCCCGTCAACGAAGCGGCCTGATACGATGCGGCCGCCGTCATATTGGGTGAAGTCGTCGCTCGCGATGCTGTCGGTGATCTGCGTCTGCTGCACGACGCGGAACGCGCCCTTCACGGTGGCGTACTCGCCCGGCAACAAGGTGTAGGTGCCGTCCGGTAGTCCCGGCACGCCGGAGAGGTAAACCGACTTGCCGACTTCCGACCCGGTTCCGCCGAAACTCGGATCATAGGCCGCGATCGGGCCGCTATAGCCGGGGATCACCGCATAGATCGGTCGGCCATCGGCATATAGCGGGACCTGCTGCGGCGTCGCGCCGGTCGAATAGACCGTGTTGACCGCGTTCAAAAGGTCGCGCGACCCGCCCGTACCGGGCACGAATTCCTGCGCATAAACGCCGCCGCCGCCAGAGAGGTCCACCGTCGCGTTCTTCGACAGGGTCACCGCATCACCGGCGATGCCGATGAACTTCTGTGGCGCCTGGGTCAGGTCCGGCGAGGTGAACCCATCGATCACCAGCCTCCAGTCGGTGCCGTCGGTGGTGGTGCCATAAGGCAGCGACCGGCCATCGAGCGACACCGAGGTGAGGCTACCTGCACCAAGCGTTACGCTCTGCGTGCGGACGAGCGGGGCATTGCCAAACGCCTTCCTCGTGTCCGCATCGGCCGGATCGCCGACGCCGAGCTGGATCGTGCCCGACGGTGCGCGCAGCACCCCGTTCTGCACGATGGTCGCGGCATCGACCAGCAACGCACCGCCGACCGAGAGCGGCAGCGGTGAGGACTTGCCGTTGCCGAGAAAGGTGATCGTCGATCCCGCCGTAGGCGCGGACAGGATGAACACGTTGCCGGTCGCCGGATAAATCTGTGCCGCCTGGAAGGTCAGATCGCCCCCCGTCACCAACGTGCCGGCGATCGTCGTGCTGGTATTCGGCGCGTAGCTGTAGGCAGAAGGCGTGAAGAGGCGGATATCGCCGTCCGCGACGAAACGGCTGCCGGCCGCGTTCTGGATGTTGAACTGGCCCATCAGGTCGATCGCCCGGGCATGGACATCAAGTGTTGCCCCGCCCCCCGCGACGACCGGTGTGAAGGTGGCGAACAACGGCGAGTAATCGCCCCCTAATCCGACATAGCCCGCACTGATCGAAACGTGCGTATTCGCCGCCAGCAGCGCGCCGTTCGACGAAAGGCTGTTTGTTCCGTCGGGCAACAGGACGAAGTTGTTGGCGTTTGCGATCACCGCCCGATCCAGCGCGATATTGAGATCGCCGACGAAGCCGATGGTCATCGACGGTCGGGAAGAGAAGCTGTTCTCGCTCATCGTATCGGCGCCGAGCACAAGCGTATCGATCCCGCTGCCGGCGAGACGATCGAGCGCGAAATGCATGGTGTGGTCGACGCCTAGCGCGTCGCCTGCCTGCGCGCTATTGCTCAGGAAAGCGCCGCTCTGCTGGAGAAGCAGCGTATCGGCCGATACATTGACGGCCGCGGAAAGGCGCTTGTTGACCTGCGCCAGCGTCAGCGTGCCGCCGCGCGCGCCCGGCGCGCCGCCATGCGCGACGAGCGTGCCGTCGAAATACAGTCCGTTGGTGCCGCCCAGCGTGATGGTCCCGCCATCGCTCCATATTGCGGCCGGCGCATATTTCCCGTTCTCCCCGCGCAGGTCGAACGTCCCGGTCGAACCGGAGACATCGATACGCGCGCCCGCTTCGGCGGCGACATAACCGTTAAAGGCAGTGAGTGAGACAGAGCCGCCGTCCAGGACGCGCCCGCCATAGGCGAACGTTCCGCCGTTCGGACCGCGCACCGCCTGTCCGATCGGATCGGCAAGTGCGATCCCCGAAGCGTCCAGTACTGCCTCTTTGCCAATCCAGACGCCGTGATCGGCTGCATCGGGTTGAGTCCCCGAAATCCGCGAGAAATCGTTGGTCAGCGCGATTGAGCCGCCGTGCGCGGTAATCGAGCCGAGTGCCGTCAGGTTCGAGAAGGAGGAAAGGCTGACGCTGGCGCCCGGATCGCCGACGATCGATGCGCCGGTGCCGAAGACGGTCGCGCCGGTAACGCCGGCATAATCGGGAACGAGCCGCCCTCCCGCTTGCCCGGACACTGACCACAACAGATAGTTCCCCGCCGAAAGCGAGAAGTTGGTCGGCTGCCGATAATAGGCATCCACGGTGCCGATGTTCGCAATCGAGGATATGTCCCCGCCGGTGGCGAGCCGTGACAGGGCGGTCAGATCGGCAACGTAGTTGCGCTGGCTGAGCCTGATGGTGGCGCCCTCGGCGATCTTCGCCCCATAAGCGGCCGAAAGCCTGTACGCGCCGAAACCGCCCTGCGTGAAAAAATCAGCCGGAAGGTAGAGTGTATAGTCGGGCAATCCCGCCTGAGCGCCGCCAATCTGGATATCGAGCGCACCCAGGCTCAACGTGCCGCCACCGGCGAAACCATAGCTCAGCAACGTCGAACCGAGTTCTATGGTGCTATGCACCGGCTTGTTCGTGCCCAGCGCCGAAATGTCATAGGTTACGCTGTTGCCGGTCCCGCCCGGAACCACATAGGTGTTCATCGAGATGTCGCCGCCCTTGCCGGCGGGAACCGCGCCGTTCATCAGCACCCGCCCGAGCGTGTCGACATAGCCGCCGCCCGACGCATCGATGACGCTGCCGGGCTTCAGCAGGATCGCGCCGGTCTTGTCGAGAACATATGACGTGTCGTCAGTCTTGGTCTTCGTGCCTTGCAGGTAGTTTATCATCACCTTGCTGCCCAACACCGCCATCGTCTGCATCGAGACGCTGCCGCCGTTGCTGAAGTTGCTGCCCAGGCCATCGACCACACCGGTATCGTTCACCCACAAGCCCGACACGTCGAGGCGCGCCTTGGCGCCCAGCACGAGGTCTCCGGGCGCGCGATCCACGGTGGTACCGATCGGAAGACTGACATCGATATCGGAGAACAGCGGGTTCAACTGCCCCGTGTTGGCACCATCGAGCCGGGTTCCAACGATCAGCTTGATCTTGCCGGACCGAGCCGTCAGCGTTCCTTCGATATCGAGCGCACCACCCGATAGTGTGATCGTGCCGCCCGGCTGGACGCTCAGCGCCGCATCCTGAACCAGCGTGATCGGTGCACGACTGCCGGTGATCAGCACATTGGTGAAACCACCCGCGTTGATAAGGTCGGCCGAGATGTTGCTGGTATAAAGCAGATTGCTGGTATCCGACGAGGATTTGGCGAGCATGTCTGCTGTCCGGATCGACGTGTCGAATCCGTAGTCCGGGATGAAATCCTCGATCCCAACCCCGTTCTTGGTGAGCAGGAAGCCGCCGCCGAACGAAGCGATCGCTCCGGCGGACGCCTGATTGGCGAAAGCTAGGCGCAACAGGGCGGAATTGCCAAGGGCCAGCGTTGCCCCGTTCGGCAGCTTGCCGTCCACGATCTGGTGCCGGCCTATCACCGTCTCACCAAGCAGCGAACCGCTCAGGAATGTCGTACCGCCGCTGAACGTCGCCAGCGTGCCACCGTTGCCGCCCGCGACATAATCGCTTTCGTACCCGCCGGTCATCAAGCGATTGCTGAAGTTGTCGGTAACCCCCCATCGGCTGTGGGCGACGGTGGTCTGGCCAGCGAAGCCCACATATTTCATCATTGGATCGGCGGTCGCGGCGTTATAAATACGCCCGTCCGCGCCGATCAGCCGGCTCGTTTGGGTCGCCCCACCGAGATAGTGCAGGAACCCGCCGCTCACGTCGATCGACGAACCCTTGGCGACCACAAGGTCACCCGACGCGGCCAGGTTGATCGTGCCGCCGTTGACCAGCATCTGCTCGATGCCGCGCGACTGGCCCTGCACATAGCCGCTCGCGCCGACCGTCGGCGATCCGACCCAGGACAGGCCGTCGTCGCGCGTGCCGCTGTCGCGGGCATCGACCGTGAACGGGCTTTTGTAGAGGATGCCGTCGCGCTGCAGTGGCGAGTCCGCCAGTTCGTTCTGACCGGTGCGCGGCACAGTGATGAGATTGTCCGACATCGGCCTCTTGACGTCGGCCAGACCGGCCACGCTCAGCGTTGCGCCCTTGTCGATCCAGATACGCCCATAGGCGCCATCGCCATGACTGTCGGGATAGTTGGTGTCGAAGTTCGGCGTCACCGCGGTCACGGTCGCGCCGGGCATATAAAGCACCGAATTCTGCTGGAACCAGATCGATCCCGCGTTGAAATTCGCGGTGCCAGACTTGAACGCGGCATCGGCGGCGGGACTTGACGTCGTTGAGCCGCCGTCGGCGTCGGGCAGGATCGCGGTCAGCGCATTCGACCCGAAGGTGAGCACAGTCTTTCGATCGACGATGGCATTGGCATAAATGCCTCCGGTTCGCTGCGCGGTGATCGTGATGCTGCCGGTCTGCTGGATGCCGGTCGTCGCCATGACGATGCCGTCCTGGGTCACGTCATTGCCGAGAAGGGTCACGGCGCCGCGTATGCCCGCGACGATACCGGTGTTGACCAGCGTCGGCTTGTCGGCCGGATCCGTATAGGAGCCGGTAGCGGTGACGCTGAGTTGGGTGGTCGAGCTTCCCAGTTGCAGGCCCTGAGTCGCCGCCAGGATCACTTGGCCACCGCCGCTATTGGAGACGACCGATCCGGCGTTGGTCAGCCTGGGCGCGGCGATGATTGAAAAGCCGTTCGCACCTGTCTCGATCTGGGCGCCGGCTTCGATGGCGATGGCGCCCGCCGTCATGGGCGCGTCATAGTTGTTGTTGCCGAGAAGGATGCCGGCACCGTTGGCACCATGAAACGTGTAGAGAACCCCCGACAGGCCCTTGTCGAGGAAAGCTTTGTTGCTGAGCGCGACGGACGCGGCGTCATCGAACTTTTCGCCGAAGAACGAAAGCGACGAGGCGATCAACGAGTGGGTGTTGATCTGGCTGGTGCCGGAGAAGATGATGCCGTTGCGGTTAATGAGGTAGACCGAGCCTTCGGCCTTGATCTGGCCCTGGATCTGGGAGGGGGACAGGCTTGGGTCGTTGATGCGGTTGAGTGCGATCCATTCGTTGGACTTGTCGGCCTGGGTGCCTTTGGTCTGGTCGAAATGGACAATGGTGTCCTTGCCAACGTTGAAGCTGTCCCAGGTAAGGATGGCCTTGGCGGCGGTCTGGTCGATGGTGACGAGCGTCTTGCCGTCGGCACCGACCGTCTGGGTGGGGGCGTTGGCATTCTGCCACAGCGAAGGGTTCGACGTGATGGCGCCGGCTGGCACGAGACCGCCGGTGACGAGGCCATTGGGGACGGTGGAGGGCTTGGCGAGCGCGGCGCTGCGAGCGGCGGCCTGGGCCTGGTTGGCGAGATCCATCGCCGTCGCCACCCGCGCCTGCAGCGCATTCTGGCGCGCCTGGGCGGCCTGGGCCATGGGCGGAAGCGTCGTCACCGGAGCGCCCGTGCCCGGACGCGCGCCGCCCGCACCGCCGGACGCCGCCGTACCGCGTATGCTGGA
>APMI01037349.1_pt1 | contig 17552 bp, 19 predicted proteins | sample 667938 | NCBI WGS metagenome assembly APMI01 (sample SAMN01084076, study PRJNA167559) | wastewater metagenome | biome: Wastewater | place: Denmark: Ejby Moelle, Odense | collected 2011-11-28 | reverse complement strand
ATTAAATTAACGATTAAGGAAGAGAGATTTTTGAGGTTATATAAATATTTAATCCTATTAAATATTTAAGTATGATGAGATTATTATAAAATATAACATTTACTAATTCTTAAATGTTGAGATCAGGCCTGACTTCAACAGTCAGCCAATTCTTGCAACCGACAGCTAACTTTATGACTACTAACTATGCATGGAGGAAATGCATGCCATCATTGATGTTCTCATTTTGTACGAGTAGCATATCGCCTGCACTGCATGGACAGAAACATTTGTTACTTTCTCATCATATAAAGTTAGAGAAAACGATTCAGATTCTTAATAAGAAGGGGATTAAATAATTGTTCCCCATCCAGGCTAAAACTTACCAGTCAATTATGGAAGGCAAGGATGTGATCGCAGGCGATAAGACAGGCTCAGGTAAAACAATTGCCTTTAGTCTCCCTGTAATTGAGAGAATGCGAGCAGCAAAATAATTTAACAATCTTCCTGGCTCAGAGAAAGGTATCAAATTCCTCATCATGGCTCCCACAAGAGAATTAGCTCTGCAAATCACAACTGAATTGATTTCCTTAAAGCACTATGGATCATAATATCGAGTGATGACTGCTTATGGTGGCATTCCTGTTAGCATCCATAGATCAGAACTCGAGAGAAATCCAGATATCGTAGTTGGTACTCCTGGAAGAGTTAATGACCTGATAAACAGAGGCTATATGAGATTGAATCAAGTCAAAGTAGTATGTATAGATGAAGCCGATTACATGTTCGACATCGGATTCCACGAATAAATTAAAAAAATTCTCGATACTGCCAAAACCAATAGTAAATATGAATTCCAATTACTTTGTTTTTCGGCTACTCTCAACAAAATGGTGAATGAGCTGACTAAAAATTATATGCGTGACGATAAAGTCATGATAAAAGAAAACAATGATCATTTACATGTACCCAGTACTATATCGCACCGCTATTTGGAAGTATAGAACAATCAGAATAAAACGAGAGCCCTTATTGAGTTATTAAAATAGCTTTAAAAAAAGGATCCGCAATAGAATGGTCACAAAAAGAAGCGAATTATTATTTTTACCGGTACTAAATCTCAAGCAGATGAGCTGTCTCTACGTTTAGATTCAAAGCAATCAAATGGCAACAATACAAACTACAATGATGAGTAAAAGGTAAATTTCAGGAGTGTAGTCCTACATGGTGATATTGACCAACGCGTAAGAATCGCCAGACTTCAGCAGTTCAGAGATAATCAAGTTTCAATTCTGATTGCCTCTGATGTGGCTGCCCGTGGACTAGATTTACCTAATGTTGATGTCGTCATCAACTACGATATGACTAAGAATGTAGAATCATATGTGCATCGGGCTGGACGTACCGGAAGAGCCGGCAAGTCTGGCCTTTGTATCAGTCTGATTTCAGTCACTAATTAAACTGATGGCAGAGTATTAGGGCAAATTGTCAAGACAGCCAAAATAAAATTAAAAAAATACAAGCCGGGTAATCAGGAATAAAGTGCAGAATAAGTAGAAGAGTAAAAGTTTGCAACAAATAAATCGCCTGTTTAAGAGTTAATAATGTTTGATCGTTACAATTACTTGTCGATGGGCATGCTGCAACAGGAGTTATCATTACTATAAATTGACACTAGCTCATTAAAAGAGAAGAAATCCCGGAAAGATAACTCTACATTCTTTACGATAACCCCTAAAGACTTTGAGCAGCAGCAGAAAATACTCGAGATGTCATTTGGATAAAAGAATAATAAATTTAGAGTATCAGGGCCTTCTAAACAAAGAAACCCACAAAGAATTAGCAGTATAGAAGGCGAGCAATCATACAATAAAAGAAGTCCCAGAACTTCATCTTTTCTGAATAAAAGACCTCAAAGTTAAGGTTCAAATGAAAGGCATCATAGACAGCGGTAAGACATAAATGACGAGTGATTTTTATTTATTTGTTTTAAAAATTTTAATATATAGTCATTGAGTTTCAAAGAGTTGATATTTTTGTCATTTATTCTTTATATTATTTTAGAATAATGTACTTGCAGTTGAACAAACAACCATTGAATAATTAATATGAGTTTAATTTGTAATGGTATAATACGTTCGCATACATAATTTAATAATGATGCATACTGCATCGTTCATTTGTTGCATTTCACACAATAACTGCTACTTAAAGCATATTATATTTACATATTGTTAGTCCTTTGTTATATAAATTGAATATCTTATGTTAAATAATAATGCCACATAACAAATAAATAAAAGCAATTGACAAATAAATGTGTATTATATAATGTAATTTGAGAGATCAGATACCAAATTATTTGACCCTCTATGATTTTGATTGTGAAATTTATCAGTAGGAGAAATAACTTGAAAATGCTTCTTTTCTATAATGGAATAATATATTTATATTTAGGAAATAGCATAAACGTAATAAACTTAATGATTATAGAGAGAAAAAACAGTTATATGAAGGGAATCGCTAACCTTCTAGGAGCGGGAGCGGCTATGACGCTTGCCAATCCTGTAGAACTTGTTAGGATTAGGATGCAGACCTCGACTGAACTAGTTGAGCAAGGGGCACTCAAGCGATCATACTCCGGAGTCTTAGACTGTCTTCATAGAGTCCAATGCTAGTAGGGACTTAGAGCATTCTGGAAGGGCAACGCAGCCAAGCTTATTAGATTTTATTGCAGCGAGACCATTAACTATAGCTCAAAGTAAGTTATAAGAAAATCGCTGCAATCCAACGTACTGCTGCCTTAAGGGTTCAGCTTGCTCAAGAATGTGCTTTCGGGAGTAGTGGGGTCCTGGATTTCCCTGTCCATATTGTACCCCATTGAGCATGCTCGCAACTGTTTATCTAACAGCATCGGTTCGAACAAGAATACTATTTTCAGCTCCATGGCCAGCACGGTCAAAAGAGGAGGATTCCGGAGTCTGTACATGGGAAGCTCCGTATCGATGGTTGGAGTTGCTATTTTTAGAGGCACTAATTTCGGAATATTTGACACCTTCAAACATAATAAAAGGAGTTTCTAAAGATGGCTATTGGCGTATTTTTCATCAACTCTAGCCATTTTATTGACATACCCCTCGGATACTGTGAGAAGAAGAATGATATGTGCTCAAAAGAAGAGCAAATACACAGGATTCTTCGATTGCTTGGCTCGAATTTATCAAAAAGAAGGGCTCAAAAGTTTCTTCAGAGGCGGTCCAGTAATCTTTCTGCAAAGCTTAAGCAGCTCAATTGTGTTATACTCTTATGATAAATTGGCAGCGGATGGCCGGAAGCTTCAATGAAAGAAAATACTCTACTCTTTGATTTTAATATTAAATATTTTTTGATGATTGTTTAATGAAAATTTGATAGTAATATTGCCTTGTCTTAGAAAGCAACTTTTAATTAAGAATTGAATGAAATCAATACGAAAGCAGAAAAATTATTTGAAATTATTTTCATAATTGTGTCAAAATAATAGTAAATTTATTTGTATTACCATTAATATTTCCCTTTTTTATTTTTAAAGATTAGGAATATCATCATAACATTCTCATTAAATTATGCCTAATAATTGATATTAGAAAATATCTTTAATTTATCTCATTATAATATTGATTAGCGAGAGGCGATGATTCATAGATTTTCAAGACTTTTGGCCTTGAGAGCAGTTACTAAAAAAATATACTTGGCTCAATCTGCCAAGCAACCGGTTTACAGATTCGCAACTTCCAAGTTATGGCAGCCAATAAGCTACCGCTTCGCATCAGATGCGTTGCCGAAACACCAGGTCCTTAACGTACTCAGTGTGAGATCCGTAGATGCCAGCGTTAAGCCCAACCATGAGTGAGGGCAAAATAGTGAAATGGAACAAAAATGTGGGCGATGCTGTTTCATAAGGCGACATTTTGTGCGAAGTCGAAACAGATAAAGCAACTGTCGGATTCGAAGTTACTGAAAAAGGATTCATCGCACAAAAGAGAGATACCAGTGATCCTGTACCAGTTGGCACTCCTCTTGTCGTAGTTGTCAAAAGCAAAGATGATGTCAAAGGATTTTCTGATTATAAATTCTAAGGAGGATCTAAAAAAGCAGATAATAAAGAAGTTGAGAAATAAGCCTCTGAGAAACCTAAGAAATAAAAGTAAGAATCATCAGATAAGCCAAAGAAATAAAAGTAAGAGACAACTGAGAAGAAACCTCACAAAAAGACACAATAAAAGTAGTCTGAATAAAAATAATAAACTGAAGCAAGTGACAGTGCAGCAAATGCATCTCTACCTGCGCACTCTAAAATTCAGTAAATTTTAGTTTATTTAGAATGCCAGCACTGAGCCCAACAATGTCTGAGGGCAAGATTATAAAATGGAATGTGAAAGAAGGACAAGCATATAACGAAGGTGATTCTCTATGCGATATTGAAACTGATAAGGCCACTGTTGCTTTCTAGGCTACTGAGAAAGGAGTGCTTGCTAAAATATTGGCTAAATAAAATTCACAAATGAAAGTGGGTGATGTTCTTGGTTTAAGTGTTAAAAAGAAAGAAGATGCTGATAAATTTGCATCATACAAAACTGGTGGAGCAGAGAAGCCCAAGAAATCTGCCCCTAAGAAAACACAAGCATAGCCTGAGGCATAATCCACTGATACAAAACCGAAATAAAAGAAATAATCCAAACCTAAATCATAAGAACAACATTAAAGACAACAAGGGTCAGAAGAGAAATTTGTTAGCCCAGCTGCTAAGACACTCGCTAAAGAAAAAGGAGTAAACATTATGGATATTGAAAAAGGATCAGGTCCTGAAGGTAGAATATTAAAGCAAGATGTAGAAGGCTTCAAACCAAAAGCAAAATAATAAGCAAAAGTACAGACAAAAACATAATAAAAGCCAGTTGAACAAAAGAAACCAGCTGCAGGTGAACAAGCATCTAAAAAACCTCAAAAAGTGGTGATTCCCTAAAATCCTTTCGAGTAAGTTCCATTGACGAACATGCGTAAAACAATTGCTGCAAGGCTCACTGAATCCAAGACTACTATTCCACACTATTACATTTCAGCGAACATTGAGATGGACAAGGCAAATGCTCTCCGTAATTAATTAAATTCAGGCGAGAAAGAGAACGGAGTCAAAATTAGCGTTAATGACATAGTTATCAAGGCAATGGCTTTGGCTTTGAGAGATTTCCCTGGCGTCAATGCTCAATGGCACGGCAGTGTAGTTAAAAAATTCAAGTATGCTGACATTAGTGTGGCAGTCGCAACCGAAGGCGGACTCATCACTCCGATTGTTTATCGAGCTGATACTTTGGGACTGCTTGATATTGCAAGACGAACTAAAGATGTAGCCAAACGAGCACGCGAGGGTAAACTAGATCCCAGATAATATATTGGAGGCACAACAACAATCAGCAATGTGGGCATGTTCGGCATTGACTCTGTGACTTCAGTGATCAACCCCCCTCAGTCTACCATTGTGGGCGTGGGCAAAACATAAAAGAAAGTGCTTTTCGACGAGCACTCAATTAATCCATAGAAACCATTCAGGTACGTCTTGTAATATTATAGAGTCGCATAGGTTATGCAAGTGATTGTCTCAGCTGACCATCGTGTTGTAGATGGCGCAGTGGCTGCTCAGTGGTTGACTAGAATCAAGAAATACTTGGAACATCCCTCTCAAATGCTATTATGAATAAATAAATGTGTTTGTTACATAGATATCTCATTATTATTGTCTTAGTCTCAAAATATTATACCATATTATATAAAATTGAACCAGTAAATCATATCGTTAATGAGTCAAAACTGCTAGCTTCCTCTCATATTGCGTTGTTCGATATATTATGTCTATCGTTGCTGAAATATTTATGACTTCGAGTAAGTTAAATGGTTATTTGATTCTAGTATTTTGCAGTAAATATGGTTATTCCGTTTTAGACAATCAACAACAAATTAAGTTGCAGCTTTCTATAATTTTAGAAGATAAGACACTAAAAGTATGTCATTGATTCAATAGGTTACGGTGATGCTTCTCTATAGTTTACTGATCATCCAGTAAAATAAGTTTGTCGTCAAGTATGTCAAAAATAAAAAAAATGTTCAGTTTCTTAGTATTTAACAGTTTAGTTACATGTGTCTAATATCTGAACAACAATCAGCAAATCTTCAGTCAGTTTTTAATGGATTTGGTTGTTTTTTACCTGAAATTAGAACAAATAAACTTACTTTATAATAATTAAAATCAAACAAAAACATGTCATTTCAAGGCGGTATGAATATGGGAATGCAAGGTGGCTTCAATGGACACCATGGCCATAACGGACAATGGCAGCAATCTAACCAGGGTTGGCAACAGCAAAATCAAGACTGGCAACAACCTAATCAAGGGTTTCAACCTAACCCCTATGGACAACAGGGCTACGGACAACCCAGCTACAACCAGGGATACAACCAAGGCTTCCAACAGCAGAACCAAGGCGGAATTGGTGGTTTCTTCAAGAGAAGTAACAGTTCAAGCTCAAGCTCCAGCAACGGTGATCCCAACAAAAGAGCTGAAAAGGAAAGAAGAAGATCTATGAGACAGCAAGGTGGTAATGGCGGTTTCTTCGGTAACATCAGATCTTAGTTCAATGCCCATAACCCCTTCCATAACTGATCCTGCATACTAACTACATCTTCAATATTCCATTTTTTACTATATGTACAGTAACTGATATCCATCAGAAATAACATAGAGTATATTTATTAAATATCTAATATAATATAAAAAGATGTCTTCTCTAAAATAGATAAGCAGCAATGGCATGACCCTGCACTCCCCTGTGTACTTAGTCACTGCATTTTTGATATCTGGGTTTCTCTACACGTTCTGTAACTGTGTCGGCAACTAACTTAGCGTACAAACTGCAAGGCTCTCAAGTGGTCACTGAAGCAGGAGCATAGAAGAAGTTTTTCCACCCCTACATGCAAGGTTTGACATTCTTTATTGGCTAGTCCCTTTGTCTCATCCCATTTTATTACAGAGTATTACAGGCAGCAAGCTCTAACTCTATAAATGCAGGCAGCAATACTTCAATAATGCTAAAAATAAAGACAAGTGTAACTCAACAAGAACCGGATTCAGTGCACTAAGTAGATAAAGTTAGGTATTCTACGCGCATATTTATAATTCCAGCAATATCGGACTTATTTTCCGTGATGCTACAGTGCACAGCTCTCGCCTTGATATCTGGGTCCACCTTCATGATGTTAAAAGGCGCATCCATAATAACCACTCTCATATTCTCATACTGGCTGTTCGAGTTCAAAGTGCAGAGTCGGCATCTTCTCGGCTGCGGATTGGCTGTACTAGGACTAATTATTGTGGGTCTAGCTGAAATCGCATTAGCTGATCATCGTATCTCTACAGAAGTACATATTCTTCATATGAAGACCGAAGGAACCACTGTAGGCTACATCCTCATGCTAGTGTCTCTTATATTCAATGGATTCTTGTACGCCTATTAACAGAGACTACTGATCAAATTCAAAGTGCAGCCACTTGAAATGGTGGGCTGGGAGGGCATATACGGCACACTCTTCTCTCTTGTTTTAGTTACAGTTTTGTCATTTATCCCATGTCCGTATTCACCAGCTAAGTGCGTATATTTAACATCGGGCAGCAATGCTCATATTGAACTACCATTTCAATACTTACTATAAATATTCTCTTCGTCTCTTTTGTTTGGACTAGTCATAGCTGGTATGTTATGCAATGCGTTCTATAATTACTATGGCGTCACTATAACTAAAGATATGGACAGTCTCACACGGTCATTGCTCAATGTTTGCAGAACTGCACTCATTTGGTTCACTGGGCTAATTGTTTCGTTGAATGTGCCTGATGGTAGCCCTTACAGAATTTAATCTTTAAAGCTATCTGTGAATTTAGTCAAACTTATCGGATTTGCAGCTATAATCACAGGCACTCTGGTTTACAACCGCATAGTTTTAGGCAGTCGTTTAGACTAACTTGATAAAAAATGGGCGAATAATTCACAAACTGAAGAAATTGATAATAAATAAAGTCTACTCATCAAAGATTAGCACTAAATGCAAAACTGGAATAAAAATTAAGCCAGTAAGCTAGCATGAGTGTGATTATACTAAAATTATGTATATATGTGATTATTCATATATTTATCTAATATAAATGGTAAACTTATAAAATATGGAGAGTAATGTCAAGTAGTGCAATTATAGCATTATATAATATACAAATATATAGCATCGGAGAATTCGAATACGAGCATGGACTAATAGTAAAATTAGAACAAGTATCAACCGCCATCGCCTACTAAATCGAACCATAACCACGCGTATATGCGACAATCCATTAAAAGTCGTATGTCAAACGAATCCATGATCTCAATTCCCGAGCCCAAGTCCTACCCCGAAAAGTATCTGTTTGCTTATGCGCAGGATTAGTCTTTAGTCCAATATATCCGAGAAACTAAGACTTCAGCAGATGGAAAATCAGAAGGTTCTTTTCGACCAACTCATTAACTGCGAGGGTGAACCGGAGATAAATGCAACGGGCACAGGCAACATCATGTGGAGCTTCAACAGTCAAGCAAGGACCTACGGTTCGAATCCGAATGACTATCATCGGGTGCATCGCATGAGTGATGAAAACGGTAACGAAAACATAGAACCCTAAAGCAGGTATACTTGTATTAATACAGCCTTAACCCAACTCCTATGCTCCATATTCAACCTGTACAAGTGCTAACAACAAGTGAGAAGATAATCTGCAAATGTTCCAAATCTAAGTGCCTGTTAATGTACTGCTAGTGTTTCTCCAAGGGACTGGTTTGTGGTGATGAGTGCTCGTGTTATCAGTGTAGAAATAACGCTCAATTTTAATAAAAGCGAGAGAAAGCCAGACAGTCAGTCCTGTAAAGAGATCCCAACGCCTTCAGTAACAAACTCGAGATTGTGGGAGGCGAGCAGACTTAATTAGCGCATAAACGAGGCTGCAACTGTAAGAAAACTCACTGTTCTAAAAAATATTGTTAATGCTTTCACGCAGGAGTAAAATGCACGTACCTGTGTCACTGCTAAGGCTGCCTCAACGGCGGTGAAAACGCATATAAATAATGATATTACTCTAATTTTAAAACTTCTTTATTAAAACAAGGTTATATTGTAAATGGTAGATCATTATTGTTATTAATAAAGACAAAGACTCAATGGTACGAAATCTTGCGATTGTCTTAGCATTCATTATCATAATTGGCTCAGTGTTAGCACAACGAATATGTGAAAATTGTTGGGCTGATACAGTACCCACTAGTTTCCAATGTTTAGAGTACTGTGAGGCATACCGTATAGACCCCAGTGGGTACTATACTTCATGCCCAAGCATAATAGTCAAGAACATGTACTACTCGAGCTACGAATACATCCGGGACTAAGCGAGACAACTTTGTGTGGCCTGTAACTACACTATGCCAATGTGCGTGTCGTGCAGTCTGCCAAATTATTGTTCTAACTGCCAGAAAGGATACTATGAATACTATTACGATTTACCGAAAGATGACCGAGACTGTCAATCATGCAACACCAATATCCCTGGTTGCGAAGATTGTAACATTCAAGGCAAATGTAACCAGTGCAGTAAAGAGTACAGACTTATTAGTGGTTTATGCTACAACCAAGACGGCTCCATTGTCAATCCAGGAGATGCTTCCATTCGCAACCATTGGTCTGCCCCATAAGTTGTCCTGGTTGTATTCATTATCATTATCACTTTGATAATGGGAATTCTTCTAGCTTTTAAGATCAAATAAAAGTTATTCAAAGGAAAAAGGCAGTCTCTACTATAAAAAGAAGGATCAGATCCAGCTTATAGTTGATAAAATAATAGTTTTTAGTTTTTGATATTAATGAAAATGAAATAAAGAACTATGGCTTATTTTTATCATTTAGCAGCATTTTAGCCTTTTTTCCACTCCTCATAGAAGGGATAATCTGAGTACCCTTTAGCTCCGTGATGGAATCCATAGAAAGTTGGGAATGAGAGCCGATTGTTCAATTCTAGTTTTTTAAGAATTCGCTCAGCCAAGTCAGGGTTGCTAATGTATGGTCGTCCAAAGCTAACCATGTCAGCCCATCCTTTCCGAATAATATCCAGTCCGTTATCGGGTCCAAAACTATCATTAGCTATGATAGTACCGTTGAAATGAGGCCTCAACTCTTTGCACACATGCTCGATTTGTTCAGGAGGGGTCACTGTGAAGTGGGGATTTTTATAGTATTTTATTTCAGTTGACTCTCGGACTTGGACGAATCCAATCTGCCTCTTGCTCAGTTATTTCATCAAGTGAGTGAATGTCTAAATTGGGTTGTCATCCCACATATCATTGTATTGAGAGACAGGAGATATCTTTATTCCAACTTGATAGGGTTTGTATATTTTAGTGGCCGCATCAATTAGTTACAAACAAAAACGAACCCTATTTTCAACTGATCCACCATATTGGTCAGTCCTTTTATTGGAAAAAGATTTTAGAAACTGGTCTACGAGATATCCGTTAGCTCCGTGAATCTCAACTCCATCAAAGCCAGCATTTTTTGCTAATTCTACTGACTTTGTGTAATCTTTAATGGTTTGTTTGATCTAGTCTAAGGTAATTTCGCGGGGGGTTGGGTAAGGCCCTTGAGTTGCAGGGTTTTTCGTTCTAATAGCGATTGCTGAAGGTGCTATAGGCTCTAGTCCACCGTTAAGTCTCGGATCTGTTGCTCTTCCCGCGTGAACAAGCTGAGCAATAATTTTAGCACCCTTTGCATGAACTTTATCAACAACTTTTCTCCAACCTTAGGCCTGCTCTTTGGTATAAAGGTTTCCAGCGCCTGGGAAGGCTTCTCCACTTTGTGCCCAAGAAGCTGCTTCAATAAAGACAAGACCTGCTCCACTACGCTGCTCGTAATATTTGGCTAACAGATCATTAGGGACTCCGTCTTTGGGGTCGCATCGCTGTCTGGTCATTGAGGCCAAACAGATTCTGTTTCTGACATCCATTTGCCCGATCTTGACGTGGTCACCCCAATTTTTAGAGGAGTTATCTTTATCAGCCGTTGAGCCTGATTTAGAACTAAAGCTTAGCTTTAAGACCTGGACTAAGGTGGGCAAGATTCCAGACTACTGGCTACAGATATTTCTGATCATCTAATAATAGCAAATTTAATAGAAAAGTTTGATTTGAATTTATTAAATATTGATAAAATTTCTGATGAATAAATTATTTTGAACTGGTCAACAAAATGGTTTTTTACACTTTATTGCATACAATAAGCTGATGAATTAAATAAATGAAGAAAAAGCAATATGAGAGCTTGTTAATGATCATTAATTAGCTCCGATCTAATATGAACATATTGATTTCATAGACCTAGAATCAAACACATAGCTATAAACATAAGGGTTATTATATTGGTTTTGTTCTCGAAATTAGCCCAACCCCACTTAGTTTGCTGTCTTACAAAATGATTAAGGTCACCGTCCTACAAAATACCCATATCCTGTGTGCATGTCTTTAGTTCAGTTGAGGAAGCTCCTATATATGATACCTAATAGCAGCAGCTCGATGAACATGTCTTACCACTGCGAGTCAGTTTTGTAGGGCATGCAGATTGCTTCAACTTGAGATCGAGCACTTCTTGTGGGCAATATGTGCCAATGCAGGATTACATGTCTGTGCTATCTGCTGAATCTGTGTATTTTATGCATTTTGTGCACTGAGTCGACTTTGAACATTATTCACATGTCACAGATACTGCCTCGCCAGTTGTGTCACATTTACTCGTTGATTCGTATTATTATTCACAACCGTCAGTGCCTGGCTTGATAACACAGACTCCTGTAGGACAGACTGAACCGCTGAAATCTCGGCCACAGCTGACAAGATTGACGGGAGAGTTAGCCACCATGCTGTTTGTACATGAAACAGGTCCACATATTTCTCTTTGGTAACCGGAATCAGCATTGGTCATCTTGAAACATGAACTAAAGGAGCATTATGATGTGCATGGAGTGCATGCGAGTGAAAACGATATCCCATACACACTTGAGCTCATTATGCACACTATTACGGTGGTGAATAGCAACTTTGACATCTGGTTATTGATGAGCCACTTTTAGAATCAATCAATTATAATATTATCATAAGGTACATAAATTGTACAGATTTAATGATTCATAGTACTAATTTGACTACATCAATCAGTTTATTATATTTACTAATTATTGTCGTGTATTCTGTAACATAATAATGGAATATAACAAAATATGCAAATAAAACAGATCCGATATGTAAAACTTACATATCATTATTGATGAAAAGCGGAGAATCTCAAGAAAATGCATGTAATCAATTGAATCAAATTAAAGGAGTACTTTGGGGAGCAGTTCTAGGCGACGTCATTGGAGCATATCTTGAGTTCAATCGAGCCATCGACTAAAATAAAGTTAAAGAAGCTTTTCTTGTCAAAGGAGGAGGCATGCACAAATTAGAAACTGGTCAACCCACCGATGACTCTGAATTAGCTTTTGCTGTCGGTAAAGGGTTAGTTAGAGGCAAGGGTAAATTAGATCTTAATCTTGTTGCGGAAGAGATGGGCAACTGGTTTCTGTCTAAACCAATAGATGTTGGAGGTACAATACGAAATTCAGTGCCAAAAGCATGCAACATGAAAGTCCATCAAGCCCATCTCTGCAGAAAAGGTGCAAGAGAAAACTCCGAAACTTCGCAGAGTAATGGGACTCTTATGGCAATTTCTACATTAGCAATATGGTGTCACAGACTATCAGCTTAGAATATCACCAAAGCAGTTAGATAATACACTATTTTAATTCACCCCAATTAGCTAGTCGTACTGTGCAATACTTTTTACGTCTTAGTGCTGACTTATTTATTAAACAATAGGAAAGAGGACAACAAAAAGTAATAGAATTTAAGGAGGACTGCATTTTAATACGCCAAAGAGTCAATAGATAAATATGTGCCTTAATCAACAGGGAAGAAATAGTTCAGTCATTGGATTATATTTATTTAGGATTCGCTTTCTAATGCAAAATTACTATAGGAGCATTTGCCTGCAGTCAAAAAATCAGGCTGGGTGCGGATAGCCTTCAGTTATGCTATTTACTAACTGCTAAATAGTAACCAATTCAAATAAAGCCTAGCAAATATTCTAAGACTAAAAGGAGACACTGATACTAATGCGTGCATCGCAGGCGCTCTTATGGGATCATATTTCGGCTACTCTAATATCGAAGCTCAGTTAGGCAAACAAATGCAAATAATAAATTAATGGAGACCAAAGGTAGTGAAGAGACCATAGTGGCTAGTACCTGGTCTTGTAATAGACAAAATGTGCAACAATTTGTTTAAGGTAAGTCCCACTGAGTTAAATGTTATTGGGAGTGAGGCTTAATATAAGTGAATGCTCATAAATGCAATGATTGTGATAATATTACATATCTTAATCTTATATACTATGTCGGTATCAACGATGAAGAACATCATCTTTGCAATGGTAGTGATGTCGGTTGTGCTCAGTCAAGCTGCAGTCTATCACAAAGTGCTCCTGAAAGATCCGGATGCACTCTGTCTTGATGGTTCGCCCGGAGCCTATTACATCTCTAAGGGCGAAGTCCCCGAAAGAGTCTTACTATTTTTCGAAGGAGGAGGCTGGTGCGGAAGCTCAGATCTGGCATCAACTACTGAGAGCTGTTACCAGAGATCAAAAACTGGTCTGGGCAGCTCAAAGAATTATTCGGATACTATTTCATTTACTGAAGGGTTTCTTTCAAACAATGCTAAGAATGACTTTAACGAAGGGACCAAAGTTTTCTTAAAATACTGTGATGGTGCAGGACATCAAGGAGTCAGACAAGCCCCACTTTCATACAAAGGAGAGAAACTGTATTTCAGAGGACACAACATCACTGTGGCTCAACTTGATGATCTTGAAAGAACAATCGGTCTTTTCAGTAAGGCAACAGATATTATCGTGTCAGGAGGCTCAGCAGGAGGTCTTGCTGTTTTCACTTGGGTCAATTACATTCGATAAAAGGCTAAGAGCAAACATGTACTTGCTGTTCCAGATTCAGGCATTTTCTTGAATTCAAAAAGATTCAACACTACAACATTCGCATATCGAGACAGTTTTGCTAACTTGATGAAACTTTCAAACACTGACCATGCCCCTCCAGTGCCTTAATGTGTGCATGATCATCCAAATGAGCATTATATGTGCATGTTCGCAGAAGTGCTTCATAAATACATTAAGGTTCCACTATTTCCAATCCAGTCGCTTTATGATACCTGGTCAATTGCAAACATTTTGAACCTTCACTGTGTTATTAACTAATCCCTGGCCAACTGCACAGAGGCTCAAAGAGACTATATCGAAATGTACAGAAAGAACACATCGGCAGTGCTAGATGAAATTGGTAAAAAGGCATAAAATGGTTTATGGGCACCTTCATGTGCAATCCATACATTTGTGGGTGGAGTCCATTTCTACAGCGCTGATTTCCGAGTTCCAGCCAATAGTCAGAACTCAATTGACGCTACTCTTTTGGATTGGGTCTTGGGCAAAGCAACAAACCACAAGCATATGGACTCGCTACCATGGCCTTATAACAAACCATGCTCAGGAGTCAAGGCTGTTGCTCAAATTGAATGATAAGTATCTCACCAAATTTATACAAAATTAATGTCTTATAAATAGTTCATTAGATATTGTAGTATTTTACAATAATTACATCACTTTTCTAAAATATCAGACTGAGGTTAAAAACACTATTTACTTAAAATGATTTAGATATGTATTTATATTACATTGCATATTAATGAGTTTCAGCAAGTACTTCAGCACTCTGAGGGAAAAGCTCTAATCAGGTGAATGCACTAATTTCGTGATGGGCAACTCAGGTGCAGACTATGACTCAGTTATTGGAGCTATTACCTATGCTTTTCATCTTACTCAAACTTAAGACATTCTTTATCTGCCTCTTATAGACTGCCCTTAGAAAGATTTGCCGTTAAGGTTTGAAATCATGAAGGTCCTTACTGAGTTGAAGATTGACCATCACCAGTTTTTATATACTGAAATGGTACCGGATCTGTGGAAGAACTATTACAAGTTTGTTCTCAATGATCACAACTCGAGACCTTAACTCGGGCCTTAGAAAATACATTAAATTTTAGATCACCATGCTTATGACAAGGATAAAATTAAGTGTCCGCATGTTATCAATCATTGTGGAAGTGCAAATACGCTTATTTACTATGTATATTACCCAGAGCTGATATAAAAATTCGCGAATGAGCAATACATATAGTTGAAATAGCTCTATGGCAAGCTAAAAACATTTGTAGAGTACAGAGCAAAGTACAAAAAATATCAACCAGTGGAGGATCAGAGCACAATTGATCAACTACTTTACTATGGGATCATGATCGATACGTATGGAGTCAATGAAAATATGGCACACATGTACAATGACTTTGATTAATATGCAGTCCAAACTCTATATAATAAAATAAAACCGACAATTAAGTATGAAGACATCGGTTGGGCTAAGTACAATGTTTAAAATAGCTTGAAACTTACTTTCCAACAGCAAGTGCAAAAAGATTACAAATATTTGAAGTACGATGGCTTCTATATCCATTATTCAACAATTCCTCTTGACAACAACTAGTTCAAGAAGGCTTATTGGAAATAGTTGCTTGAAACTTACCCGATATAAAAGATGAAGCTGAATGAGGCAAGAGTGTTCATGTTTTCTTTCCCGAGATAAAAATAAGATATTCTAAAGGCCAGGTTCAGAAAAATTATGCTTATTGCCTCAAATGACCCAAAGATAAAGTAGAAAATAGTCTCTGTTATGAACAAAATGGGATTCCAGAAAGTTGGCGACTTTGATGGATGGCAAGAATGGGTTGACAATAGCGGAAGAATATCAAGGAAAATACTCGATGCAGAAATTAGAACCAGTCAAAAAGAAGCTTAATTCAAATAAGTACCATATAAATAGACAATTAAGAATGAACATAAGAAATAAGAACACAGCCAATGATAGTTTTTGCAATTTATACAATAATAATTATGGATCTGTCAATAAATAAAGAAATTGATAACGATCATATTTCTTGTTCAGTCTGCTATCGTGACTTCGGTATTTAGTAGGGAATTGAGCATGCAAATTATCATAGGTACTTGAATCTTCAAAGAAAAAAATTAGTCACAAAAAATGATAATTCATTAAATATGTCGCCAATTGCAGTGTTTACTAAAAATTAAAAAACTAGCTAATCGGTTGATCAATTTAAATACAAGACTGCTTAGCGAAATACACTTGACAAGCTTTGCAAAACTACTTATAGCAATTAAGTAAGCAGACATAAAAATTCTGATGTTTTTGATCTGTACAAGAAGGTGACCAAAGACTACGATAATCGCAATAGGAGCTTAAGCCTGAAGAAAGTTGTTCATACAAACATAATGGCTAGAAACCATTATTGATTATGCTGATTATTATAACGATTTGCCTGAAAATTTAATAGTCATTTAGTAAGAACAGACATATACCGATGAGTTACAGAAAACCCTACTACTATGAGAAATCAGGAAGTTTAGACTTGAGAGGATATCACCCTAGTCAATGGATTCCTATTTTGAATAGTACTAACTGGGAGCACATCAAAACAATTCAATTAGGTTATATTATTTTAACTAAGAACGAGGGAAAGTGACCGAAGACAACATATACTAGTTTATAAAATCTGACTGGCCTAATCTATAAAATATAGACCTAAGTAGATAACTGAATAATAAAATAGACCAAAATGATCTTGGTGACGACGGAGTTGATCGATTACTGTGTAAAGATATGCCAGCGCTTAAAACTTTGATGTTATCAGAGACCAACACAACAGTAATAGCACTGAGACCCCTGCTAAATATCACATGGAGCAACCTGTTAAATTTGAGTCTATGTTTATCTTCTGTCATTGTTCAGCAAGGAATCAATTACGAAGTTAAGGCATCAAATTGCTAGTGAAAGCAGACATGCCCGCACTTTTGCATTTATCACTTAGTAAATTTATGTTAATTATTAGCCAACTGCGGAATTGGCTAAGAAGGGCTCAAACATCTTTGCAAAGGGAAGTGGAAACATTTGCAAACTCTTAATCCAAGTATATCATATTTTTACTCAAGGAATGAATAATGGAAATTTGACTGGACATTTGAGTATTTTTGGCCATTGGACAGAAATTCAGCATTTATTCATCGGCTAATTTAATCAATAGAGATACATTTATCCAAACATACCAATAAATGTGCTAACTTGTATTGCCATCCAGCCTTCTACCAAATTATTTGCCACGGTTGAAAACTAGTAACTAGAAAAAGTATTGTCGAAATTAAAACGTACATATAATTAGTGATCAAAGCTAAATAATAATTAATTTTAA
>APMI01012737.1_pt1 | contig 17552 bp, 16 predicted proteins | sample 667938 | NCBI WGS metagenome assembly APMI01 (sample SAMN01084076, study PRJNA167559) | wastewater metagenome | biome: Wastewater | place: Denmark: Ejby Moelle, Odense | collected 2011-11-28 | reverse complement strand
GCGCCGCTGCCGCCGCCGCTGGCGGAATGGTCCGTTGCCGACGCGCAGGCGCTGCTCGCCGCGATCCGCGGCATCGGGGCCGAAGGGCTATTTTCGCGCGATTACGAGCCAACCGCGCTTGCCGCCGCCATCGCCAAGGGGCCGGGGCCCGATCTCAACGCCCTTGCCAGCCGCCTGTTCGTCTGGCTGGCCGAAGACCTGCGCGATGGCCGCACCCCGATGACCGCGCGCATCCAGTGGTTCGCGGTCGACCCCGACCAGGACGTGCGCCCGTCGTCGGCGCTGCTGGCCGAAGCGATGGAAAAGCACGACGTGCCGGGGGTGCTCGCTTCGCTCAACCCCACACACCCGGATTACGCCGAACTCAAGTCCATGCTGACCAAGGCCAAGGACCCGACGCAGATCGCGATGATCCGCGCCAACATGGACCGCTGGCGCTGGCTGGCGCACGACCTCGGCCTGCAATACCTGATCATCAACGTGCCCGAGCAGGAACTTCGGCTGACCGTGAACAACAAGGTCATCCGCAGCTATCGCGCCATTGTCGGCAAGCCGGGCAAGACCGCCACGCCGCAGCTGGCCGAACAGGTCCGCAACGTGGTGTTCAACCCGACGTGGACGGTGCCGCAGTCGATCGTGAAAGGTGAAGGGCTGGGCGCCAGGCTGATCGGCAACCCGGCCTCCGCCCGCCGTCAGGGCTATGCCGTCAGCAAATCCGCCGATGGCACGATCACCGTGGTGCAGCAGCCCGGGGCGAACAATTCGCTGGGCCTGATGAAGCTCGACATGCCCAACGAACATGCGATCTATATCCACGATACGCCCAACCGCGCGCTGTTCAACCTGCCCAGCCGCGCGTTGTCGCACGGCTGCATCCGCGCCGAACGCGCCAGCGAACTGGCGATGACGATGGCCATCCTCGGCGCGGACATCACGCCGGACCAGGGTGTCGAATACACGCTCTCCGGCAAGTACACCAAGGTGCCGATGACCAAGACCTTCCCGGTCTACATCACCTATTTCACCGTCGCGCGCGACGTGAACGGGCTGATGCGCAGCTTTTCCGACCTCTATGGCCGCGATGCCCCAGTCATCGCCAGCTTCGCCCAGCCGCGCCAGCTCCACACCAGCCAGCGCAAGAGCAACGAGGCGGTGATCAAGCTCGATAATCCGCTGTAAGGCATCGGCACCGCAAGGCGCGATCCGGCGGGGTTCTATCCGATCCCCAGCCGGTCCGCATAGAGCAGGCGGCCGCCGGAGAGGTGCCACAGCGCCTCGTTGAAGTCCGCCTCGCCCATCGCGAAGCAACCGTCGCTGCGGCCGAGCTTGCCCCATTTCGCCAACATGTCGGTATTGGCGTACCACGCCGGGTGCATCACGATCGCCCGGTCGAGCGCGTTGGTGTTGTCCGGGTCCACCCCGCCCAGCCGGATCGAGGTGCCGTACTTGCCCTTGTACCATTCGTAGGTGATGAACGCCCCGCGCGAGGTGGCGAGGCTGTTCGGCTCGTTGGAAAAGCGCTTGAGGAAGCCGTCGTGCTCCGGGTCCGATCCCTTGCCGTGGGCAACGAGGAACGAGCGCACCTCGCCCTTTTCGAGATCGGCGAAGTGCAGGCGCGGCAGCGAGGAGGGCAGCGCGAAATCGGCCACGCCCACCACGTCGGTCCGCCACAGCTGCGCGCGCACGCGCTCCATCTGCTCCTTCGCAACGTCCAGGATGCGGCGGTGCTGCTCGGTTGGCGAATAGGGCTGCGCGAAAACCTTCGCCGGCGCGACCGCGGACACGGCCGCCAGGCCCACGCCTTTCAGCACCGCGCGCCGGTCGATTCCGGCTTCGTTCCCACGAGTCTTCATACCACTACCCTGCCACATCGCGCCCTGCCCTAAGCTTAACGGCGCGAATCGTGTCCCCGTGTCAGGAATCTGACGCCTTTGCCCCGAGTCGCGCAAGCGCTTCTCCATCCACGCGCATGACGGTCCATTCGTCCATCGGCCGCGCGCCCAGCGCCTTGTAGAACCCGATGGCCGGTTCGTTCCAGTCGAGAACCCACCATTCCAGACGGGCGCAGTCGCGCTCGATCGCCAACGCGGCCAGGTGCGCCAGCAACGCCTTGCCCAGCCCCGCCCCGCGCGCGGCGGGCCGCACGAACAGGTCTTCCAGATAGACGCCCGGCCGCCCTTCGAAGGTCGAGAAGTTATGGAAAAACAGCGCGAAGCCCTGCGCCGCGCCATCCACTTCGCCGATCACCACTTCGGCATAGGGGCGCGGGCCGAACAGCTTGGCGCCCAGCACCGCCTCGTCGAAGCGCACCTCGTGCGCCAGTTTCTCGTACTCTGCCAGTTCGCGAATGAAGGCGCCGATCAGCGGCAGGTCTTCGGGCGTGGCGGGCCGGATGGAAATGCTCATGCCCGCGCGGTTAGCGCGACGAATGCAAAAATGGAATCGTCATTGCGAGGAGGCGACAGCCGACGAAGCAATCCAGGGGCGGATCGCGGAACGCTCTGGATTGCTTCGGCCGATGGCCTCGCAATGACGATGGCTGGCATCGTCTTGGCAAACTTGTCAACTTGCCGAAATCACCAGCCGGTCGCCTTCCAGCGTCACCTTGCCCAGCCGCTTCAGCGCCGACTGCCCCAGCAGGTTGACCGAAAGATCGCGCACCACCACCGCCTCGATTCCGCCGATCTCGCGCCCGTCCACGGCGAGCCGGTCGATCCGCACCACCGCGCCATAACCCTGCCCCGAAGCCGTGCGCAGGATCGGCTGGTAAGCCGACGACGGGGGATCGATGCCCAGCCGCCGTGCGTCATCCACGGTCAGCGCCACCATGTCCGCCCCGGTATCGACCAGGAAGCGCACCTCGCCACCATCGACCCGGCCATAGACGTGGAATTGCCCGTCCGCCCCGCGATCGAGCACGGTCGATCCGCCACGCACGCCACTTTGGAGGGGATTGCCGCGATCCGGGCCATCCGCATCGCGCGCGGCATCCAGATCGGCGACCGTCACCGAAGCCGCATCCGTCGCACCGCTTTCCGGCCCGGCCAGATTGAACACGCCGCCGCCCTGCGCCAGCATCAGCAGCAGCGCGGTCATCCCGACAACAAGGACCAGCAGGCGATTCATCGCCCGCCGGTCTAACCGCAAGAGGTTGACGATTGGGAAACCGGCCCCCGGGAAACAGGCCACCCCGGACGGCGGATATTACTCCGCCGCTTCGCTGACCTTGTCGTTCGCGGCCTCGATTTCCGCCGCCTTGGCTTCCACCAGCGCCACGATGTGATCGAGCATATCCTCGCTCTGCACATGGTGGTCGGTCACGCCCGAAAGATAGACCATGTGCTTGCCGTTGCCGCCACCGGTCAGGCCGATATCGGTCTCGCGCGCCTCGCCGGGGCCGTTGACCACGCAGCCCAGCACCGAGAGCGAAAGCGGCGTCTTGATGTGCGAGAGCCGCGCTTCCAGCGCTTCCACGGTGCGGATCACATCGAAGCCCTGCCGCGCGCACGAAGGGCACGAGACGACGCGGACGCCGCGCGTGCGCAGGCCCAGCGATTTCAGGATTTCGAAGCCGACGCGCACTTCCTCTTCCGGCTCGGCCGAAAGCGAGACACGCAGGGTGTCGCCGATCCCGGCCCACAGCAGATTGCCGATGCCGATCGAGGACTTGACCGTGCCGCCGATCAGCCCGCCCGCCTCGGTGATGCCCAGGTGCAGCGGGCAATCGACCGCTTCGGCCAGCCCCATGTAGGCGGCCACGGCCAGGAACACGTCGCTGGCCTTCACCGCCACCTTGTATTCGTGGAAATCGTGGTCCTGCAGCAGCTTGATGTGATCCAGCGCGGATTCGACCAGCGCTTCGGGGCAGGGTTCGCCGTACTTTTCGAGCAGGTCCTTCTCCAGGCTGCCCGCATTCACGCCGATGCGGATGGCGCAGCCGTTGGCCTTCGCCGCGCGCACCACTTCGGCCACGCGTTCGGACGAACCGATGTTGCCGGGGTTGATGCGCAGGCAGGCCGCGCCCGCGTCGGCCGCTTCCAGCGCGCGCTTGTAGTGGAAATGGATGTCCGCGATGATCGGAATGCGCGCCGCCTTCACGATCTTGCCGAGCGCGGCGGTGCTTTCCACATCGGGGCACGACACGCGGATCAGGTCCGCGCCGGCATCCTCGCAACGGCGGATCTGGTTGATCGTCGCCACCGGGTCGGAGGTCAGCGTGTTGGTCATGGTCTGGACCGTGATCGGCGCATCGCCACCGACGGGGACCGTGCCGACCATGATCTGGCGGCTCTTGCGACGCGCGATATCGCGCCATGGACGTACGGAAGACATGCGCGCCCTATACCGCCGCCAGCGCGCGGGCAAAAGCCCGCATGTGGGCCCAGTCACGAAATGGGTGATGAAAGTGAGGTGTGAACCCTACAGCTTCAGCGCGAACAGCCAGTCCTCGTCGCGCTGCTCGCCCACCATGAAGTCCACCTCGCCCACCTTGACGAAGCCGTAGCGCCCGTAGAACCGCTGCGCGCCGGGGTTTTCGCTCCACACCGAAAGCTGCACCTCGTCCGCGCGGCGCCTGCGCGCCTCGTCCAGCGCCCAGTCCATCAGCCGCGCGCCAAGGCCTTGCCCCAGCACGTCAGGATCGCCGTAAAGCTGCTTCAATTCCAGCGGACGGGCCGCATCGGTCACGCGCGGCAGGCTGCTTTCCAGCAGCAGCTTGCAGAACGCGAGCAGCCGCCCAGCCCCGTCCTCCACCACCGCTGTCACCATGCCCGGATCGGTCAGTTCGGCATGAAGCTTCTGCTCGGTGTGGCTGCCATCGAGGAATGCGGCAAGGTCTTCGGGGCGGTAGAGATGCCCGAACTTGGCCACGAAGGCGCGACAGCCGAGATCGGCCAGCACGGCGGCATCGGCGGGCGTGGCAAGGCGGACGGTCAGGGAATGTGTGGCCATGCCCCGGCCATAGAGGCAGGAGCCACGCCTTTCCAGCCTTGCCGGTTCGCGATCAGTTGCGCGCGGCAGCGACCTTGGGCGGCTTGGTGTAAGGCACGAACTTGTCCAGGCCCACGAAGCCGCGCTGGAAGTGACTGGTGCGGTCGACCAGATGCACCGTGTCGATGCTGCACAGCTGCGAACTGGTCAGCCGGGTGACGAGCACGTCGTCGTTGTCGAGCGATTCGGCGCCCACGCGCGGCTTCTGCACATAGAGCGTGCCGCCCGCGTCATAGACGATCGCGATCTTGTCGTAGATCTGGGTCGAACGGACGGTCGGCATGTAGATGCAGTCCACCGGCGCGCCCGCCACGCGCCCTTCCAGAGCCTTGGCAAGCTGCTGTTCGGGCGTCAGTTTCGGCTTGGCGGCATCGGCCGCCGCAGCGGTCAGCACCATCGCTGCTGCGGCCAGAGCGAAACCCGTCCTGCGCGCAATTCTGTTCATGGCTTGCACGTCCTTTTCCCGAAAAAATCGATCTTTGATCGATGGCACAATTCCCCTGAACAGGCGCTGACCGGCGCAGCGTTCAGGCGGGCAAGACCAATGCCATCCATTCTTCGCGCGTGGCGGGCTGGGTTTCCAGTTGCGGCACGTCGTCCGGCAGCGCGATCCACGGCTGCTTGCGCGATGTCCACACGTGGAACGCGGGCACAAGGTCCGGGCTGTCATCGCGCGTGCCGGTGCGGATCGTGGCGATCTCGGGCCGTTCGTGGTTTATCGTGTAGAGCCGGGTCATGCAGGAAGGGCACGCGACGTGCGTCACCGTCGCGCTTTGGCTGCCGGTGCAGGTGCCCTCGATGGGCGCGCCTTCGGTCACCAGGTCAGCTACCAGCACCTGCTGGTTCAGCGCAAAGGCGCTGCCCTGCCGCGTCTGGCATCCCTTGCAATGGCAGGCATAGGGGCGGAAGCCTCGGTCCACCGCCCGCCAGCGCACCGCGCCGCAGGCGCAGCCGCCGGTTATCGCGTCGCCAATCGCCATCGCCGCTCCCCGCGTCAGCCCGTGCCGCCCACGGTCAGGCCTTCGACCAGCAGCGTCGGCTGGCCAACGCCGGCCGGCACGCTCTGCCCGCCCTTGCCGCACACGCCCACGCCCTCGTCGAGCGCCAGATCGTTGCCGATGCCGACAACCTTGGTCAGGCAGGTGGGGCCATCGCCGATCAGCGTGGCGCCCTTGATCGGCGCGCCCAGCCTGCCGTTCTCGATGCGATAGGCCTCGGTGCAGGAAAACACGAACTTGCCGCTGGTGATGTCGACCTGCCCGCCACCGAAGCTCTTGGCGAAAATGCCGTTCTTCACGCGCGACAGCAGTTCGGCGGGATCGTCGTTGCCGCTGCGCATGAAGGTGTTGGTCATGCGCGGCATCGGCGCGTGGGCATAGGATTCGCGGCGGCCGTTGCCGGTGGGGGCCACGCCCATCAGCCGGGCGTTGAGCCGGTCCTGGATATAGCCCTTGAGGATGCCGTCCTCGATCAGCACGTTTTCCTGCGTGGGCGTGCCTTCGTCATCGATGCTGAGCGAGCCGCGCCGGCCGGCGCCGCCCACGCCCAGCAGCGTGCCGTCGTCGATCACCGTCACGCCGGGCGCGGCCACGCGCTGGCCGATCCGGCCGGAAAAAGCGCTGGTGCCCTTGCGGTTGAAATCGCCTTCGAGGCCGTGGCCCACCGCTTCGTGCAGCAGCACGCCGGGCCAGCCGGGGCCGAGCAGCACGGTCATTTCACCCGCCGGCGCGGCGACCGATTCGAGGTTGGTCAGCGCCTGCGCCAGCGCGCTGTCGATCGCGCGGTTCCACGTCTCGGGCGCGAACAGGTCGTCGTAGAGCCGTCGTCCGCCGATGCCGAAGCTGCCGGTTTCGCGCCGCCCGTCCTGCTCGGCCACGATCGAGACGTTGAGCCGCACCAGCGGCCGTACGTCATGCGCGACGAAGCCATCCGCGCGGACGATCTCCACCACCGACCAGCTTCCGGCGAGCGAAGCCGAAACCTGCGCCACGCGCGGATCGCGGGCGCGGGCCGCGGCATCGATCTGTTCGAGCAGCCGCACCTTGGCCTCGAACGGCACCGCATCGAGCGGCGAAGCGTCGGTGTAGAGGTGGCGGTTGCTGCTGCGCGGCGGCGCGGCGGCGCTGCCCTTCGCCGGATCGAGCAGCTTCAGCGTTTCGCCCGCGCGCGCAATGGCGGCGGCGGAAATCTCGTTGGCGTGGGCAAAACCCGTCATCTCGCCCGAAACGCCGCGCAGGCCGAAGCCCGCATCGCGCGAATAATCGGCCGTCTTCAGCCGCCCGTCATCGAATCCGAAGCTCTCGCTGGCGATGAACTGGAGATAGAGTTCCCCATCGTCACACGCGGCCAGCGCATCGCGCGTCAGGCGCAGGGCATCGTCGGGCGTCAGCGCGCCGGAACGGTAAAGGAGCGAGCGGGTGTCGGAAAAGTCGGTCATCGCCTCCCGATATAGGAGGCGAAACGCGCCCGCGCTACTCGGGAAAGATCAGGCCGCCTGCGCGGCGTCAGAGCTAGCAGTATCCGCCGGGCCGCCCTTCAGCACGAAGCGCTTGTCGCAATAACCGCAATCGACATAGCCGCGCTCATCGATTTCCAGCCACACGCGCGGATGGCCGAGCGCCGAGGGCTTGAACGCGGCGCCGCCGCGAATGTCGCCCGCACCGTCGCAGCTGACGCGGTGGGACGTGGTGAAAACGGTTTCGGGGGCCTTGCTCATGGCCGCGCTATAGCGGGGAAGCGGCGGCGATTCCAGAGCGTGCGTGGACAAGGGCGGGTCATCCTTTGGTCCGGGGTCGCGGTGCATTGGCCCTTTACCCGGCGCGGTTCGCGCCTAAATAGCATAGCCTATGGATTCCACACCCACGGTTCCGCCCGCGATCCGCATCCGCGACCTCGTCAAGCAATACGCCGCCTCAGGCAAGGCTCCGGGCAAGCTGGCCCTGCAGGGCGTGAGCTTCGACGTGCCGCAGGGCCAGATCTTCGGCCTGCTCGGCCCCAACGGCGCGGGCAAGTCCACGCTGATCAACACGCTTGCCGGGCTGGTGATGAAGACCTCGGGCAGCGTCGAGATCTGGGGCCACGACATCGATCGCGACCGGCGCAACGCCAAGGCATCGATCGGCATCGTGCCGCAGGAAATCGTGTTCGACCCGTTTTTCACCCCGATCGAGGTGCTGGAGAATCAGGCCGGGCTCTATGGCGTGCCCAAGGCGCTGCGCCGGTCGATGGACCTGCTGCGCGCGGTGCATCTGGAAGACAAGGCCAAGGCCTATGCCCGCACGCTTTCGGGGGGGATGAAGCGCCGCCTGCTGATCGCCAAGGCCCTGGTCCACAATCCGCCGATCATCGTGCTCGACGAGCCGACCGCCGGCGTGGACGTGGAACTGCGCCGCCAGCTGTGGGAACTGGTTTCGCACCTGAACAAGGAAGAAGGCGTTACCGTCGTCCTGACCACGCACTATCTCGAAGAGGCCGAGGAACTGTGCGAGCGCATCGCCATCATCAACCACGGCCAGCTCATCGCCAACAAGCCGACGCGCGAACTGGTCGACATGGCACGCGAGAAGATCGTGGTGCTGACGCTCGACCGGGACGTTCCCGCCGCACCGCAGCATCCGGCCTTCCGCAAGAGCGTGATTTCGGGTGAACGACAAGTCGAGGTCACGTACGACAAGGACCAGATGAATGCCGGCGAAGTGCTCGCCCTGGTGCAGGGACAGGGCTACGCAATCGTCGACGTCTCCACGCGCGAAGCCGATCTCGAGGACGTGTTCGTCTCGCTCACCAGCGAACCCGCGCAGGCTGCCTGAACGCCCGCAAGCGAAGTCATCCCGGATTTTGCACTTGCGAAATTGAACAAACGCGGCCCTCCCTGCCCCGCCGCGCCCGCCAGTTCGCGCTTTTCAAACGGCTTCGCGCGCGGCAAAGCGCGCGCGTGACAGAATCCTTGCAGACCCGCGGGCGGCGTGCAGCGGCCACGGATCGCGCAGAACAGGGCATGGCGCGGGCCATGACGGAAGGCAGCAGGCAGTGAGCCACGACGTCCTGATCATCGGTTCCGGCGCGGCCGGGTTAACCGCCGCGCTGGTGCTGGCGGAAAAGTGCCGCGTCCTCGTGCTGGCCAAGGGCGCGCTCGATGGTGGGTCGACCGCCTGGGCGCAGGGCGGCATCGCCGCCGTGCTCGACGAAGGCGATACCTTCGAGGACCACATCCGCGACACGATGATCGCCGGGTCCGGGCTGAACCGGCACGAGACGGTCGAATTCGTGATCGAGCACGCGCCCGAGGCGATCCGGCGACTCGCCGACCTCGGCGTTCCCTTCAATGCCGAGGCCGGCGCGCTGCACCTGACGCGCGAAGGCGGGCATTCGCACCGGCGCATCGTCCACGTCGACGATGCCACGGGCGCGGCGGTGCAGAAGGCGCTGCTGCAGGCGGCGCGCGAACACCCCAACATCACCCTGCTGCCGGGACGGGCCTGCATCGATCTGATCACCGGGCGGCACGAACAGGCGCGCTATTCCGGATCGGGCCGGGTCTGGGGAGTCTATGCGCTCGACGAGGCCAGCGGCACGGTGGAAGCGCACACCGCGCGCGCCACGATCCTCGCCACCGGCGGCGCCGGCCGCGTCTATCAGTTCTCCACCGCCCCGCGCGGCGCGACCGGCGACGGCATCGCCATGGCCGCGCCGGCGCGCGCGTCTCCAACATGGAGATGATGCAGTTTCACCCCACCTGCCTCTATCATCTGGAGGTCAAGAACTTCCTGATTACAGAGGCGGTGCGTGGCGAGGGCGGGCGGCTGATCAATCCGCGCACCGGCAAGCGCTTCATGGAATTCTACGACGCCGAACGGCTCGAACTCGCCCCGCGCGATATCGTGGCGCGCGCGATCGATTCCGAGATCAAGCGCTTCGGCCTCGATTTCGTGCACCTCGACATCAGCCACATGCCGGCCGGCTTCGTGCGCAGCCACTTTCCCAACATCTACGAGAAGCTGCTCGGCCTCGGCATCGACATGACGAAGCAGCCGATCCCGGTTGTGCCCGCGCAGCACTATACCTGCGGCGGCATCCTGATCGACCTGGCCGGCCGTACCGACCTGCCCGGCCTCTACGCGGCGGGCGAATGCACCGAAAGCGGGTTGCACGGCGCCAACCGCCTGGCCTCCAATTCGCTGCTCGAATGCTTCGTGTTCGGCGATGCCGCCGCGCGCGACATCCTCGCGCGGTGGGACAGCTTCGACGCCCCACCCGCGGTGCGCCCGTGGGACGAAAGCCGCGTGACCGATTCCGACGAGGAAGTGGTGATCAAGCAGAACTGGACCGAAATCCGCCGCTTCATGTGGAACTACGTGGGCATCGTGCGCACCGACAAGCGGCTGGAACGCGCCGCGCACCGGATCAAGATGCTGGAGGACGAGGTGAACGACTACTACGGCCACTTCCGCGTCTCGACCGACCTGATCGAACTGCGCAACCTGCTGCAGAGCGCCGACCTGATCGTCCAGTCGGCCCGCGCCCGGCACGAAAGCCGGGGCCTGCACTACAACCTGGATTATCCGCAGACCGACGATGCCGCGCGCGATACCGTCCTGACACCGCGCTGAGCCCCGGCCCCGGCCCCGGCCCCGGGCATCAGGCCATCAGGCCATCACGTTGAACAGCGTGCCCGGCTGGAGCGACGCGAGGTAGTCCTGCGCCTTCTGCTCGTCGCTCTTGCCCGTCTTGGTGCCCGACGTGGCATTTGTCGAACCGGTATCGGGGTCGGTGGTCACGCTGGTCTGCGTTTCGGTGCTGCCGTCGCTATAGGTGATGACCGTGGTCATGATCCCGCCGGCGACCGTTTCCACGCGCGAGACTTCGGTCTTGGTGTCGCCCCCACCGCCTCCACCATGACCACCGGCCGCCGCTGCCGTGACCGAGGCTGCTCCACTGGCGTCGGTGGAAGCGCTTGCGCCGGAAGCGGTTCCCTCGATCTGATCGAGCGCCTTGCCGACCGCCTCGGCATCCTTCGCGGTCAACTTGCCCGAAGCGACATCGTCGGCGATCTTCGCATCGATCGCGGCGCGGAACGCGGTGCTGTCGACCGTGCCCGAAACGCTGGCCGACATGCTCGACGCCAGCGATTGCCGGGTGTCGGCGAGATCACCTTCGACGATCTTGATCTTGTCGGCGGACAGACCGCTCGTCTGCAACAGGCTGGCCAGCGTGCTGCCGGACGAGGCGGCCGACGTGACGGCCGATGTAATGGAACCGATCGACATGGCTATTCTCCTTGCTCTCGCAAGGACGGACCGAAATGGCGGAATTCTAATATTTTTCGCTACATTTCACCGCGTTTCACACCCTGTCCGGATGCTGCGCGATGTAGCGCCAGATCGCCCCGATTGACGGACTCCTAGTCCAGATTCGGCCGCAGCCACCGCTCCGCCGCGGCCAGGTCCATCCCGCGCCGGCCGGCGTAGTCCTCAAGCTGGTCGCGCCCGATGGTAGCAACGCCGAAGTACTGGCTTTCCGGGTGGGCGAAATAGAAGCCCGAGACCGCCGCCGTGGGCAGCATCGCCTGGCTCTCCGTCAGCACGATCCCGGCGTTCTCTTGCGCGCCCAGCAGATCGAACAGGATCGGCTTCAGGCTGTGATCCGGGCAGGCCGGATAGCCGGGTGCGGGACGGATGCCGCGGTACTGCTCGCGGATCAGCGCCTCGTTGGTGAGCTGTTCGCCCGGCGCATAGGCCCACAGCGTCGTGCGCACGTGCTGGTGCAGGCGTTCGGCGAAGGCTTCGGCGAAGCGATCGGCCAGCGCTTTCAGCAGGATGTCCGAATAGTCGTCGTGCGCGGCCTTGAACCGCTCCAGATGCGGTTCGATGCCGTGGATGCCGACGGCGAAGCCGCCCAGCCAGTCCCCCGCCGGATCGATGAAATCGGCCAGGCAGAAATTGGCCCTCCCCGTTCCATTTGGCCCCCGGCTCTTGATGAATTGCTGGCGCAGGAACGGCAGGCGCACCGACCGTTCGTCGTCATCGGGATGCAGCACCACGTCGTCGCCGTGGCGGGCGCAGGGCCAGAACCCGGCGACAGCCTTGGCCGTCAGCCACTTTTCGGCGACGATGGTTTCGAGCATCGCGCGGGCATCGGCGTAGAGGTTGCGCGCGCTTTCGCCCACCACCGCGTCGTCGAGGATCGCGGGATAAGTGCCGGCCAGTTCCCAGGCGCGGAAGAACGGCGTCCAGTCGAAACAGTCGACCAGATCGGCGAGATCCCATTCGGGAAATACGTGCAGGCCCGGCTGTTCGGGCGGCGGCGCCTTTTCCGAGAAATCGGGCGCGAAGGCGTTGTCGCGCGCATCGGCCAGCGGCAGCAGCTTCGATGCGCCCTTGCCCGCGCGGGCATCGCGCACGTGCTGGTAATCGGCGGCGGTCGCCTTCACGAAGCCATCGTGCTGCGTATCCGACAGCAACTGGCTGGCGACCCCGACCGCGCGACTGGCGTCGAGCACGTGGACCACCGGGCCGTCATAAGCCGGATCGATGCGCAGCGCGGTGTGGACCTTGCTGGTGGTGGCCCCGCCGATCAGCAGCGGGATGGTCATGCCGGCGCGCTGCATTTCCTCGGCCACGGTCACCATCTCGTCGAGCGAGGGGGTGATGAGGCCCGAGAGGCCGATGATGTCGGCCTCGTTCTCGTTGGCGGCCTGCAGGATCGTCGCCCACGGCACCATCACGCCCAGGTCGATCACCTCGTAGCCGTTGCACTGGAGCACGACGCCGACGATGTTCTTGCCGATATCGTGTACATCGCCCTTCACCGTGGCCATCACGATGCGGCCCTTGGCCTTGGAGCCGGCGTCCTTCTCCGCCTCGATGAACGGGATCAGGTGCGCCACCGCCTTCTTCATCACGCGCGCGGACTTGACCACCTGCGGCAGGAACATCTTGCCCGATCCGAACAGGTCGCCAACGGTGTTCATGCCTTCCATCAGCGGGCCTTCGATCACTTCGATCGGGCGGCCGTTGCGCGCGGCGATCTGCTGGCGCGCTTCCTCGGTATCGTCGACGATATGGGCGTCTATACCCTTGACCAGCGCGTGTTCCAGCCGGCGCACGACATCCCAGCCACGCCATTCCTCGGCCGCCTTCTCGGCCGCCTTGTCCTGCCCCTTGTAGCTTTCCGCCAGATCGATCAGCCGCTCGGTGGCGTCTGCCCGGCGCATCAGCAATACGTCCTCGCAGGCTTCGCGCAGCACGGGATCGATCTGGTCGTAGATGTCGAGCTGGCCGGCGTTGACGATCGCCATGTCCATGCCCGCCGGGATGGCGTGGTAGAGGAACACCGAATGCATGGCGCGCCGCACCGTCTCGTTGCCGCGGAACGAGAACGAGAGGTTGGACAGGCCGCCGGAAATGTGGACGTGCGGGCAGGCCGCCTTGATCTCGCGCGTGGCCTCGATGAAATCGAGCGCGTAGCGGTCGTGCTCCTCGATGCCGGTGGCAACGGCGAAGACGTTGGGATCGAACACGATGTCTTCGGGCCGGAAGCCGATGCCCGTCAACAGCGTGTAGGCGCGGCTGCAGATTTCGACCTTGCGCTCCTTGGTGTCGGCCTGACCCTTTTCATCGAAGGCCATCACGACCACGGCCGCGCCATAGTCCATGCATTTGCGCGCGTGATCGAGGAAGGCTTCCTCGCCTTCCTTCATCGAAATCGAATTGACGATCGGCTTGCCGGAGACACACTTGAGGCCCGCCTCGATCACCTCCCACTTCGAGCTGTCGATCATCACCGGCACGCGCGCGATGTCGGGTTCGGCAGCGATCAGCTTCAGGAACGTGGTCATCGCCTCGACCGCGTCGAGCAGGCCCTCGTCCATGTTGACGTCGATCACCTGCGCGCCGTTCTCGACCTGCTGGCGCGCGACCTCGACCGCCTTCGCGTAGTCCCCCGCGAGGATCAGCTTCTTGAACGCGGCGGAACCGGTAACGTTGGTGCGTTCGCCGACGTTGACGAAACGGGAAGAGGCTTGGGTGGTCATCTGATGCTCCCCCCTCCCGCTTGCGGGAGGGGCCGGGGGTGGGTTCTTTTCTCTTGGAGCGGGCGCCGTTGCGCTGCCCACCCCTGCCCCCTCCCGCTAGCGGGAGGGGAACTGGTTCACGCCGCCATCACGAACGGTTCCAGCCCGGCCAGGCGCGTGACCTGATCGGGATGGGGCAAGGCGCGCGGGGCAAGCCCGGCAACCGTCTGGGCCATCGCCGCGATGTGATCGGGCGTGGACCCACAGCAGCCGCCGAGGATGTTGACCTGGCCGTGATGGGCCCATTCCCGGACGAGACCGGCGGTGGTCAGCGGCATCTCGTCGTATTCGCCCAGTTCGTTGGGCAGGCCGGCGTTGGGATAGACCATGATCAGCGTGTCGGCGATTTCCGACAGCGCCTTCACGTGCGGGCGCAGCTGGGTGGCGCCGAACGAGCAGTTGAGGCCGATCGTGACCGGCCGGGCATGGCGCACCGCGTACCAGAACGCCTCCACCGTGTGGCCGGACAGGTTGCGGCCGGAAAGGTCGGTCAGCGTCATCGACAACATGATCGGGATTTCGCGGCCCAGCGCCGCCTCCACCTTGCGCACCGCCATCACCCCTGCCTTGGCGTTCAGCGTATCGAACACCGTCTCGATCAGGATGAAGTCCGCCCCCCCTTCGACCAGCGCGGCGATCTGTTCGGCATAGACATCGACGAGGAAATCCCAGTCGATCTCGCGGAAGCCGGGGTCGTTGACGTCGGGCGAGAGCGACAGCGTCTTGTTGGTCGGACCGATCGCGCCGGCAACGAAGCGCGGGCGGCCATCTTTAGCGGCGAACTCGTCGGCGATCCGCCGGGCGAGCTTCGCGGATTCGAGGTTGATCTCGCGCACCAGATGCTCGGCCGCGTAATCCGCCTGGCTGATGCGGTTGGCCGAGAACGTGTTGGTTTCGGCAATGTCCGCCCCGGCCTCAAAATAGGCGCGATGGATCGATTCGGGCACTTCGGGCTTGGTCAGCGCGAGAATGTCGTTGTTGCCCTTCTGGTCCTTGGCCAGCCCCAGCGTGCCGGCATAGTCCTCCTCGGACAGCTTCCAGCGCTGGATCTCGGTGCCGAAGGCGCCATCGGTGATGAGAATGCGCTGGCGCGCCTGATCGAGCAGCGCGGCGCGGGCGGAGGATGGGGTGAGAGTCATGCGGCCTTTTCCAGTGCGGGACGGCCGGGACGCAGACCAAGCAGGTGGCAGATTGCGTAGCTCAGTTCGGCCCGGTTGAGCGTGTAGAAGTGGAAATCGCGCACGCCGCCGGCATAGAGGCGGCGGCAGAACTCGGCGGCGATCGTCGCGGCGACGAGCTGGCGCGAGGCGGGATGCGTGTCCAGCCCTTCGAACAGGCCATCCATCCACGCCGGGATCGCCGCGCCGCAGGCCGCCGCAAACTTGCGCGTCTGTGCGACGTTCGACACGGGCAGGATACCCGGCAGCACCGGCGCATCGATCCCCGCCGCCGCCAGCTTGTCACGGAAGCGGAAGAACGTCTCGGGTTCGAAGAAGAACTGGCTGATCGCGCGCGTGGCGCCGGCATCGAGCTTGCGCTTGAGGTTGTCGATATCCGCCTGAACGCTGGGCGAATCCGGGTGGCTTTCGGGATAGGCCGCGACCGAAATCTCGAACGGCGCGATCGCCTTCAGCCCGGCGACGAGTTCCGCCGCGTTGGCATAGCCTTCGGGGTGGGGCGTGAACGGCACGCCGGGCGCGCCCATGTCGCCACGCAGCGCTACGATATGCCGCACGCCGGCGTCCCAGTACCCTTCCGCCACCTCGCGGATTTCCGCCTTGCTGGCGTCCACGCAAGTCAGGTGCGCGGCGGCCGGCAGGCGCGCTTCGGAAATGATCCGCGCGACGGTGCCGTGGGTGCGATCGCGCGTGGAGCCGCCCGCGCCGTAAGTCACCGAAACGAACTGCGGCTCCAGTGGCGCCAGCGTGGTCACCACATCCCAAAGCTGCGTCATCAGCGCGTCGGTCTTGGGCGGGAAGAATTCGAAGCTCACGCGAATGTCGCCGGGAAGCCCGGCGAACAAAGGCGTATCGAGAGCGGTGCGCGCTTCGCGCAGCTGGTCGTAGGACGTGGTCATGACGTGGCCTTCCGCCCGGTGCGGGCATGTTCGGGCTGGATAGAGGTGACGTTGCCGGCCGGAGCAGCCTGGACGTGCGCGCTGCGGACGCCGGTCCAGACCTTTACGATCAGTTCGTGCCCCGGCAGCGCACGTTCGCCATCGGGTTTGAACCCCGCATCGAGCAGGAGCTTTTCCACCTGGGCGTCTGAAAAGCCAAGACGCGCATGAGCGTGCGCGGTGCGCAGTTCCTCGCGGTCGTGCGCGGCGAAATCGACGATGGCGACACGGCCGCCCGGCGCGGTGACCCGCGCGGCTTCGGCCAGCACCGCTTCCGGCGCGATCGCATAGTGCAGCACCTGATGGAACAGCACGGTATCGAAGCTGCCCGGCGCGAACGGCAGTTGCGCGAAATCGCCCTGCACCAGTTCGACCCGGCCGGCGGGCAGATGCTGGAGCCGGGTGCGGGCCACGCGCAGCATTTCCGGGCTCTTGTCGAGCGCCACCACACGATCGGCCCGCGCCGCGAACAGTTCGGCCATGCGCCCCGTGCCGGTGCCCACGTCCAGCACGCGGCCCAGTGCCGGGGATTCCGCACCCTGCCCCAGCATCTCTACCAGCGCGGCTTCCACCGGGCCGTCGGCGATGTGCAGGCTGCGCAGGTGGTCCCATTGCTCGGCATGGCGCGCGAAGTAATCGGCGGCATGCGTCTCGCGCAGGGCGCGCACCGCATCGAGATGCTGGCGATCCTCCGAACAGCGCAGGCCGAACCCGGCATCCGTCTCTTCCGCCACGGCCAGCAGGCGGGCCACCACCACCCCGATCGCGGCGCTCTCGCCCCCGGTATCGGCATCGCTGCCGATCGCGGCGCGCAGGAACACCCATCCGCCTTCGCGGCGGCGTTCGGCCAGCCCGGCATCGCACAGGATCTTCACATGGCGCGAAACGCGCGGCTGGCTTTGCCCCAGCACCTGCGCCAGTTCCCCCACGGCCAGCTCCATGCTGGCCAGCAGCCGCATGATCCGCAACCGCGTGGGATCGGCCAGGGCACGAAGGGTGTCGAGCAGCGTCATGAAGGAGCCATATAAAGAAGTCTTTATATCAATCAAGTCACATAAAGACTTCTTTATATCAGTCGTTAGGGTTGCTACCTAAACCCCCTACCAGCGACGTGTCGGCGGCGCAGGTCCCTTTTGTGGTTTGCCTTGGCCCCGCCACGCCGATAGAACGCGCCCGAACGGAAATACAGTAGAGGGACCCCATGAAGAAGATCGCCTTCACCGCCATCGCCTGCGCCGCTGCCCTTTCGCTCAGCGCGTGCGGCAAGTCCGAGGACGCCACCGAAGCCGCCGCCACCGACAACGTCGAGATGCCGGCTGAGGAACTGCCCGCGGTCGATACCTCGGCTGCCGCCGCGCCGGTGGAAGCGCCCGCCGC
>APMI01006276.1_pt1 | contig 17557 bp, 14 predicted proteins | sample 667938 | NCBI WGS metagenome assembly APMI01 (sample SAMN01084076, study PRJNA167559) | wastewater metagenome | biome: Wastewater | place: Denmark: Ejby Moelle, Odense | collected 2011-11-28 | reverse complement strand
GAGGGGTCTCTTCATCCCCGCACCCTCCGATGCCTGCGGCCGAACCTTTCGCCTTGCGTCAACCCGCGGTGGCGACGCCCCTGCCGCCGGAGACGACCGCCGCCACGGCCAGCGCCGATGGCGCGGCGCTGCTTGATGCGATCTGCCGGGGTGCAGGCCTGCCCGAAGGCAGCCTGGCCGCTGCCGATCCGCTGCGCCTGGGTGAAGAGATCGGCAAATGCCTGCGTATCGCCACCGAAGAGCTGATGGCCCTGCTGGGCGCGCGGGCAGCGGCCAAGCAGTTCGTCAAATCCTCCAGCCGGACCATGATCGGCGGGCTGAACAACAGCCCGCTGAAGTTCAAGCCCAACCCGGCCGAGGCGATGAAGACGATGTTCGTCCAGAAATCGGACAGCTATCTGAATTCGACCGCCAGCTTCCAACAAGGTTTTGACGACATCAAACGGCACCAGACAGCGGTCTATGCTGCGATGCAACCTGCGCTTGCGCGGCTGCTGGAAGACCTGTCGCCGGAATCGATCGAAGAGCGCGCTTCGGGTGGCCTGATGTCGTCGAAAAAGGCCAGTGCCTGGGATCTGTTCGTGGCGCGCTGGGATGCCAAGACCCATCCTTATGAAAACGGAATGCTGGACGTGTTTCTGGCCTATTTCTCGGATGCTTACGACGATGCCGTAAAGAAGACGGGGGGCTAGGGTATGGAAAGCCTTCCCCCTGCTTGCGGCCAGATTGACCGACCCGAAAGGCAGGGCTAGCATCATGGCCAAGTTATTTCGATTGAGGTGTTCCATGTTCTGCCCGCTGCCACCCGATCAGGGGGGGCTGTCTTCCCCGTTGGGGGCTGCGCCGACGAAAAACTGCCCCTGCCGGGGGCTGGGTGGTCGGGCATGAAACTGGACGATCTGCTGGCCCCCATCTCTGACGACCTTCCTTGCGGCGAGGATCTGCTGGCCGCCGACGACCCCGATTTCGTCGATTATTATTTCAACGTCGAAGACCGGCTGCCCACCAGCTATTTCAACCTGACCTCGGGTACGCTGTTCGACCCGCGCTCGGTGGATCACAAGGGCGAAACCGCACAGATCGATGCTTTGCTGAAACGCAGCCGCGACCTGCGGCTGTTGGGGATCGAAGCCAAGTTCCAGATTCTGGCCGGTCGGTTCAAGGGGTGGTCCGACGCCGTTCTGGCGATGATCGAACTGGTGCGCACCTATCCCGAACAGGTGCACCCCACTGACCCGATGGAACGTCAGAACGCGCTGGAAGAGTTGAACGCGATGGCGACAATCGTCGCGCCGCTGGATCACGCCGCGCTGATCACTGACAAACGATCGGGCGATATCATCTATCGCACCTATGGCACCGGAAGCGGCAAGCTGACGCTGCGCGAGGGCGAAGAGGCGGGTGATGCCGGGCTGAACATCGCGGCCCTCGGGTCATCCGAAAACATCGCGGCGGTGGATGCGCTTTATGCCACGCTGACCGCCATTCGAGACGGGCTGAAATCGGTCTCCAGCATCAGCCAGTCGGGCGCAAAACCGTTCCTGCCGCGCTTTGATCGGCTGTCAGAGCGGATCAGCGGCATGATCGCCATGGTCGAGGCCGCGCGCGCCGATCTGGCGGACGGCCCCGCGCTGGAAGAGATAGCAGAGGGAGAGCCCGGCTTCGACGGCGAAACCTCAACGCCCGGCGCTGCAAACCAGACCTTCACCGTCGCCGCCCCGGTCGGCGACATCGCCGATCATCGCGCCGCCTATCGCACACTCAGGGCGCTGGAAGCCTATTTCGTGGCGCAAGAGCCGTCCTCGCTGGCGCTGATTTTGCTTACCCAGTCGCGAATGCTGATCGGTCGGCCACTGGTCGAGGCGATCGACGCCCTTCTGGAAAACAATTCCAATTATGCTACGCTGACCTTCGGGACCGAACAGGGGTTTTCCTTGTCCATGCACCGGATGCGCGAATTGGCCAATCAGGCGGGCCTTCCGATGAACGAAAGTCTGGGGGAGTGGCAAGAGGGAGATGCCGATCCGCCCGAAGTGCTTTCGCGCGACCACGCGGGGGCACTGCTGAAGCAACTTGAAGAATTTTTCCGTCAGCGAGAGCCGGCAAGCCCGATTCCGATCTTGCTGTTCAAAGCCCGCAACTTTTTGACAAAAGATTTCCATTCTTTGGTCCGAGAATTGTTGCCACCAAGTACTTCTTAACGGCGGCATACCCGCCATTGTGACCTGTTTGTTCGTTTGCCGTGTATCGGCTCTCATCATGGAACAAGACCCAGGGAGATATTTTTATGGCCAGTTCAGATTCAGCAACCGGGTTCATCAAGCGCAACCGCCCCCCGCGCGTGCAGATTTCCTATGCCGACCCCATCGACGCCAACCGCCAGGTCGAATTGCCCTTTGTGATGGGCGTGATGTCTGACTTGTCGGGCAATGCCTCGAAGGTGGAAAAGCCCCCCGTGGGCGAGCGTGAGTTTACGCAAGTCAGTCAGGACACACTGGATGACTATATGGCCAGCGTGCAGCCGGGCCTCGCGCTGAACGTCACCAATACGCTGGACCCAGAAGCAGGCGGCAAGCTGTCAGTTGATCTCAACTTCAAGAAAATGGCCGATCTGTCGCCGGGCGAGGTTGCCCGCCAGGTTCCCGCCCTTGCCACCCTTCTGGAGGCGCGTCAGCAACTGGCGAACCTGCAACGCTATATGAACGGCAAGGCGGCGGCGCAGGACCAGCTCAAGGCGCTGCTGAACGACCCCAAGCTGATGGCCGCGCTGAACGAACGCCGCGCCAAGGGCGGCGACGCCGAAGAATGATTTTCGAACGCGCCGGGCGCCCGTTGCCCGGCGTGCGGTTCTGACCCACTCATATTCGGACATGACACATGGCAACTGAACTTGAAAAAGGCACCGGCGGCGCAGGCGCTCTGGCCGAGTTGGACGAGTTCTCCTCGATCCTGAAGCAGAACTTCAAACCGCGCACCGATACGGCCGCAAAAGAGGTGGAAAACGCGGTTTCCACCCTAGTGAAAGAGGCGCTGGCCGATGACAGCCTGATCGCCGAAGACATCCTGGATACGATCGACGCGATGATCGCCAAGCTGGACGAAAAACTGTCGGCACAGGTGAACGAGATCATCCACCACCCCGAATACCAAAAGCTGGAAAGCAGTTGGCGGGGCCTCGCCTATACCGTGAACAACACCGAAAGCGATGCGACGCTGAAGGTGAAGGTCATGAACATTTCCAAGTCGGAACTTGATCGCGAATTGCGCATGTTCCCCGGCGCGAAATGGGATCAGAGCCCGGTCTTCAAGAAGGTGTACGAGGCCGAGTTTGGCCAATTGGGCGGTCAGCCCTTTGGCGCGCTGATCGGCGACTTCTATTTCGACCACTCGTCCTCCGACGTGCGCCTGCTGCGCGATCTGGGCAAGATCGCCGCCGCCTCGCATGCGCCCTTCGTGTCATCGGCCGCCCCCACCCTCTTGGGCATGGATAGCTGGAACGAACTGGGCAACCCGCGCGACCTTTCGACCGTGTTCGACACGCCCGACTATGCTGGCTGGAACAGCCTGCGCGACAGCGAAAACTCGCGCTATCTGGCCATCACCCTGCCGCGCGTGCTGTCGCGCTCGCCCTATGGCCAAAATGGCGAGCCGGTGGATGAGTTCAACTTTGAAGAGGCGACCGACGGCCACGAAGGCAAGCATTATGCCTGGATGAATGCGGCCCATGCCATGGCCGTCAACATCAACCGCGCCCATAAGGAATATGGCTGGACGGTACAGATCCGCGGCGTGCAGTCGGGCGGCGAGGTGGCGAACCTGCCGGTCCACAATTTCGACACCGGCGACGGATCGACCGACATGAAATGCCCGACGGAATATGCGATTTCCGACCGCCGGGAAGGTGAGCTTTCGAAATCGGGCCTGATCAGCCTGGTTCACCGCAAGAACACCGACCGCGCCGCCTTTATCGGCGCACAGACCCTTTATCGCCCGAAGAAATATCAGGACGAACAGGCCACCGCCTCGGATAATATCTCGTCCCGCCTGCCCTATATCTTCGCCGTGTCACGCTTCAGCCATTACCTGAAATGTATGGTGCGCGACATGATCGGGTCGAACAAGGAACGCGACCAGTTGCAGCGCGAATTGCAGAACTGGGTCAGCGGCTATGTTCACGGCTCTCCGGCCAATGCGTCGGAGCGTGACAAGGCACTTCTGCCCCTGGCAGCCGCCAAGGTCGAAGTGATCGCGGACGAAGAGAACCCCGGCTATTACGTCGGCAAGTTCTTCCTGCGCCCGCACTTCCAGTTGGAAGGGATGGATATCGGCATGTCGCTGGTTTCCAAACTTCCGGGCGCGAAATGACTTAACCCCCCCACCGGGTTTCCCGGTGGCAAATTGATTGGAAAAGGAGTCTCAAAATGGCCGTGGAAATCTTCCTGGAACTTGACCAGGTCGAAGGTGAATCGCAGAAATCCGGCTTTGCCGGCAAGATCGACCTGCTCAGCTATAGCTGGGCCTCGTCGCAATCCGCCACCCGCCAGTCGGGCACCGGCGGCGGCTCGGGTCAGGCGAATGTCGGCGACATTGCCTTTTCCAAATACATGGATAAGGCGACGCCCGTCCTCTACAAGGCGTTGTTGGACGGCAAGCACTTTGACAAGGGCAAAATCACCGTTCGCAAGGTGACCGGCGGCAAGCCGTTGGACTACCTGACGATCGAGATGGAAGAGGTGATCATCTCGTCCTACCAGACCGGCGGCGGCAATGCCTCGGACGACCGCATCTATGAGAACATGTCCTTGAACTTCAAGAAGTTCAAAATGACCTATGTGGTGCAAAGCGGTCAGGGCGCCGGGTCGGCCAAAGTGCCGGTCGAATACGATATCTCGGTTGGCCCGACCGGCTGATCTGATTGCAACGGAATGCCGGGCGCAGATGTGCCCGGCATTCGCCCTTGAAGACGCATGGTCCCGATGAAAGAACGCGGCGAAGGCCATTTCCAGATTTCGCTGATGAACGTCTTTCGCAACGCCGCGCGCGAGCGGGATGCGAAGAAAACGGATGATCAGGTCACCGAAGATGGCCGCGTGCTGTCGCTGCGCAGCATGGAGCGGCGCGAAGGTGCCGGCCAGGCAACCTTGCGCAACAACCTGGCGATCGACCTCTCCAGCCTGTTGGGCACCATCAATCTTGAGGCGACCGAGGATCTGACCGGGCTGGACCGGGTGCGCAACTCGGTGCTGAATTACGGCATGGCCGACCTGAGCCGGTTCACGCTGGATGATGTGCGCCGCCACAAGCTGGCCAACGACCTGAAAGCCGCGCTCTTGGCGCATGAGCCGCGGCTGGTGGCCGAGACGCTGGTGGTCAAGCTGAAGGGCGGCAACACGACCAACCAACATATCGCTTTTGACATTACCGCCGAAATGGCGGCAAAGCCCGTGGATGTGCCCTTGGAATTCATCGCGGAAATCGATACCAGCGTCGGCAAGGTGGCGCTGTCGAACCTGACGGTGCGTGGATGAACCGCGCCTTTCTGGAATCCTATAACCGCGAACTGGCGCTGCTGTATGAAGGTGCCAAGGAATTCGCCGAGGACTACCCCGGTATCGCCGAACGTCTGGGCGGGCTGACGCAGGACAACCTTGACCCCGCCATCGCAGGTCTGCTGGAAGGCGCCGCCTTCATGGCCGCGCGGGTTCAGTTGAAACTGGATACCGAGTTCGAGACCTTTACCAACGAACTGCTGGATCAGCTTCTGCCCAATTTCATGGCCCCTACCCCTTCGGCGGTGATGGTGCAGGCCGATCCGAACTTTGCGGATGATGAGCTGGAAAAGGGCAAGTCCTACGCCCCCGGCAGCTATATCGACGCCCGCTATGTTGACCGAGATCAGCGCATTTCATGCCGGTTCCGCTTGTCTTCGGCGCTGCATCTGTGGCCTTTGCAACTGACGCAGGCGCGGGTGGTGACGGGGGCTACGGCCTTTCAGGCCATGGGCCTTGATGTGGCACCCGGAACGGGGGGTGGGGTGATCCTGAACCTGCAACGCCCCGGGGGCGGCAAGGCGGGCAAGCCGAAACTGGTTTCTGCCATTCAGGCCGACAGCCTGCCTTTCCACCTGGTTGGCGACATGGCCGAGATGGTGGCGCTTTATGAACAGATGTTCGCCAACGTCACCCGCGTCACCCTGCGTTACCTGGATGCGCGCGGCGATCCGGTCTTTGTGCCGCTGCCCTTGACCTGCATCGAACAGATCGGCTTTGACGAGGATGAGGCGATCTTTGCCGAAGACACGCGCACCTTTCGCGGCTTTACCCTGCTGCGAGAGTTTTTCCTGTTCCCGCAGAAATTCCTGGGCTTCCGCCTGACCGGCCTGTCCCAAGTGCTGCCACGCGTGCAAGCCCCGGGCTTCGATCTGCTGATTGAAATGTCGCAGGTGCGCCCCGCCCTGCCGCCGCGCATCACGGCCGAGAATTTCCGCCTGTTCACCGCGCCCGCCGTGAACCTGTTCGAAGAAAACTGCTCGACCACCCGCAGCGATACCTTACGCCACGAATATCTGGTGCAGGCCGACAGCAGCCCCTCGTCGCACTATGAGGTGCATCGCGTGCGTGAGGTGTTTGCCTTTTTCACCGATGTGAAAACCAAGGTGCCGGTGCATCCGCTGTACGGCCTGCCCAGCGATGCCCTGCAACCGCGAGAGGCGTTGTATTACACCACCCGTCAGCGTCCCCGCCGCCTGAACGCCAAGGAACGCCGCTTTGGCAAGGCCCAAGGGTACACCGGCACCGAAACCTTCATTTCCATCTACGAACCCGGGCATCTGGACAGTGAAGAGCGCGTCAAGCGCTTGCAGGTAAAGCTGCTGTGTTCCAACCGCCACCTGCCGCAGTTCCTGCCCATCGCGCAGGGCGGCACCGATTTCCGCATGAACGACGATACGGCCCTGCCCTTGCGTTGCATCGCCGGGCCGACCGCACCGCGCGAAAGCGTGACCGAGCTGGACAAGAACGCAGCGCATCGCGCGACCACCGGCCCTGTCGGCTGGCGCATTCTGTCCTATCTGTCACTCAGCTATCTTGGGTTGGACAACCGGGGCGCCAAGGATCAGGGGGCTGCGCTGCGCGAGATGCTGGCGCTGTTCGCCGATCTGTCGGCGCAGGTAACGGAGCGCCAGTTGCAGGGGCTGAAGGCGGTCACTTCGCGGCCCGTCACCCGCACCATCCGCCGGGGCGGGGGCTATCACGCCGCGCGGGGCACCGAAGTGACCATCACCTTCGATGAAAAGGCGTTTGAAGGCTCGGGCATCTTCCTGTTGGGCGCGGTGCTTGATCGGTTCATCTCGGAATATGCCTCGATCAACAGCTTTACCCAGGTGGCGATCCGGTCAGAAAGCAGGGGGCTGATCAAGGTCTGGCCGCCTCGCACCGGGCAGGGGCCGCTGCTATGACCGACCGACGCCGCGCCCTGCTGGACGACCCGACTCAGTTCGGCTTTCTGTCCCTGATGCGTGAGGTTGAGCGGGCGAACCCCGCCCTGCCCCGCATCGGCCGCAACCGGACGCTCAAGGAAGAGGCGGTGCGGCTGGGTCAGGAACCGTTTCAGGCCTTTCCGGCGCAGAACGTCAGCCAGGTGCAGGACCGGGGCGATGGTCGCTTACGGGTACGGTCGAACTTTCTTGGCTATTTCGGCCCGCAAGGTGCCCTGCCGCTGAACATCACCGCCGAGGTGCAGCAGTGGTATATGTTTGGCGATGATGCCTTCGTGCGTCTGACCGATATTTTCACCAACCGCTTCCAGCAGCTTTTCTTCCGCGCCTGGTCGGATGCCCGCGGCATCACCCAGTTCGACCGCCCCGATGACGACCGTTTTCAAACCTACGTCGGGGCCGCCCTTGGCCATGCCGCCCCCAGCTTGCGCCAGCGGGGCCGGGTGTCGGAAACCGCCTGGCTGCCCTTTGCCGGGATCGCGATGGGCCGTGTCAAATCTGCGGTGCGGTTGGGTCAGGTGCTACAATCGCTATGCCGCGTGGAAATCACCATTGAGGAAAACATCCCCTCCTGGCTGATGTTCGAACCCGGCGACCGGACGCAGATGGGCCGGTCAGGGGCCACCCTTGGCATGGATTGCCGCCTTGGCGCACGGGTGCAAAGTGTGAACGACAAGATCCGCGTCGCCGTTCGCACCGAAAGCCTGCCGGAATATGAAAGTTTCCTGCCCGGCGGCCCCAATTTTGCCCGACTGACCGAGATGATCTTCTGGTATCTTGGCCATGAGGTCGAGGTCGAGATTGCCCCCGCCCTGCCCGCCGATCAGGTGCGCGGCATGACGCTTGGCAAGTCGGGGGCGCTGGGCTGGACGGGCTGGATGGCCCCACCGGCGGGGCAGCCAGGCAGTTACCGCAGCGATGCGGTGTTTTCGTCCGAACACCGGACGGCGTGATTGGTGAACAGGTATTTATATTTATGCAAAGGAATAGAAAATGGCCGACATCAGTCTGGAGACCGTCGCCGGTAAATTGAACCGGGTTGGATATGATGCCTTTCTGCAATCGCTGCGCCACGCCCGCAGCGAGGGCAACCGCAACGTGGAACTGTCGCACTGGCTGTTTCACATCCTGCAAAATCCGAAATCCGATATTTCGGTGACGCTCGCCCATTTCAAACTGGATACGGCCAAGGCCCAGAAAGACCTTGGCGCGGTGATTGACGGGTTGCGCAAGAACGCAACCGAAATGCCCCAGATCAGCGAGCAGTTGACCGACGTGCTGGACCGCGGCTGGCACTATGCCACCCTGATGTTCGGCGAGGCGATGATCCGCACTGGCCATATTCTGGTTGCCGCGCTGAAGAACACCACCCTGCGCCGTGACCTTCTGCAGATGTCAAAGGTCTTCGGCGAAATCAACGTCGATACGCTGGCGAATGAGGCGCGCACCGCCTGGGCCGACAGTGACGAAGATGACATGCGGCCGATGGACGGCTCTGGCATCGGCCAGACCTCGGGGGCTGCGGCTGCACCCGGTCAGGGCAGCACGGCGCTGGGGCGGTTCGCCGTGGACATGACGGCGCAGGCCAGCGGCGGCAAGATGGACCCGATCGTTGGCCGTGACGATGAAATCCGCCAGATCATCGACATCCTGTTGCGCCGCCGCCAGAACAACCCGATCCTCACGGGCGAGGCCGGGGTGGGCAAAACCGCCGTGGTCGAAGGCTTTGCCCAGCGTCTGGCGGCCAATGAGGTTCCGCCCAAGCTGCAAGGCACCAAGCTGTTCATGCTGGACCTTGGGCTGATGCAGGCAGGGGCCTCGATGAAGGGCGAGTTTGAACAGCGCCTGCGCAGCGTGATTGACGAGGTGCAGAATTCGCCCACGCCGATCATCCTGTTCATTGACGAGATTCATACCCTGATGGGTGCGGGCGGGGCGGCGGGCACCGGCGATGCCGCGAACCTTTTGAAACCGGCCTTGGCACGCGGCACCCTGCGCACCATCGGCGCGACGACATGGATGGAATACGCCAAGTATTTTGAAAAAGACCCGGCGATGACCCGGCGCTTTCAGCCGGTGATGGTGGACGAACCCACCATCGACCGCGCCTGCTACATGCTGCGCGGCATTCTGGGCCCGATGGAGGCGCATCACGGCATCCGCATCTCGGATGAGGCGGTGGTGGCGGCGGTGAACCTGTCGGCGCGCTATCTGCCCTCGCGCCAATTGCCGGACAAGGCGGTGAGCCTTTTGGATACCGCCTGCGCGCGGGTGGCGATCAGCCAGTCCACGGTTCCGGCCTCGATTCAGGACAGCAAAGCCAAGATTGCTGGCCTTGAAACCGAACTGGCCGCCAAGGAACGGCAGGCCGATCTGGGCGAGGATGCCGGGCCGCGCGTGGCCGAAATCCACGATCTTCTGGCCAAGGAACGCGAGACACTGGCCAAGCTGGAAGCCGATTACAACGAGGAAAAGGCGCTGGTCGATCAGTTGCTGGACCTGTGGAAGCAGATCGGGTTGGGCGGCAAGGCCGAAGGTGCGGTGACGCCCGATCAGGTGGAAGGCGAGGCGGAAAACCTGCGCCCGCAGGCGATGGAAAGCGTGAAACGCCTGCAAGCGCGCAAACCCGATGACCGCAAGATCTATGCCCATGTCGATGCTCAGGCCGTGGCGGCGGTGATCTCGGACTGGACCGGGATTCCGGCGGGCAAGATGGTGTCGGACGAATTGCAGGCCATCCTGACCCTTGCCGACCGGCTGAAGGAACGGGTGATCGGGCAGGATCACGGGCTGGAAATGATCGCGACGCGGGTGCAAACCGCCAGCGCAAAACTGGCCAACCCAAACAAGCCGATCGGCGTTTTCATGCTGTGCGGCCCGTCGGGCGTGGGCAAGACCGAAACCGCGCTGGCGCTGGCCGAGGCGGTTTATGGCGGTGAGCAGAACATCATCACCATCAACATGAGCGAGTTTCAGGAGGCGCATACGGTCAGCCTGCTGAAAGGCGCGCCCCCCGGCTATGTCGGCTATGGGGAAGGCGGGCGACTGACCGAGGCGGTGCGCCGCAAGCCCTATTCCGTCGTCCTGCTGGACGAGGTGGAAAAGGCCCACAGCGATGTGCATGAGCTGTTCTTTCAGGTCTTCGACAAGGGCATCATGGAGGATGGCTCGGGTCGCCAGATCAACTTCAAGAACACGCTGATCCTGCTCACCTCGAATGTCGGCACCGATGCCATCATGGATATGGCCGACAAGGGGGAGACCAAACCCGATGTCGAGGTGCTGGAAGAGGCGCTGAAGCCGCACCTTCTGCGTGTCTTTCCGCCCGCCCTGCTGGGCCGGATCGTCACGATCCCCTATTTCCCGCTGTCCGCCGAGGTTCTGGGCGGCATCACCAAGCTGAAGCTGGGGGCTATCGTCAAGCGGATGAAGGAAAACCATGGCGCGGCGATGAGTGTCTCGCCCGAGGTGACCGCCCATATCGTCGAACAATGCCGCGACCCGGATTCCGGCGGGCGGATGGTGGACAACATCATCTCGAACACCATCCTGCCGGCGCTGTCGCGCGAGGTGCTGGACCGCATGGTCAAGCAGACGCCGATGGCGCGGGTGGAACTGGTGATGAAAGATGGCGAAATCGGGTATGAGTTCAGCTAAACCAACAAACGGATGAATGAATGGCAAGTATCGAGTGGCTTGGCATCAGCCAATACAGCAAACTGATCGGTGCCGTCGGCATCATCGACAGACACGCCTGTATCGTGGTTTCTTTCTACGAAGATCAAGATGGCAATCAGGATGGCACCGTAAGCGCAGGTGAATGGCTGGCATCCAAACTGTCGCCGATCTCGATTGAAGGCCATGCGACCTTACAGGTTGCAATGGCAGCAAAGTATAATCTGCGCCTTTTGGAAAAAGACGCAGATTTCGCAAGATGGGCAGATCAGCAGTTTCTTAAATTTGCCAGCGGCCTTGTCATGGATGGCATATATGCGGCCTATTTCTCTCGTGGGGTGTCTTTGATCGGGGGTGGGATGGCCAGGATGATCACCAGCGGCATGGTGAAAGAATTCATCGTGAAGAAAGGCTTCGAAACCGTGGTTAAAGAGGCTTTTCAGGCTGCGGTCGGACGATAGACCCATCAACTCATCAATCATGTCACGCCGCCGCCAGCAGCACCTCGATCACCTTTTGATAGGCCAGAACTTCGGGCGGCAGCGGTGGGGCAACGGCCACTGCGCCGCCCTTTCCGCTCATCTTAAGCTCTGCCCATTCCTTGACATAGGCGATGGTGCGCCCCTTCAGGAATGGGTTGGCGTTAACCACGCCCGCCCCCATCACATCGGCCACCAATTGGTCATCCTGCGCCGACAGCACCACATCGGCCCCGCCCGCGCCAAGGAAGTGGCACAGATATAGCCGCCCCGCCGTGATCTGGTGGCCGCGGTTGCGCAAGTACGCCTCGCCCTCTCGGGCAAGGTTGGTGACCATTTCGCGGCTAAGGGTCGGGTCGGTGCGCAAGGCCAGCAGGTCTTCGCGGCTCATCGTGCTGGCAAGGTCGGGGCGGTATTGGTTCATCATGCGGATCCAGGTGCTTTCGATGAACTGGCCCAGACCCACAGCGGTGGACAGGGGGTTCGCCGCATCGGCCTTGCCGCCGGATTCGACGCGGATGATCTGATCGACCATGGTTTCCACCGCCGATCCCGCGCCGCCCGCCGCCACCACGGCATCGGGTGCAAAGGGGTCAATCGCCTCACCTCCTGCATAAAGCTCGAAATGCAGATGCGGGCCGGTGGATTGGCCGGTGGTGCCGACATAGCCGATCAACTGCCCTGCGGTCACCTGCTGCCCGGCCTTCAGCCCGTCGGCAAACCGCGACAGGTGGGCATAGCGCGTCTCGGTTCCATCGGCATCGGTGATCTTGACCAGATTGCCATAGGTGCCGCCGTCGCTGGCAAAATTCACCGTTCCTGCAAAAGCCGCCACCACTGGCGTTCCCACAGGTGCCGCCCAGTCGGTTCCCTTGTGCAGTTTCACGACATGCAGAATGGGGTGCATCCGCGGCCCAAAACGCGATGTCATTACCCCCGCCGTCGGCGTCACCATGCCCGCGCGGGTGGTGCCGCCGCCTGCACCTCCGCTGCCCTTGCCGAAACAGGCATAGTCCTGCGCCCCAACCGGGCGATAGACGCTGCATTGCAGATCACGCCCCTCACCCTTGATCGCGGCATAGAGCACCTGTCCCGGCCCCGGCCCCTCTCCTCCCGCATCGGGGGCATAGAGCAGCGTCATCTGGTCGCCCGGCGCCGCGAAACTCTCCATGTCCCACGACTGGCTGAGCATCACGATGGTTTCGGCCACCACGGCCGAAGGCACGCCGTTACGGATTGCCGCCGAATAGAACGCATCCAGCAGGCGGTATTTGCGGCCAATGTCGGCGCTGGCCACCGCATCTTCGCCTGCAAAACTGAACAGGTCTTCGTCCACCCATGGGTCTGCCGCCTCGACCACATGGCCATCATCGCCAAGTCCCAGGCTGCCTGCATAGCTGTCACGCGTATAAAGCGATAGTTGCACCGGCACCTTCACCCCGCCCCGTGTGGTCAGCCGGAACGCAAGGATATGCCCCGGCTGAAGGGTTGCAATATCGGGCACAGCCGCCTTGCCCTCCTCGACAAAGCGGTTGGCCGCGGCCTTGTCGGCACCGTGATCCACCATCAACTGGGCCAGGTCTCCAGGCTCTTTCAGCCGCAGGATCACATCTTCAAATGCCGCCGCGCGGGTCTTTTCGGGCTGGATATAGACGACGCTTGTGGTGTCCTCTATCCGGGTGCGGGTAAAGGTATCGGGCTGGCCCGCGCTGGAGACACCGGCAATATCCTCTCCCCAACTGGCGTCTTCGCCTGCCTTTACCACCTCGGTCTGCACCGGGGCCGCCGCGTCCACCTGTGGCGCGGGCGCCAGAACCGGAGCAGGGGCTACCGGGGCCTGCGCCTTCACCTCGCGCTGCGCGTTGAAGAACGCAAAATCCTCACGGCTTGACGGCAGGGTGGTGATCAGCCGCTCTTCGGTGGTGATCATCGCATCGTTCAGCAAGATCAGCTTGCCCCCGGCGCGGTCGGGCGGCACCTCGGGCGGGCGCGGCATTTCCTTACGGTGGTCGCCCGCGCCCGAGGTATCGAAATGCAGCGTCATCGGATCGCCGGGCAGATCGATGAAGGCCGAGGTATAGGCGGCGGCGGCATCCATCACCACGCCTTCGTCCTGCACCCCGTCGTTATCGGCGACCTCTTGCGCCGTCGGATGGCCGAATCGCAAGATACCGCCGAAATACAGCCCCGTTCCCAGCCCCGCCACCCCCAGGGCAACCCCGCCCCACAGGATCAGCGGCACCAGCCATGTGTTGCGTCTGCGGCGTTGCGCCTGCTGGCGGGCGGCCTTGAAACGGGGGTCAATCTCCATGACCGCGGCCCCGCACGATCAGAACGATCCGGTGATGCCGATGGTGCCCTTGGTGATCCGGGTCTTTGCGGTTTCCTGTTTTTTCCCGGTTTTCACATTGGACTTGACCGAGGCCTTGGCAACCGGCGCGGTTTCCACCTGCGCGCGCTTGCCGGTCTTGACGGCGGAAGAAGCGACCCGCGCCTCGCACACCACCTTGGTTTCACCCGACAGGGTCGTGAACAGGTCGGCAGAAGGTTCAAGGCTGGTCGGCACAACATGCTTGGCCAGGTAATAAGAGGTCAGCGCCGTGCGCGATCCCTTGCCCCAGTTGCCATCCACCGCCATGCGGTAGCAGCCCACCCGCAACAACTCTCCCTGAACCGCCTTGGCCAGATCTGCGGGCAGGGCGGTTGACTGGTCCAGCAGGCGCGGGTCGATTGCGGCCAGCAGATCACGCCCTTCTGGGGTATCGGCCGTCACCTCGCGGCCCTGCAACCGCGCCGGCCCACCCAAGTCGATCTTGCGGCTGTCCCAGTCCAGGGCAGCCAGCCGGATCGTGGCCTTGCCATCGGTCTCTTCCGGCTTCAGCGCGGGGCCCAGGGCGGCAATCGCCGTGTCATCGGGCAAGGGCGCATCACCAATCGCCACGCTTTCGTCGGCGACCTGCAAATCCTCCAGCGACACCAGGGCGTCGGGTGCCGGTGCGGTTTTGCCCGCGTCTTTGCCCAAGTCTTCTGACCCGCCCTCGGCCACCTCTGCTGCGGCTGGCGCAGGCGTATCGACCGCCGGGCTGTCCAGAATGGTTGTTTCCTCGGCCACCTGTTCCAGATTGGCCTCGGCCAGGGCAATCTCTTCCTCGGCCAGCTTCAGGGACCCTTCGTCAAAGCCCGATTTGGCCAGCAGGGCCAAAAACTGCTCGCGATCTTCGGGCGCGAGCTGCGCCAGCAATTCGTAATCCGCCTCGCTCAGTTCCTGCTTGGCGGCGGCGTCGGGGGGCACGAAATAGAATTGTTCGCGCAAGCTGGATTGGTCCCACGGGACCTGTTTGCGCAGGGTGGCATTCTCGACGTCATTCCTGACCTCGATCATCATGTCCGAGACCGACTTGCCCTTTTCTGGCAAGTGTTTCAGCAGGGCCGTGGCAAAGGGGCTGTGGTCGGCCCCCGCCACCCCATCGGCAGAAACCGCCCCCGGCGCGGTGGCAAAGGCCACGAACGTGCCCACGCCCGCCTGTACCCGCGCCAGACCATCCGATGCCATGCCCGACCCGCGCACGCCCTGCGGCAAGGGATCGTTGCGGCAGGCATCCAGAAAGATCAGCGTCTGGCGGTTACGGCTTTGCAGCCGGGCGATCACGGCATCCAGGCTCCAGGTTTCGGCGGTCAGGCGCTCTCGGCTGTCCAGTGCAGCATCGACCGGCACCAGATAGTTCACTCCGCTTAGCTGGAACGCATGGCCAGCATAGTAGAATACGACGCTTTCCGCCCCTTCGGCCTTGGCAACAAAGCTGTCCAGGTCTTTCTGAAAGGCGGCTGTGCCGCTGTCTGTCAGCAGCGTGACCTTGAACCCCAGATCATTCAGGCCAGCCGCCACCGCCGTCGCATCACCGACCGGGTTCTTCAGATCGGGCGCAACCGTATAGTCGCCATTGCCAACCACCAGCGCAACACGTTCGGCCTGTGCCGGGCCAAAGCCCAGCCAAAAAGCCGCCGCGGCGGCGCATAGGCGCAACCCCTTGGCAATCCGGCCTGATATGGCTTCTGGCATCTCAAATCCACATGGCAATGCAAAGTAATCTACCTAGGGCAGAGCCGTCTGACCAGCCCACATATCGGAACCAATCCCTACCCCCCTGGGGGCGCTCCAAGAAACAATGTCCATCGCTGGGTCTTCTGGGTATCGACCTCGATGAACCCAGCCTCGATGTGACCCAGCTTCCAGCAATCGGCGATTCCGGGAATGACGAACTTGCGCGGCGCGATGCACATGCGTGTCGTGCCGTTCAGGATGGGCTGGCCGAACACGTCTTGCGCGTAAATATAGACATAGCGGCTGGTCAGCTCATCCCGGATGACGTTGGCGCATTGGTTGGGACCGATGGTCCACCAGCCCTCGGTCTGCATCTGGCCCTGCACATCCTGCCCCACGGCGACGTTCACCACGTCATAAGACTGGTTGCAGACCGCAAACTGCGCCTGCGCCAGACCGGGCAGGAACAGCCACAGCAGCACAGGCAGCAGGGCAAGGCGGATCAGGTGGGGCGGCGACATGCCCGCAATCATAGAGTCCGCAATGCCACAGGCAATCGAAAGCATGGGCGGCATCCTGCTGGAAAATCGCTTCGGCCTGTCTTTCGCCACATTTACCTGTAAGATTGACCGGATCGGCATAAGGCACATGCCGCACGGGAAGGTGTTGAAATGACATCACGCAAACGAATGGTGATCGGTTTCCTGCTGGCGGGTCTGGCTTGGGCACCCCTTGCCGCCACCGCCGAAACCCGCGGCAAGCCGCAGGCAGAAGAGGTGGCGCTGGTCGTCACTTGCGGCGATCTACGCAGCGAGGTTGCAGCAACCCATCCCGAATGCCAGCCCCGTCGCGCCGCCAAGACCCAGCGGATGCAGATTGTTTCCGACCGTGACACCACCCCCACGCCGCGGCGCATCAAGGCGCTGCCCTGGTTTATCGGCGTCTATAACTGACCCACCTAAGGCGGCTGTTGACAGGCTGCATGGCCCTGCGCAACCTGCGCAAAAGCGCCCCCTTCGCCAAAGGATCAGCCCCGTGCCTGTCGGTCGTTTCCTTCCCGCCGCCCTGTGCCTTGCCACCGCGTTGGCCGGTAGCCCTGCCCTTGCCCAATCGGGCAATTTCGAGATTGAGCTGAACAGCGCCTCCGATGTCGCGGGGGCTTGCAGACTGACCTTCGTCGCCACCAACAACACCGGCACGGCGCTGACCCAAGCCGCCTATGAAGTGGCCACCTTCAACGCCGAAGGGGTCGTCTCGCAGCTTCTGGTGTTAGAGTTCGGCGCGCTGCCTACGGCCAAGACCCGCGTGGTGCAATTCGACCTGCCGGGCCTGGCCTGCGGCAGCGTCTCGCGCCTTCTGGTAAACGGGCAGGATAGTTGTCAGGCCGCGGACGGGCCGAAAGACATCTGCATGAAGTCGCTTTCCGCCTCATCCCGCATCCCCACCATGCCCTTCGGGCTGTAGGCGACCCCTCTCGACATTCTGGCAACCCATGTTCGGGCGGATCAGGAAACGCACTGCGTTTCCTCGCCCGTGCGTGACCGTACAGCTAGAGACCTGTCAGTAAGAGCCCCCGAGAGACCAGCGCCCGATCCGGGCGGGCGAGAAGCGGCCGCCTGGACGGGGGCGGGGCGGGCGCTGGCCGGGCCTTTGAGGCCCGGCGGTTCTGATTGCCTCTGCACTGCATGGCAAAGCCGGTGGCCTTCGCCAAATCGCGCGGAGGACAGGGCGTCTGGCATCAGCCCAGATCAAACCCCTCCAACACCCGGAAGAACCCAAACCCGTTCGGCCCCAGTGTCACGCCGTTGCGGTCGAATCCGGCGGCCTGGCGCGGGCCGACCTGTTCCTCAATTCCCGCCTGGCCCA
>APMI01035918.1_pt1 | contig 17566 bp, 10 predicted proteins | sample 667938 | NCBI WGS metagenome assembly APMI01 (sample SAMN01084076, study PRJNA167559) | wastewater metagenome | biome: Wastewater | place: Denmark: Ejby Moelle, Odense | collected 2011-11-28 | reverse complement strand
TTAATAAAATATAATTAAAATTAAATTTAACTTTTAATCCGTTCCTATACATTATATCAGAATTTAATAAAAATGGGTAAAACATAGTAAAGTAGGGCACAAAATCAAGCATTACAGTTGTCCTTATTTTGACATGGTGACAGGCACAGCTAAATAAAATTGCCGCCTTGGCTTAGGAACTCCCACTCTTGTGCCATGCTCATCATGAAATGGCTTGGTTTTGGTGTGTGGGTCACGTATTGCAGAATAGCCTACTTTGAAGGTAGAGGTTCTACTTTACGAAGAGAAGGACTTTATTCGGCTGTCTGTTGATTTTCAGTGTCTATTTTGTCTTTCTAGATCGCAGCCATGAGCTATTCTAGAAAATTGCCTGAGTTTTTTATAGCTGCTTTCTCTCGACTACCACGTGTCACTGAGGGTAGATGAGTTTGAATTTCCTATTCTGACATACTTGATTCCTGATAAGATATTTCCTCTGAATTATCAGAGTCGTATGAAAAATTCAGCCCGTGTTGCTCCACATTCATGAATGCCTTTTGTGCATGACTTCTAACTTGTATAAGAGTTCTAGTTTTAACTAATTTTTGAACTTAGACCCAATTTCTTCCAAATTTTTCATAGGCTTTAACGAATCGTTCATGCTCTGATTTGGACCACCTGCCATTGAGGTTCTTGCCTTGCTTTTGAATACGATGATTTCCGGTCATACTGTGACTTTATATATTATAGAGTGGGCTACAGCAACAGCTTGTAAAGTTGATTAAGATAAATTAATCTGATCAGATTTTTTAAGTTATCAACTAAATTAGACTAAATAATAGAATATAATAGAAAAACATGTACAATCTATCAAAGTGTATCTCTTATTACAAAGCTAATCCGCGTGTGCTCTATTTTCGTTGTTAAAAGTACTAAACGACTGCCAAAATGTAACTTCCATTAAGTATTTCAGTATTGTGGCCGATGGTCAGATTAATGCTCAATAACGTGGGAATGACATCCTGAAAGATATGTGATGGATATGGGGGAAAAAGGAAACGACTGGACAATAAAAGAATTTATGTTATTAATTAAATACGAGTATAATACACCTAATGACATCATATTTTATATATATGATGACAATATAACTTTAAGCGATTTGTTATTTCATGCTCAGAAATGTTTAACTTTGCTGTAAATGTATAGCATAAAAAAGTGCTATCATTCCAGGCACATAACATAATCTCAAAGATATTGTCATTTTTAAGCATATCTTTTTAAAAAATTTATACAAAAATGCAGGATTTACCTTATAAAATAGACAGATTTACACTTATTATCATGATTAAACTTTGACCTATGCTGCAGATGTGCTTTAAAGCATACTTTTTCTTCTTGCTTTTACTGAATATTTTGCAGCTTGATATTTCTAAGGTTAATCACAGTTTGGCAACAAATAATGTCGGGGAACATCCTCCTGTTTTGAGATTACAAAATTTTGAACCATTATTTGATCGATGTTTCGGTCTTCAGGCTTGACATCCTATGCATATATAGGTTTTATTCTTTTTAAGAATTTGGCATAAGCATCTTAATTTTATTTGAAAGTTGGGTCCACATAACAGGAAATCCCATGTCGATCTTTACAGTATTGAGTGTCACCTTCTTTGTCAGTGTACTTGTAGATAAACAAATGCTATTTCTTACCCCATGACTTGGATCGCTTCATTTATAAAATTCGGTCTGAAGAGCTAGTCTCCTTAAAGTCAGAGGTTGCTTTTGTTGTATTTAGATCCATTTTATCACTCTTTTGTGTAATAGAGAGAGCAGGTACTGGAAAATGTATAGAAGCAGGCACAGTCTGTAGATTTTAAAGCGATTTAGATCGTTGAAATTTTGTACCTTTTAAACTGTTAATATTTAATTTTAGAGTTTCTTCAAGATTTTCTTAGTTCACATCAATAACTCCTTAAGCAAAATGTTAAACAAGTTGATTCATATTAAATTTCTTAGCCATTTGCCTATGAATTTTTCTCCATCTTTCCTCAGGATCAATTTTAGCTCTTTTACAAAAATTAAGTGATGATCGATAAGCTTGATACTTAACAGGCTAATTTCCAAGTCGATGAGGAAGAACATTGTGAGTTTTCATGAAATCGTTGTAAATGAACCCATTGTTGCCTTTTGTGTTACCCCGACCGTATGGTTAGAGACAAGGTCGTTCGTAAAATAGTTTTATGGCGGAGTTTGGCATCTATCGAGTGTATGCTTTGTTTGATTTTAAGTATTTATCTATTGAGTAGCACTACTGTAAGAATTTATGACGTCTTTTATGATACTATTCGGCTTCTTCCTTTGTCATATTCTTTGTAATCAGCGATGTTAAAGGAATTTTTTGAACATCTTCGTTATTTAAACCCACAATTTTTATGTTAGATTTGAGTTCAGTTTGTTTCTGTTTCTGTTATTGTTATGATAGACTAAAACTGACATTTTTGGGTCGAGCTGATTTCTCCTGTGTACTATTATCTCTTGATCTGACTCCATCATTATCTTTAATATTACTTTATTTTTATTTATTTGGTTTTTCAATCTTGAATATCTCCTTAATTTATTTAACTTTACCCCCACTTCTCTATCCAATATCAGACAACTCAAGCAATCCCCTATTGGATACTTATTGATTTCCATTATAATAACAAAGTGCATAGCCATCGGGACTACTGCCTAATGCCCACCATCTACCCGTATAAAATTGCGTACATTTCATCAGATTTGTTCCTCTGTGCCTGATTTACTCCTCTTTACGTCAAGTAGAAGTGAGTCTGCGTGCATTATGATGGCGGGTAGTGCTGCGAGGAGTGACGGCGTTGTCTCTCACTGTTAGGATTATTACGCATATTTATTATATTCATATACAAACTTATCATCATATTCATCATATTACCACAATAAAACTATAGAAATATGTTTTAATGTAAGCATACGTATAAATATGTTATTTTGAAGATGTGACTTTTGTTGAAGATTGATGATTGTTTGCTTATATCAATTTATAATATGAAAACGTAGAATGAGAACAATATGTTCAGCCATCAAGAACTGTTGGTAGCGCTGTTTTCGCAACGAGGAGGATGAGTATAGGAATCGAATGATACAACTCTAATAACGCATGCTCAACAGATCATCATAAAAGCGAGAGTCACTCAACGTATTGTTCAACCCTATGATGTCAAGTCCATAGCGTATCTCTAGTTTTGATAGCCCTCTTAAAAATATTGAGGTTGATTAACCTGAGACTAAACCCTCAGTTCAATAGCCAGTTCGAGCATCAAATACTTCTGTGGATTCGTATTACACAATCAATTCAGGTTCAAATTCAAGCCATAGCGTATCTAGGCGCACGTTCAAAAGCATGGTACGTAAAAAATCAATAATGGGCAACTCGGAAGCGAACTCAAGTAAAGTAAGTGAATTTAAAGAATTTAAGTAACTATCTATGTAAAATGGAGATCCAATTGGGCTCAAGTTATCCCGTGTACAATCTCAGTATAACTCAATATCAGAAGCCATGTTTGAGTGGAACTAAAAGTAATATGAAAGAAGTACTACAAACACGCACATTCAAATTACAACAACTTAGCAATTAAAACTATCATCTAATATTATGCTTAATGAAGCCATTAACAAACTTGAGGATTTTTACACTTTCTACTTTAACGAGATGAACAATAGATTTGTTAAGGACAATAAGCAAGAAGAACAGTTATTAGGATAATACTAAGGCCACTGTTTTAAGAAATACCCGATGTTTAAATGCTACTACTATAGTGAACACGATAACATTAACGCAGCTGACACATATATGTTATTAATGACATTTCAAAGCAACACCTCCAATCCAGTTGAGTTCCTGCAGTGGTACAACTCGACTATGGTGCAGTCTCGACTATTTAATTTTCAGTCACAAAAGATAATATAAAATGGCACATATCCAGTGTTCGAAATCGATCAGTTTAGTTCTGATATCAGAGAGAAATATAATTACATCACTGTTAGGCAAATTTAGAATGTCAAATTTGATAATTAACCTGATACTTAGTATGTCCTACAGCTTGACACTACTTTTCGGAAGGGTAACTATTTTAAGAGCTTGGTCAGATTCTCAGATTCAGACAACGGGCTCGTTGAAATTTATTGTTAATGTTCGGAGAAAATTAAGAGTCAGACAAGTTCATATTTTATAAAAAGATGGAAAAATTTGTAAGGTTTAATCAAAGACAGATTGTTAAAAATTTCCGTAAGCAGAGTCATTAAATGAGAGTAAGCTAATCTAAAATAGACTGTCAGACAATTTTCTGTTTTATATTTATAGTTTTCATATTGGCATAAATTCGATTGCTTATTAGCTTATAAAAGATTCAAGCATTATAAATTCAAAATTGATAACAAATAAGTTAATAGCTAATGTCGATGGACGGCTTTAAAAATATAAGACAGGTGAACAGTCCAGCAGGTAACGCAAATTCTCCAATGACTGGCTTTAACTCTTAGTCCCGTCAATCAGTTGTCGTTGGTCGCAATAGTAGTGCCTTTGGTCTCGAACCTACTAAATTGGATTTCAAGACCAGTAAGGTGGAGTCTAAATTTACTAATATTAGTATGATTCAATCGCAGGTTGTCAATAATAATCCTGGCTATAGTAATACGACCAGTAATGCTTTCTATACCAGTGGAGTCGGAAGTGGGTCTTCATTAGGCGGACCATCTAATGCCAGTAGCCGAGTTGCTATTGATCCAATGAAGGAGAGCACTATGAACTATGTGAGAAACGTGTATCGAGGACTTGGAAATTTACCATAAGATAGAATTAAAACAATATCACAAAATTTTATGAGACTCTACGGAACAGATCGATAAATAACAGAAAACGGATTAAAAAACATTCAAAGATAAGCTCACTTACACTTCCCATTGGAGCAGTCTTCTGAAACGATTTCGGGACTGCTGCAAGTCTTGGACTCTAATCAAGATAAGCGAGTAACATAATAAGATATCATTTCTGCGGCCAGAAGATATCTTAGTTTTGAGAAAAAACAAATAATATACACTCCCATGGTATAGGAGAGATTGGCAGTCGCAAGAAGATTGTTCAAACAATTCGATGTTGAGAGGAAAGGTTATCTGACTGAAAAACAAGTCCCCATTTTACTCAGCGAAACGTATAAATGCTTGGGTAAGACTTTCGCAGCAACACCGTAAGACATTAAGTCATGGGTAACATCTTGATTAATTTAGATGAAATTGACTGACAGCGACAACAACGGACGTGTGACTCTCCCTGAATACGAGCAGTCCATCATCAGAGCACTGAAGAAACAAGGTGTCCGCATATATGACTAATGATATGATTATAATGTCTTGCTTATGCAGTTATCTATCGATTATGTGAGTATCAATATAATCAGTCTTCGTCTTCGTAATCGTCCTCTTAGCCCTGCAACGCTCGCTCCACTACACATTTAAAGATAATATACTTTCGACTGCTTTGCTGATCATCTGGGTCATATCCACAAATGCTTGGTTAGTGCCCTCGCGGAAGTAGAACCCCTGCTTCCACCCATTTACGAAATTCATCACCACATAGCTTGAACTTGAAGTCAGATCGTAGCTGATTGAAGTGTCGAAGTTTTCGGCTTTGAATTTTGGTTTGGTGGTTTTGCTTAAGCGGTACCAATGATTAGCCATTGCAGTACCTCTTGGGTCAGACAGTGGATTTATCGCGAACTCGAGTTTGTTTATGAACTGGAATAAAGGCTACTTTAGCGAACCAGTCAGATATTGATATCGCACCTTTTTACCCATTATTAATTATGACTTGGCTCTAATAATAACAATATTATAATATGACACTCAATTATCAAATAATCATACATCATCGTTGTAAAATTACATGGCATCTCTAGACACGTTTTATATTGAAAGTTTACGAAAGAATTATTTCATTTTAGTCTATTTTTTCTATGATCCTGTTGATTGAGTGTTCAATTGAGGTGATGGTGGCTATGAAATACGAGTACTACTGCCCACAACTGGGAAATGAGTTTCTATTTATTACTGAAGTTGGACATAGCTTTTCAATTTCTTACCTTACATCGTCATGATTTATGACTGTTATGATACCAAGTATATGCTATCTGATGGTATTTTGAGAGCTCTATAAGCAATCGCATCATTTTCTCTATTTCCGAGACCACCCGCAAATGGATTGATATCGTCTGGAAATAATTCCCTAATTTTCTTCATCATGTTAGTCTTTATGTTGCTAGTTTTCTTCATGAGTTATTTCTTTAAGGAAGGTAAAAATTATTCTGGTTATGGAATTAAGGCACCTTCACATTTAATGTATTTATTAATGTATTTTTTAGAGAAACTGTACATGGACATAGATCTCATGGTAAGCCATACGATCTTATATCCATTTTTGGCCAACCCATTAATGAAAGTCTAATATCCATCATGGATGTAAGGTTGATCACGATAATTGCTAACTAAGCCCATAAGATCAGTTTTGGTCATGGTGCCGTCCATGTCACTGATGATAATTTTGTCTTGTAAGTTGTACAGGTAGATCTCAGCCTAAAGCATTTTATGCTCAGTCTTAAACTGAATAGTATTTTTGCCATGCTGTAGGTTGAGCTTGTATAATATATCACAGGAAGGGTAAAATGGTTACAAATATCCGTATTTGTTTAGTGAAAACTGTACATCTTCAACAATTTTGTTATTGACGTACACTTTGATATTATCCTGCATGGCCTTGATGGTGAGTGAGCCAAAGCAAGCTAAAAAAGGTGTGGATTTGAAGGTGAGCTCGTTCCACTGTACTACAATGATGTCGCTGATGCCTGAAATGAGTGCAGTCTATTCGTATGATGACATGAGGATGTTGGTGGCCTCTTTGCAGACTTTAAACATTTCTTATAATGTTTATTATTATAAATAGCTTCCATCACTTGGATCAGTTAATCGCTGTATACTATTAATCCAGTCAAATAGCTCAATCCCTTTAAGTTCTATAAGTTTTGTAGTAATCTCTCAAAGGTGGTTCAATAAACTATTAGCTGCATTAGAGGTAGACTTGGCAACGGTCGTGCTCTTGTTTGACAGAAAGTAGTCTATTATGATAAAAATGACTTCGTTAAAACGAATAAAGAAAATATACGAACAAATTAATATGTTTATTTTTAATCGCTAAAATTAGGAATCAAGTTGATTTAATTGAATATCAATTATATGTTTTATTTATTCAAGTTTGCTTTATAAAATTATCACATTGTATTTTTTAATTTTGGTTTTTATTTTATATAATTCACAGTTAATGAATTAGTTTAATCGGAATCCATTATTGTTACAATAAGTTTTGTAATAATATTAACTTTATATTATTGAAGTGAATTTTATTTATACAAATCCAAAATTTAATCTCATAAACAAATATCTTAGCCAAACACTAACGCCAACGATTATCATGTCTTTCTAATCATATAAATAGTTAAATAATCAAAATATTTCATTTTTTGTGAGTTAAGGCTGATCAAAATTATAACCACTCCTACTTCGTAAATGTTAAACTAAAATAAAAAGAATGATGAATTTTTGTGATTCAAGTCAATATGTAACAATGTGATTGAGATTAGCAGCTGACCCACTGAAATTAATTAGAAATAAATATTATTAATTTGCATTAAGGAATGAAAATTGGGCATCGCCGAACCTCATCTTAGAATTGCATTTCTACATTACCGAGAGAATTCACATACTTTAAACTGCATTTAAAATAAAAAAACACTCAGATTTCAAAGTTCATTAGAAAATCAAATTGCTTAGTAGAGCCAAGAACAGTTTATATCGAAACCCTTGATCTCCCTCGTTCTCGATCTAGTCACGACATGATTTTTTGCTTCGGGCGTAGTGATCATAAAAGTCAGACTTGCGTTAGTACTCAACATGATGAAGAAGTACTTTCGCCTATCCTTTAGAAAAAATTAATTCGGTGCACCTCAGGCAAGAAATATGTCGAATAATAAACAAGAAAGAGCTTAAAGAAAGGAAATGTTTACGTTTCACAATAGAAATCATGCAAAAAGAATAAATGCAGCTTAAATATTTCAAAGCTGTCCAACACTTCAAAAGTAAAGCAGCCCATCTAGAAAAGCAAGCCTGTTACTGTTCAAGCCTCAAAAACAAAACAAACTGATGGGAAGTTCAATAAATCGAAACTAATTAAAAGCAGACTGAAAAAATGAGTCGTTGGTTTTTTATATTTTCTGATCTTATTTTGAGCATACTAATAATTTGTTAGAGATAATCATTTTTTCATAAGACAATTAGATTCAATATTATTTTAAAGTTACTTTTACCTCCGACTTCGGATAGCCTAATGACTTTGATATGAGATCTTGGGCTATTTTGTGATCGACTCTTCCAAACGTTTTACTGTAACCATATATCTAACATTTAACACCTTTGTAGTTATGTTCAATTCGACCTCCGCCAGGACATATGAATCGATACTATAATTTACCCTTATTTGCATTGATCTCCTTACCTCGTTGTTTAGTCACTTCAAATCCTAATTTTTTAAGCTCCTCTCCAAATGCTTTGTAATTTTTAGCATGAAAGTCATATTAAGTGCTACCTCTCACCAAATAACCTGCTAGTTTGTTGGCGATGAACACTTGAATGAGAATATACTTGAAGATGCCCTAAGGCGATATTAAAACAAGGGGAATGCCCTCTATATTAGACTGTTACATCTGCATTGCGTTATCTATCAATTATAAAGAGCTGATAATCTGGAATTCTTAATAATAACCTTTTTTCTATTTCGAAAGAAAGATCCATGTCAGAGTCAGTCTATAAGCCCAAGCAGTGTGCCTTCCATCCCAAGCAGACTATTTTTAACTTCTGCAAGAGCCCAGACTGCCTGCTTCCCTTGTGTCCCACTTGCGTGGATGTGCACTCTGAGGAACATCGGCAGGAGAAGACTTACGGCAAGTTCGAAAAGTAACTATTTCCTATAAAGTAGTATTCATCAAGTTGTCAATGATCTAACCTTCGGACTTGACAGTAATATCAAGCAACTTGATAATTTCAGTGAAGAAATTAAAGAACAGTGTCTGCAAAAGTCAGGAGATGAATAAGTTCTGCGAAGACAAATTGCTTAAGCCAAAGAAAGAGTACTAGGATTAGTGCAAAGATTTTTCACAGATTTTGAGAAAGAGGTTAACAAGTCAATCGTTTAATTTAATGTTTCCATGCGAGACAATTATAGAGATATGTAAACTCAGATAAAATCAATGCGTACAGAGATTTCATCAAAAATCTAAAGCCTTTCAACCGACAAAGTGCTAAAGACAATAATATCATTTTACTCAAAAGAATAAGACAAGAAAATCCAAAACAACCTGACAGTCCTCCGTGAAACATTGGACTTGTGCGGAAGCAAACGAGCCAGTCTGATGGTCGATAGCAACTCGATTCAGAAAATGGTGAATGAGCTGAGCCAGTTTATGTTCTTATCCTTTGAAAATTGGGAGCAGGATATCAAGTATGTGGCTGATTTTGTCAAAACTGGCTTTACTACTAACAGGTCGAACAGTTGTAGTTTGGTTAATGATTGATTGTGGTATTGATTATTTTGATATCATTACTAATTTAAAATAGTATTTATTTGAGAATATAAACAAGAATAATCATTCAATTTCTATTTTCTTTCTTCTTCATAAACCCAGTGAACAAACTGTTACCGAGACTTTTGATAGACTTACCGATATTAGGAGCGATCAATTCTTACTTATCTTACTTCTCTCCAATTTAGAATTATTAGGCTGCAGGCGGTACTTCCACGACTTTTTCTGGCACTTTAATTGTCTCCTTGCGCACGAAATTTTTCTAGTAAACAGATTTTTACAGACTGACTGGCTTCATAGCAATATCGTATATATTTTTGGCCAAGTACGGTACTGCTATGCGATCGAATATCGTTACTTTTTCTCTTTTTTATTTTAAGCTGTCAATAGTGTGCGCAAGAGCTTCCTTAGATTTACCTGACGATTATTGAGCATAAATTAATATAGGCAGAGATATCTGGCACATGGCTTACAGTACAACTTACTTCATTTCAGTGTTATGAAATTACTATAAGTAGCCAACAAAGAAAGCATCAAAATCAAGCAATTGTTGAAATATTGATTTATGCTACGATTTACTAATGAAACTTTTCCAGTAACATTAGGGTCTTATAATGGTCAAGTTATTGCTGAATTTATTTTATTCAATACCAACTCTATACTATGCGTTCATACTTGCTACTTACTGATCTAGCTTACCGCCAAGGATTCTCAACAGTAATATTTTTCTAAACCCAAGACTGGATCCGTTATTATTCAGGAGTGACTGTTCCATTTATTCTTCGATATTGTGTTTAAACTATACAAATTTACCCAGTTTTTAGTCTAATTTAGAGTTAAACTTGTCTCTACACATAGCAAGTTCTTCCTTTGAGCATTTCTTAACAATGGGTAACACATTTCTTAATAACAGTGGAATTTTCTAGTTCCTGTACTAATTAATGATATGCAATGATTGCTATAGTGAGTGGTCATGAAGATACAGCTTTAGCTCAGCTGGAATGTTGTCGTAGTTTAATGAGTGCTGCTTTAAAGTAGAAATGCGAGGGAGTGGACTAGCTTAATCAATTGACATATCTATTAAATTTATGAAGTAGTCATGCCATAAGTCTTTAATGAATTGCAATGGATGCTCAACTTTATATTTGCCATTTTCTGTAATTTCACTATAGAAGTGATCAATAACTTGCTCAAAGTGCTGACTTCTAATAAGCTCTTAATATAATTCCCTCAATTAATGCACACGTACATTTTGAATACAATCTGACCGTTGCTCTGTTTGTATATGAAGATACTGGCCAATTGTCTCTTTATTTTAGTAGCGCATTAGCTAAATATTTTACTCAAACTGGACTCTTATTCCGTGTTATTATTGATTTTTAATTTGTTGTAAAATTTTAATATTACACCTAGTTACTAGAAGTATTGTTCAAAGTACTGCTGACTATGGTTTATCTTTATTTTGTTGTTCAGGGTCAACAATTTGTATTAGAATAATGTTTCATATAACAATGGCAACAACGATGAGCTTGTTGATGTCTATGGCAAGGTTGCAAGTCGTTTATATAGTAAATATGGTAATGATTTTTATGAGAAATCTCGTAAATTTTACTAAAGATTAGCACGAAGTTTATTGATATTTCTGCCTGTATTTTAATATAAATATGATTGCAGACACTTTGCATATTCGTTTAGTTTCTTCTCATCTAATCTGTGCTGACAAATATGTCTTTCCATTTTGTTTACAATTTCAATTCTTAAATAAAACACATAGTATCGATCTTAATCGTTCATTTCTTTCGTATTTTCAAAACTCTATTTCATCGCTTAATAAAACTTGCCCTGTCTGATCAATTTCTCTATACTTTAAATTCGTTCATAAGAAGCAGATTAAGCATTATTGTCTACATAGATATGTGTGTACTTTATTTATTATTGCTATCTACTGTATCAACAGATATTTAATTTTAGATGCCGGCAGCTAGTTGTTTAACATTATCGGCATATACTCTAACTTTATCAAGCAGTTCGACACAGTACAACATTTTCTAATAATTATTTTAAAGTGTCTGCTTCAATGCGATAGTATTTGCTTTCTTGCTCTAATTTATACATAGATAACATTAGTACCTATTGAATATTAGCATACAGTTCATGGATCTGTGGGACTTTCAAATCCGAGAATAAGATATCTACTGCACGACCTGGGTTGTTTATCTTTAGCAGCTAAGATATTTTTTATGAGGATTTATTGCTATTCTGGGATGACATTTTGTATTAATCTATATTATAAACTATGGTGCACTATGTGTGTTAATTATAAACTATAAACATATACATATATATACTTAAGATAATATCGACCAAGAAACTAAATAATGATTACGGCACTGGATGTACCAGCAGCTCAGCAAAAGTGCATATCAAAAGCCTATAAGTTATAATTCTACGCAAAAAACTACGGGATATACCAGTAAGAAATAGAAATTGATGTGAGATGCCAATTGAGCAAGAGACTAGTCAAACATCCTGTTCGTACCTCATAGTGCGGTGTAAATTGTGTCAATTAACGGGAATTGCTTGTCAAAATGGGAGTATGTGCGTGTGGAAAATAAGTTAACGATGCATGTGAGGGAATAATAAAACATTAAATTATTTAATGGGTATTAACCTAATTGAGTAAACAAATGAGTCAATAGCAGATGTAGTTAATTATAATGCTCAAGTACATTGTTGACAAGCGTCAATTTTCGGTTGAATGTAAAAATATCAATAAATGAGTATATTTTCCCGAATAATCTTTTAAATAAAATTTACTCAGTTATTTATAACCTAATTTTATCTATTAGTGAGACGAGTGTTACATTTTCACTCACTTATTTTATAAAACGTTTATAAATCTGATGGATTCGACAGGTAAGAAATATTGATAATTTAGGCGAGATCAACAACCCTCAATATTATGGATTGAACTCACAATCGCAGTTAGTCAATTCGTCGTCAGGCAGCCTCATGTTAAAAGAAGGCCAATCGAAATCAAAGAACAGTCTTCGACCAAAGATAATCAGATATCGAGATCTGTTCATTTATAAAATGAAGCGAAACTTAAAATCAGATGCGCCTTATGAACTGGACCCTCTGATTAATGAGAAGAAGAAAATCAACAGAGAATAATCAAATTTCCAGCTGTCGATATTGTTGACGAACATACTAGTTCTAAGCAACAACATAACTATTATCATTCTGTTGATATTGTCAACTTTTCAAGGCCTTATTGATGACTTCTCACAAAATCACAGTCGTGATTGGTAAGTCACAACATTGCGAGTGCTTTGTCTGACAATAAATGTCATTTTCTTTAGCATAAAAAGTTATGCTAGATTTGGTACTAATGAAACAGCTGAGTACATGTTCGAAATATTGGAGAACTGCTTAATTTGGAAGCGTATTTTCACAGATATGATTTCAATCGCATTTCAGATTGCCATTTTAATTGTACCCACTCAAATGACAATATCAGGTTGCTACATAGTTGTATTAGTATTCAAGCTAAAAATGTCTATCGATAACATCCATGGCATGGAAGTGTACTTATTCAAAAAATAAGAGTACATAACTGCTGTAAAAGTGGCTCGTGTAGCAATTTCAAACATATTATTTGGTCATATTATGGCCACTAGCTATCTTGCTATGAGCAGATTCAACCGCGATTATAACTGGTTAATTAAAGCAGGTATCCAAGATGAGGTATGGTATGTTATTTATATCAATGCCTATTATTGGGGCTGTACGACCATGATGACTGTGGGATTTGGGGATCTCTTGCCTGCCACTACTGGCGAGAAAATAGTGACTGCATATTTAGAGATATCGGGTTGTGCTTTACTTGCCTATAATATTTCGACTATTAGCGAACTTATCTCATAATTAAGGCATAGAAGAGAGAAATAAAATAGAAGAAGGCAAATTTTTAGAAAAATGATTGAGGAAGATAATAAAAACTTAATTTCAAAAAGATTGCAAATCAAGATATTGAATCACATAAGAAGAACATGTTCAGGCGCATACAATATGGACTATCTTGAGAGAGATTAGATCATAGATGAGCTGCCAAAATTACTAAAATAACAATACTATCGTTAAATTACTCCAACTATATTTCCGTACATCCCTTTTTTCAATAAGATGAGCTCGACATCTGCCTAAAAATTGGCTTAAAGTTTCGTACGCGTGCTCTATTACCCTGATTAAATGATGGTAGAATGTGGTGCGATGGATCTCATACTTGTACGTAAAGGCGAAGTCGGAGTTGCTTACAAAAAAGGCGAATCTAGACTAAATAGCATTATTTTTGATTCAGTTAAAATTGATAAAAAAGATCCTATGAAGTTAGTCACAAATTACTCTTTAAAAATCGATAATAAGTGTAATTATGACCTGATTGCTAAAGATCATTCTTAAGCATTAATAATAGGATATGAAGATTTTCTTAACGCGATATATGAAAAAAGTATCGATATTTAGTACTATTTCCAAACTGCGCATACACACTTTTTAGACCCCGATATGTTCAATTTTATAAAATGCTCTCGATGCAGTACTCCAAAACGAAAAAGAATGCACAGTGTGTTTGACTGCCCAAAATTAACATACATCCCTTACAAATAGCTCATAATAGCAAGATATTTAAAATAAAAAGGATTCGATCAAGAAAGAGTGCAAATTCGAAGAAAAAATAAAAACTTAAAGTTATCAACTTTAACCAATTTTAAAAATGATTTTAATAAAGTGATTCAAATCGCTGATAAACTGAAAGAATTAACAGAACCTTTCGATAGTTACCCATAAAACGTATATAAATCCGATGCTAAAATTAGTTATTAAGATTGGCGTCAATAGAAATATCAAATTTTAACAAATGTCGAAGATAGCCTTAAAGTAATATAAAAAAATAAGCCCAAATAATAAAATTAATAAAAAATGAAGAAGATCATCGAGTAAGTATTATTGAAGCATTATGGTACTCAATCTTATGAAGATTATTGGAACTTGGAAACAGATTAGGCAAGAAATTATCAATTTTATTTTCCAATTTTTAACCCTTGGAAGGTGAGCAGAATTAATCTGCAAAAAAATTCTAAAAAACAAAAATTATGATATTCCTTCTTCTTATTTCCATATATTAAAAATACTTTAACACACTGAATAAGTAAAAATGATCATTCATTGTTTTTGCTTTTGAATTTATTTTAATCTTTCCTCTATTTAACATAAATTTTTATCACATCTTTTAATTTCCATGTCAAAGTGTAAAATACGATAAAACAGGTTCATGCTTTGAATATTATTTTTCCATCCGCTTACAAAATCATCGACTTCACCTTATTTACAGTCCATTACTTTGACTTTTAATCTTTCATATTCAGCTTTTGGTAATAGTTTTAATAGTTCTGGTTCGAAATGATTTTTCATTTTTTATAGTTCAAGTTTTCTTTTCTTATTTTACATCAATTTTTGAGATAGATCTTGTTACTTTTGATCCATATCTTAAATTAAGAACTGCTCTAGCTCCTCAACCTATTCATTAGATCCATTTTCCTCATCTGAAATATACGGTCGATTTTAATCAATGTCTTCCATAATGCCATCTTAAGTGGGCTACTCGATTTTCATTTCTGGCAATTATTCAAGCTCATTAGTTGAAGGTGTGCGAATTGTCGGAAGTTAAGGCAAGATACTTTTATTTTTCTTCAAAGATTATTTTTAGATGCCAATTTAGTTCCAGTTTATCGATATTGGTTTTTTGTCTAAACAGAAACCTGACGAATCCTATACTTGCTCTTTCTTCTTATTAGAGCTGTTTTACTCTTTTGATTTTGGAAATCCAAATGCCTTCATTAACTCATCTTAATCAACTGATTGTTGTACATTTTGAAAAATTTATTGCTTCTTAGGACTTGACTTTTTATGTACTTTGTCCTCCTACGAGCTGTCACTGCTATCAACAAGTTTAACTTCCTCTATTTTGGATTCATCTTATAGATCAATTTATTTTTTCTTTTTCACAGTTTATGGAAGAAATCTATTCATCGTAGCATTCATTAATTTTTATTTTCGATCTTTGTTGAATCCAGCTGGCTGAGATGCATACTTGCTAACATCAATGGCCTTTTACTATTTCACTTCCTTCTTCTGCTATTTTTAATGTCCGTTATTTGATAATCTACTTGGCATTTATCTTTTTATTTATTAAGATTTTACTTTAAGTTTCTCGTCTGATTTAAGCTTTTATTATTCATTCTTTTTAATACTTATTTTTTACTTTTAATGGGCCTCTTTGGACATCATCTCTAACCTCTTGGCACCTGAGTATTTTACTGGCTTCGAATCATACGGAATTTTGTTATTCAAGACTTATTTTACATTCTTTTAAGCATCTTTATTTAACTTTATTATTTTCTATTTTTATTTTTATTTCTCTTTCTCTTTTTACTTTTACTTTTGCTTCTATATTTATTTCTCTTTTATTTTTTATTTGGATAACTTCTCTTTATTTTTCAGTTTTTCTTGCTGCTATTTTGCTTATTTAAGTCTCGAATCTTTCGGAATTTAGACTGATATATTTTTAATTTTTGCTTCACTTGATTTCTGTGCAATTTTCTTTTTCTATGCTGAATCTTATTTTGATTTCTACTTTATTAAATTTGATATCTTAAGATCCTCCTTATTGCTTTATTTGTTCAATGAAATATTAAGTTTTGTTGCCCATTATTTAGTTTCTAAATTAGAATATTTGTACTTGGCATATCGAGCATGTAGGCTGCAGTTGGTCTTCTTTTATAGTCAATAGCTAAGCATGATTTCACGATCCATATCAAATCTGAAGAATAATGGGCTGGCAAACTATCATATTTCCCCATCACAATCTTAAGTGCTAAAGCTGCCTGATTATTAGCTTAGAAAGGGCGTCTTCCTGTGCAAAGTTAATATATAATGCATCCCATCGCCCAAATATCAGTTTTTTAGTTATATGGTTTTTATTAACACATTTCAGGAGATAAATAGTAAGGTGTGCCAACTATAGTATGCGCAAACTCTCCAGTCATACTTTTGGCGACACCTAGATCTCCTATTTTAGCATTGTAATTTTAATCTAGAAACACATTTAATGATTTAATGTCTCGATGCAGTATTTTTTTACTGTGTAAATCTCTCAATCCGCCCATCATCTGTATTGAGAACTTCCAAATAGTCTATTATTTGAGTGGCTTTCCCATCTGTGATTTCATATACGATGTTAAATCTCCCTTCGGACAGTATTACATCACAATGTACAAAGTTGACTTATTTATGAATGTGTTGAAATGCTTTACAATAAATGGAGAATTCGCCTATTTTAGTATACGTCCTTATTACATCGCCTATGCTAGTACGCAAAGTTTACATTTTTTCTGAGTTTTGTATTCATTTGTGAACAGTCAACTATTTTTACAACACATATTGCATTTGTTTTCTTTTCACGGGCTTTATGAACAACTCCAAAGCTGCCAGAGCCTATCTTAGAAAGCAGCTCGTAGTCTTGTATGCTCATTTTCTTTTAAACTTGTATTATAAATTATGTCTGAGATGATTATTAAAACGGATCAAAATATGCATAAACTGCAAAATTTAATTATAAAATAGTACATAAAACTAACGTTTAACATCGAATGATTAATATTCAGAGCCCCACGTTCTCAGCCTCTAGTAAAATCGATATCGCCAGTAAACTGAGTCCAGGGTTCAGAAATAAACGAATACCTTCAGCTCAAGATAGTTACGTTTGTCACTGGAATCGAGTAAACTCATGTAAGAAGCTAGATTCTCCTTCTAAAATTTCATAGAAAAAT
>APMI01015741.1_pt1 | contig 17579 bp, 12 predicted proteins | sample 667938 | NCBI WGS metagenome assembly APMI01 (sample SAMN01084076, study PRJNA167559) | wastewater metagenome | biome: Wastewater | place: Denmark: Ejby Moelle, Odense | collected 2011-11-28 | reverse complement strand
TGAAACCAAAAACGGATGAGAACTCATCCGTTTTTGTCAGGCGATAGCGTCGGGCGAAGGTTTGTTCCACCTCGCCAAACGTCCGATTAAACGGCCAGACGAGTACGACCCTTGGCGCGGCGAGCAGCAATAACTGCACGGCCACCCTTGGTGCGCATACGGACCAGGAAGCCATGGGTGCGCTTGCGGCGCACGACCGACGGTTGATACGTGCGTTTCATGTTGTAATCCCTTGATGTGCTTAGAAAAACGCGTGATTACACCTTGTTTGATGGTGTTCTGTCAAGTTGATTTAATTTCAAAAGCTGTGGATAACTTCCCCGATGAGAGGTAAAATCCTTCATTCGCTGGCTGTTTGTCCGCCACCGTAATTTTCAAAAAAATACCATTAAATCAAATATCTAATAACCGCCATCAAAATCTATTTTGAATGCGCGGGGAGGAGCTTTTCCGTCCATGGCCGGTTTTTGGGAATCCTGTTTGCAACGCTTCGAGCAGGAATTGCCCGCACAGCAATTCAACACTTGGATCAGGCCATTGCGCCTCGAAGGCGAAGATACAGCCCTGGACGATGGCCTGCGCCTGATCGCTCCGAATACCTTCATATTGAAATGGGTGCGAGATCGTTACCTCGCACGCATTGAAGATTACAGCCGTAATTTTTTCCCAGGCCCCGTCACGATTGCGCTGGTCATCGGCAGTGGAAAAGCTGCCGCCAGCCGAATTGAGACCAACAGTGATCCGGAAGAAAATATAGCCGCCAAGTTAGTTGCCCCCACTGAAAAGAAAATGCCGGCGCCGGAAAAATCCCGAGGCAGAGGGGGTAATTATGAAAAGTCCCGGCTCTTCCCATCATTTACTTTCGATAATCTGGTTGTGGGTAAGGCGAATGATCTTGCTCGCGCAGCTGCAGTACAAGTTGCGAATAATCCCGGTGGTGCATACAACCCGCTGTTTATCTATGGCGGTGCCGGCCTCGGCAAGACCCACCTGATTCACGCCATTGGTAACGCCATCGTTGCGGAAAATCCGGAAAAGATTGTTCGCTACGTACATGCCGAGGACTATTACTCGGATGTGGTGCGCGCCTATCAACAAAAGTCGTTTGACACGTTCAAACGTACCTATCGGTCGCTCGATGTCCTTCTCCTCGACGACGTTCAGTTTTTCAATGGCAAAAACCGTTCTCAGGAAGAGTTCTTCTTCCTGTTCAACGCGCTGATTGAAGCACGCAAGCAAATCATCATTACCTGCGATACGTATCCGAAAGATATCAATGGTCTTGATGATCGCCTGGTGACTCGTTTCGACTGGGGCCTGACTGTCCAGATCGAGCCACCGGAACTCGAAATGCGTGTCGCAATCCTGAAAAAGAAGGCTGAGGCCGAAGGCATTCAGCTGGATGATGAAGTACCGTTTTTTATTGCCAAGCACTTGCGTTCCAACGTTCGTGAGCTGGAAGGTGCCTTGAAAAAGGTCTTGGCGTACTCTTCATTCCATGGACGTGCCATTGCGCTGGACCTGACCAAGGAAGCGCTGAAGGATGTCATTGGTTCGGCCCGCAATGTGGGTATTGATAATATCCAGAAGACGGTGGCCGACTACTACAAGATGAAGGTTGCCGAACTTTTCTCCAAAAAGCGTACCCGTGCCATTGCCCGACCCCGTCAGGTCGCCATGTGGCTTTGTCGGGAAGTGACTTCGCACAGCTTTCCTGAAATTGGTGATGCATTCGGCGGTCGCGATCACACCACGGTCATTCATGCGGTCAAGACTATCGATGCCTTGCGCCTCAAGGAAAACGAACTAAACCATGACTTGCATGTATTGCTGCAGGTATTAAAAGGATGAAGCTGTCGATAACCCTGTGCAAAAGCTGTGAATCAATTGTGAGTTATATGAGAATTCCTACTTTGTGGGAAAATTGTCCGGATTTCACCCACAAGCAATCAAGCCACTTTCGCAGATCGTATAATCTGACTCAATCATCTGAAATTAAAGATAATTTTTCAGTTATCCACAGAATTGTTCCCGATATAGTCTACTTAGGAATTTAATTTATGGTTCTTATCAAAACCCAAAGAGACACGCTTCTGGCCCCGTTGCAGTCGGTGTCGGGAATTGTCGAACGCCGTCATACGCTGCCTATCTTGTCCAATGTTCTGCTGGAAAAGAAAGGTGACCGGCTAACCTTGCTGGCAACAGACATTGAAATTCAAATCACAACGTCTACCGAAGGCGCTGGTGGCGATGGCGATGGTGCTGTCACCGTCGGTGCTCGCAAGCTGCAGGAGATTCTCCGCTCCCTGCCGGATACCACTGAAGTCAGCCTGATTCTGGAAGACAAGCGACTGCTGGTCCGCGGTGGCAAGAGTCGTTTCAGTCTGCAGACTCTGCCGGCTGACGATTTCCCGCGCATGACAGTAAGCGAAGGCGAGACCAAGCAGTTCTCGATTTCACAAAAGGCATTCCGTCAGCTGATCAGCAAGACCCAATACTCGATGGCAGCTCAGGATGTTCGCTATTACTTGAACGGACTGCTGCTGTTGGTTGAAGGCAAGGAATTGCGTGCGGTGGCTACCGATGGACACCGTCTGGCTTATGCCAGCGTTGAAATCGATACCGATTTCCCGCGTCAGGAAATGATTCTGCCCCGCAAGACAGTGCTCGAACTGAACCGTCTGCTGGTCGATACAGATGATGCACTGAACATTACCCTGACCTCCAACCAGGTGCGTTTTGCCTTTGGGTCGGTGGTTCTGGTCTCCAAGTTGATTGATGGCAAGTTCCCTGACTATGAACGCGTTGTTCCGGCAACCTTGAAGAACCACATGACGGTTGGCCGTCAGACACTGATGCAGGCCATGCAGCGTGCGGCGATTCTGACCAATGAAAAATTCCGTGGCGTTCGTGTTGTGCTGGGTGAAAACAGTCTGAAATTGATCGCTGCCAACGCCGAGCAGGAAGAAGCCGTCGAAGAAATCGAAGTCGATTACACCGGCGATGTCATCGACGTCGGTTTCAATGTCGGTTATCTGCTTGATGTACTGAACAACACCCATACTGAAGAAATTCAATGGAGCTTCAACGACGCCAATTCCAGCGCGTTGATTACTGTCCCGGGTAACGACCGCTTCAAATACGTCGTTATGCCGATGCGTATTTGATCCAACCAGCAATAACCCAAGAAGGCCTGCCCAGCCGGGCAGGCCTTTTGCAGTTTCACGTGGAACCAAAACAATGAGTGAAGAGAACGTCCCGCAAGGTGAATCGCCAGCCTATGGCGAAGCCAGCATCCAGATCCTCGAAGGCCTGGAGGCCGTCCGCAAACGTCCTGGCATGTACATCGGCGATACCTCCGATGGTACCGGACTGCACCATCTGGTCTTCGAAGTGGTCGATAACTCGATCGACGAGGCACTGGCTGGACATTGCAACGACATCATCGTCACCATTCATACCGACAATTCGATCAGCGTCATCGACAACGGCCGAGGTATTCCGACCGGCGTCAAGATGGACGACAAGCATGAGCCAAAGCGTTCGGCGGCCGAAATAGCGCTGACTGAACTGCACGCCGGTGGCAAGTTCAACCAGAACTCCTACAAGGTATCCGGCGGTCTGCATGGCGTTGGGGTTTCCTGCGTAAATGCGCTGTCCAAATTCCTGCGTCTGACCATCCGCCGCGATGGCAAGAAACATTTCATGGAGTTTTGCCGTGGTGTTCCGGTTGACCGCAGCATTGAAATTCGTGATGGATTTGAAGTCTCGCCACTCAAGATTCTGGGTGACACCGAGAAGCGCGGCACCGAGGTTCATTTCCTCGCTGATGATGAAATCTTCGGTCACGTTGAATTCCACTATGAAATCCTCGCCAAGCGTCTGCGCGAGCTATCCTTCCTGAATAATGGCGTTGCCATCAAGTTGGTTGATCAGCGAGCCGGCAAGGAAGAACTCTTCGCCTTTGCTGGTGGCGTGCAGAGCTTTGTCGAATACATCAACCGCACCAAATCCGTTCTCCACCCGAATATTTTCTACTCGGCGGGCGATGCCAAGGTTGGCCAAGGCGCTGCTGATACAGGGATTATTATTGGTGTTGAAGTGGCCATGCAATGGAACGACTCCTATCAGGAACAGGTTCTCTGCTTCACCAACAACATCCCGCAATCGGACGGTGGTACTCACCTGACGGGTCTGCGCGCTGCAATGACCCGCGTCATCAACAAGTACATCGACGAAAACGAAATCGCCAAGAAGGCGAAGGTTGATATTGCCGGCGATGACATGCGCGAAGGTCTGGCCTGCGTGCTGTCCGTCAAGATGCCTGATCCCAAATTTGCTTCGCAGACCAAGATGAAACTGGTTTCCTCCGAAGCGCGGGCAGCGGTTGAAGAGGTGGTTGCCCAGAAGCTTGCCGATTTCCTGCTAGAGCGTCCGGTCGATGCCAAGATGATCTGCGGCAAGATCGTTGAAGCCTCCCGTGCCCGTGAAGCAGCCCGTCGCGCCCGTGAAATGACGCGCCGCAAGGGTGTGCTCGATGGCGTTGGCCTGCCCGGCAAGCTGGCAGACTGTCAGGAAAAAGACCCCGCGCTTTGCGAAATCTACATCGTTGAGGGTGATTCCGCCGGCGGCTCTGCCAAGCAGGGGCGTGACCGCAAGTTCCAGGCAATCCTTCCCTTGCGCGGCAAGGTGCTGAATGTCGAGAAAGCCCGTTTCGACAAGCTGATCTCTTCTGAACAAATCGTCACGCTGATCACTGCACTCGGTACAGGTATCGGCAAGGACGACTTCAACGTCGAAAAGCTGCGCTACCACCGTATCATCATCATGACCGACGCGGACGTTGACGGTGCGCACATCCGGACCCTGCTGCTCACGCTGCTTTATCGCCAGATGCCTGAACTGATCGACCGTGGTTACGTCTATATAGCCCAGCCGCCGCTCTACAAGGTCAAGCATGGCAAGACCGAGCGCTATCTGAAGGACGATCTGGAATACAACCAGTTCCTGCTTAACATGGCGCTCGACGAAGCTGTTCTGACCCCACGTGCCGGTGCCGACGCCATCACCGGCCCGGCGCTCGAAGGCCTGGCTCGTTCCTGGCTGGCGACCGAAGCGGTCATTGATCGCCTGTCACACCTGATCAATCCGGAAGTGCTGCAATCCATCGTTCGCTACAACATCGCAATCGACCTCTCCAGCGAAGAAAACGCCCGCGCCAGTGCCGAGCGGATCGCCGGTTTCATCCCGGCCGGAACCCGCATGGTGCCGAAGTTCGATGACATCCAGGAACGCTGGATCTTGCGCGTCGAACGCATGCACCACGGTAATCTGAAGGTCGGTTTGATCGATGAAGATTTGCTCCTGTCTGGTGACTTCATTCAATTGCGGCGCACGGCCGAAACGCTGGCCGACATGTTTGCCGCAGGTGGGTTCATGGCTCGCGGCGAGAAGAAGCAGGTTGTCACCAACTTTGGCGATGCCATGAAGTGGCTGCTCAATGAAGTTGAACGTGGCATCAGCAAGCAGCGCTACAAAGGCTTGGGCGAAATGAACCCGTCGCAATTGTGGGAAACAACGATGGACCCGAAAGTCCGTCGCCTGCTGCGCGTGCAGATCGACGACGCCATTGCGGCCGACGAAATCTTCACCACGCTGATGGGTGAAGATGTGGAGCCGCGTCGGGCGTTTATTGAAACAAATGCATTGAGCGCGCGCGTCGACATCTGACGTTTTTTGTCGGATGACAGAGAAAGTGAAAACTGTGCCAAGTTAGTGAAAAACTAGTGACACAGTTAGTGAAATAATCCAGTGCAGTAACAAAAAGAGGCCAAACTGGCCTCTTTTCATTTGTTGCCAGATACACATTAGTGCTTATCACGATAAAGTCTTGATCTGACCAATTCCATAGCAATAATTTATGTTGGTTATGGCACCAACTTGCACAGATTGCACGCGATGACACCCGAAGCTAAGGCTCGAATTGAAATAGATACTCGGCTCACGAACGCTAGTTGGGTTGTTCAGGACTTTAAGCAACTAAATCTTGGAGCAGCGCTTGGCGTCGCGGTCCGTGAATACCCCACCGACACGGGCCCGGCGGATTACGTGCTGTTCGTCAATCGCAACGCCGTGGGTGTCATTGAAGCCAAGAAAGACAGCGCAGGTGAAAACCTAACCGTCGTCGAAAGCCAGACGGAGCGCTACGCCACCGCCAGCCTGAAATGGCGCAAGGACAATACGCCACTACGTTTCTTGTTTGAGGCAACGGGCCAGATCGTTCGCTTTACCGACAACAGCGACCCCGCCCCGCGCTCACGGGAGATTTTCCACTTCTTCAAACCAGAAACGCTGGCAACCTGGCTGGCGCAACCGGAAACTCTGCGTCGTCGATTGGCCGAGCAAATGCCGGCGTTGCCCACCCAAAATCTTCGCGACTGCCAGATCAGCGCCGTGACTGGGTTGGAAGAGTCGCTGGGGATGAACAAGCCACGCGCCTTGGTCCACATGGCTACCGGTGCAGGCAAAACCTTTACTGCCATCACGTCGGTTTACCGTTTGCTCAAGTTCGGCGGCGCCAAGCGCATTTTGTTTCTGGTCGATACCCGTAACCTCGGCAAACAGGCGCATCAGGAATTCATGGCCTACACGCCACCCGATGATGCCCGCAAGTTCACCGAGCTATACAACGTGCAACGTCTGGCGTCGCCCAGCATCGACCCGCATTCGCAAGTGTGCATCAGCACCATCCAGCGCATGTACTCGATCCTCTCTGGCGAGCCTATCGACGATTCCGCCGAAGACCTGTCGCTTAACGAACTCCAGCAGACCACCAAGCAAGAAAAGTTCGTTCGCTACAACCCGGCAGTGCCGGTGGAAACCTTCGACTTCATCATCATCGATGAGTGCCATCGCAGCATCTACAACCTGTGGAAGCAGGTGCTCGATTACTTCGATGCCAGCCTGATTGGCCTCACTGCGACGCCCGACAAGCGCACCTTCGGATTTTTCAACGAGAACATCGTTGCCGAATACACCTACGAGCAATCCGTGGCCGATGGCGTTAACGTCGGTTACGACGTATACGAAATCGAAACCGAAATCACCCAGAAGGGCGCCGAGCTAAAAGCCAAGGAATGGATCGATCACCGCGACCGGCAAACCCGGAAAAAGCGGTGGAGCGAAACCGAAGAGGACTCCGCCTACACCGGCAAAGAACTCGATCGTTCCGTGGTCAACGTCAGCCAAATCCGCCAAGTGATTCAGGCCATGAAAACCGCCGTGGAAACGCAGATTTTCCCGGCCCGCAAAGAAACCCCGAAGACCCTCATTTTCGCCAAAACCGACAGTCACGCCGACGACATCATCAATCTGCTGCGTGAGGTCTATGGTCAAGGAAACGCTTTCTGCAAAAAGGTGACCTACCGCGCCGAAGAAGACGCCGACAGCATCCTGTCCAGCTTTCGCAACGACTACAACCCGCGCATTGCCGTCACCGTCGACATGATCGCCACCGGCACCGACGTAAAGCCGCTGGAAGTGCTGCTTTTCATGCGCGATGTGCGCAGCAAGGGCTACTACGAGCAAATGAAAGGCCGTGGCGTGCGCTCGCTCGATGGCGACAGCCTCAAGCGGGTCAGCAATAGTGCCGACGGCGCCAAAACCCGCTTCGTGTTGATCGATGCGGTGGGCGTGGAAAAATCGCTGAAAACAGAAAGCCGCCCGCTGGAGAAAAAGCCCGGTGTAGCGCTCAAAGACCTGCTGCAAGGCATCGCCATCGGCCACCGCGACGACGACACTGTGCTCTCTCTTGCCAACCGCCTGATCCGGCTCGGCAAGCAACTCGACGACAAAGCCCAGGCCCGCATTGAAAAAGCATCGGGCGGCATACCGGTGGCGGAACTGGGCAAAGGCCTGGTGGCCGCGCTCAACCCCGACGCCATCGTTGCCACCGCACTAGCGACCGCACAGGCAAAGGGCATTACACGCAGCGAAGAAACCTTGTTGCCCGAAGAAATAGAAACCGCCCGCGCCGAGCGCGTCGCCGCCGCCTGCGCCCCTTTCGACCAACCGGCCTTGCGTGACGAAATCGAAGCCGCTCGCCGCGAACGCGAGCAACTGATCGACCATATCAACCTCGATCAAGTCACCTTCTCTGGCTTCAGCGAGCAAGCCGAAGCGCAGGCCAAAAAGGTGATCGACAGCTTCGCCAGCTACATCTCCCAGCACAAGGATGAAATCGCCGCGCTGAGTTTCTTCTACCAGCAGCCCTATCAGCGCCGCCAACTTACCTTCGACATGATCGAGGAATTGCATGAAGCCCTCAGCCGCCCGCCGCTGATGCTGACCACCGAGCGCCTGTGGAGCGCCTATGCCCGCGTTCAAGCCGGTCAGGTGAAAGGCACAGACAGCAAACGCCAGCTCACCGATCTGGTGTCATTGGTGCGTTTTGCGCTGGGGCTAGATGCCGAACTCAAACCCTTCAGTGAGCAAGTCGATAAGCGCTTTCAAGAATGGATCTTCCGCCACAATGCCCAACGCGCCACGGCCTTTACGCCCGAGCAAACCGAATGGTTGCGGCTTATGAAAGACCACATCGCTAGCAGTTGCAGCATCACCCGCGACGATTTTGATTTTGCGGAACTGGCGGGCAAAGGTGGCTTGCAGAAAGTCTGGTCGCTGTTTGGCAATCAGATCGACGGACTGATGAATGAAATGAATGAGGAGTTGGTAGCGTAATGGCGTTTACAACGACCGTAAGAGAAGTTATTGACAACGATAAAACTGGGCTTCTAACAAAGCATTCGTCATGGGAAAGAGTGCCGCTTGTCGAGGTTGCGACGATCTTGAACGGCGCCCCCTTTGATTCAGCAATGTTCAGCATTACGGAAGGGCATCCGTTAATCCGAATTCGAGATGTGCTTACCGGGACGACATCAACCTACTACCGAGGCACTTACGACGACGCCTATGTTGTCAGGCAAGGAGAGCTTGTTGTTGGCATGGACGGTGATTTCAATTCAGCCTATTGGGGAGCCATTCCAGCTTTATTGAACCAGCGTGTTTGCAAGATCACGCCTGATGAAGTCTTTTACTCCAAAGCATTCCTTGGTCACTTATTGCCCGGATACCTTGCGGCAATCAACGCCAATACATCTGCGATCACAGTGAAACATCTTTCGTCAAAGACCATTGGCGAAATCGAACTACCGTTGCCTCCTCGTGCCGAGCAGACACGGATAGCCGTAGAGCCCGTTACGGACACCCAAGGTCGCAAGTTGCATGACCGGCTGAAGCTGTTGGCGGCCTAACCATGCGCCTGGACAAGCTAACCATTGGCAGCGCAAAAGATAGTCCGACGCACCAGTTCAAGAATCTGAAGAACGTCACTATCGACTTCGATCAGGATCATTGGGTGACGGTGGTGATTGGCTGGAATGGCACCGGCAAATCCAACGTTCTGGAAGCGCTGGCGATCATTTTTCGCGATCTGATCGGCAAGAAGCGCACGCCCGCTTTTGCTTTCCAATTGGCTTACCGAATGGGCGCAGGCGAGAACCTTCGACGCATTCACATCAATGCCGACCCGGACCGAGAAAAGAATCCCTTTCTCATCCGTGTCGCTGACGCCAAGCAAATCAAGCAAAACGACTTGATTCATAGCGTAGTCGATTTCGGGGACGATACTGACAACTCGCCTCATGGGGAACCGATCAAACTCACCGCGTTCTTGAACGCGGATACCGGGTATTTGCCGAGTTACGTGTTCAGCTATTACTCGGGTGAAAGCCCGCGCATGCACGAGGTGTTCCGCCCCTACCTGGAAGGCTACGACAGCAAACTGCGCAATGGCGAAGACCCGGGGCTAAAGCGCCTGTTCTACGCGATGCCCGTGCACAGTCAGTTCGTATTGTTGGCCTTTTTGATTCAACAGTCCGACGTGGTGCGGGCATTTCTCGACGACCACCTCGGCCTTGATCCGGATGAGGGTATTGAGTCGGTACTCTTCGTGTTGCGACAGCCACCATGGAAATCAAAAGCCATCGATGGCGACCCACGCTTTTGGAATGCACGGGGCGTGGTACGCGACTTCCTTTCTCGGTTGTATGACATTGCTTTGGCGCCCGTTGACATCAGCCGTCGCGTGTCCACGTCGATCTGGAACAAGGAAACTCTGCAATTCAAGTATCTCTACGTGAAGGACATTGCCGCGCTGCGGCGCTTGGTGGGTAATCAAGCACCAGCAAAGTTTTTTCGGGATTTGGAGAGCACCTACGTCTCTGAGCTGATAGAAGAGGTGCGCATCCGGGTTCGTCTCAAGAAGAACGATGGCAGCGTTACGTTCCGCGAGCTGAGCGAAGGCGAACAGCAGTTGCTGACAGTGTTGGGCCTATTGCGCTTTACCGCCGAAGACGAAAGCCTGTTTCTCTTGGATGAGCCGGACACGCACTTGAATCCGCGCTGGTGCGTGGATTACATCTCGTACCTGAAGAAATTCATCTCCAGTGGAATACAGCAGGATGAAACGAGCCACATTGTTTTGACGACGCACAATCCGCTTGCTGTCGCGGAGCTGGATCGCGAGCAGGTGCAAATTCTACGTTTGACCAAAGACGATGAACGCCGACGAATCGTCGCGTGCTATCCAGAGACTGCTCCACTCGGCATGGGCTATGCCGCGATTGTTACGAGTGACATGTTTGGTATTGCCTCGTCGCTTGACCAGCCGACCCAGCTCCTTCTAGAGGCACAAAGAGCGTTTGCTTCTAAGGAGGTATTAAGCAAGGACGAGCAGCGCGAACTAGACAAAATCAACGTAAAGCTGGACAGGCTCGGTTTCCGCTTTTTTCATCCGGACGATGAGTACTCTCGCTATCTGCGCCTGAGAAATGCGTTGCTGGTAGAGCGCTTTGAAGTTGATAGCCCACAGCAGCTTGCAGAAAAGGTTGTGAAAATACCTCGCGTGGAGCGTGAATCCCTCGCCAAACGTCTGATCGCCGAGCTGCTTTCGAATGAGCCTGGCAGCAACGGAGAGGTTTCGCCTTGAGGTATGTGGATCGTTCTAAGCTGGTTCAGCCAGCAGGTTGGCTCCAGCGGGCCCAAGTTGCTGCGCAGGCTGTTGCTGGTGGCGCTGACCCCAATGACCACTCCACTGTTTGGCGCGAGTTGAAAAATGGTCTGGCAGATCTTCTGCATGACAAATGCTGGTATTGCGAAACGCACGTCGACCGTTCAGATAACGCGGTAGATCATTTTCGACCCAAGGGCCGCGTGAGCGACGCAGCCAGCCCGCACTCCGGTTATCGTTGGCTAGCATTTGATCCGACCAATTTTCGTTACGCCTGCACCTACTGCAATAGCCGCCGTAAGGACATAGAGGCTGGCACTGCTGGTGGAAAGGCCGATAGATTCCCACTGGTCAATGAGGCTAATCGTGTTTACGTGGCGGGTCCGGTAGCCCAGGAGCGCCCCATGCTCCTAGACCCTTGCGAGCTGGCTGACTGGCGCCTCTTGGGTTGCCAGCAGGAGAACGGGCAACCTTGCGCGACCAGTAATGATCCTGTCGCCAAGCAGCGAGCAGAAATCTCCATTGAGGTTTTCCATCTGCACTATGAGCCAACCTGCAAAAGGCGCCATACAGCCGCTGTTCAACTACTGTCGGATGTTGATGAGGGCAAGCGTTTGTTCGAGCAGGCTACCCAAGACCCGGCCCGTGAACAGGACTTCAAAAACGTTGCGGCCCGCCTACGGCGTGCAATTGATCGTGATGCGCCCTTCAGTGGTGATATGCATTTTCTTCTGCGAGGGCAGCGCAGTGAAGATCACCCATGGATACAAGAATTGTTAGAGGCTTGAAATGAATACAAGTACTTTGGTCCAGAAAGTCTGGAATTTCTGCCACACCCTGCGAGACGACGGCGTGGGCTATGGGGATTATCTGGAGCAGCTGACCTATCTGTTGTTTCTGAAATTGGCGCACGAATATGCGCAAGAGCCTTATAACCGCGACACCCATATCCCCAAGGGTTATGACTGGGCCAGCCTGACGCCGAAAGTAGGCGAGCCGCTGGAATCGCACTATCTGGCGGTATTGCACAAACTGGGGCAAGAGCCCGGCATGTTGGGTGCCATCTTCTTCAAGGCCCAGAACAAGATTCAAGACCCGGCTAAGCTTTCGCGCTTGGTGCAATTGATCGACGCCGAAAACTGGATCAGCCTCGATGCCGACACCAAGGGCGACTTGTATGAAGGCCTGTTGCAAAAGAACGCGGAAGACACCAAGAGCGGCGCTGGACAATACTTCACTCCGCGCGCGCTAATTGAAGCGATGGTGGCCTGCGTGAGGCCGGAACCCATGAAGTCCATCGCTGACCCCGCTTGCGGCACCGGGGGATTTTTTCTTGGTGCCTATAACTGGCTGACGCGGCCCGGTGCCAGACTGAATAAGTCTGAGAAAGAGTTTCTGCGCGACAAGACCTTTCACGGCAATGAGATCGTGCCCAACACTCGCCGCATGTGCTTAATGAACCTGTTCTTGCACAGCATTGGCGAACTAGATGGCGAACCCTTGGTCGAGCGTTCGGATGCGCTGATTTCCGAGCCCAAGCGGAAGGTGGATTACGTCCTGGCCAATCCGCCATTCGGCAAGAAAAGCAGCATGACCTTTACCAACGAGGAAGGCGACGAGGACAAAGACGCCCTGACCTATGAACGGCAGGACTTCTGGGAAACCACGTCGAACAAACAGCTGAACTTCTTGCAGCACATCGTCAGTATGTTGAAGTCGGATGGAAAAGCTGCCGTGGTGTTGCCGGATAACGTATTGTTCGAAGGGGGAGCGGGAGAAAAAATCCGCCGTAAACTTCTAGAAAACTGCGATGTGCACACCGTACTGCGCTTGCCCACGGGCATCTTTTACGCGCAGGGCGTGAAGGCGAACGTGCTTTTCTTCGATGCCAAGCCCAAGAACGGGCAGATTCACACCAAGGGGATCTGGTTCTACGACCTACGCACCAATAAGCATTTCACGCTGAAGACGCGGACACTGAAACTCGATGACTTGCAGGACTTCATTGCCTGCTATAACCCCGAGAATAGGCATGTACGAACTGAGAGTGAGCGCTTTAAGTATTTCAGCTATGACGAGCTGATGACCCGCGACAAAGCGAGCTTGGATATTTTCTGGCTGAAAGACGATAGCTTGGACAGCCTAGATGACTTGCCTTCGCCCGATATCCTGCAACAGGAAATAATTGACCACCTAGAGGCTGCGTTATCGGCTTTTCGGGATGTTGCTATTGCGCTGCCGAGCTTCACGACAAAGGAATAGATTTCGTGGGATCAGACCAAGAAGCCACCTTAAGAGGGTGGCTTTTTTTCAACAATTAGTTTGATTATCAGCGAATCCTCCCATTGGTATGTTCGGACCTCAGCATCCGTTGAGGAATTTTGAAGGGACTGTCGCTATTGATATTTATCCTGCCACTATCGAGGGTACCGCTGCCCGCATGATTTCGACGAAATGCCGCAATCGCGCCGGATAGAAGCGGGCGTAGGGATAGACCAGATTAACGGGTAATGGCTCAGCCTGCCATTGAGGCAATAGATGGAGTAATTGCCCGGAAGCGAGATCCGAGGCCAGAAGCCAGGCCGAACCAATGGCCACGCCCAAACCTTGCAAGGCAGCACTGCGCAAAGCATACAGACTGTCGGTACTCATCCTGGGTGAAATGGGAATGCGTTGCACCTTGCCCGTGAGCACATTTTGCAACTGTATTTCATTGCGATAGTAGGTTCGCAAAGCAACCCAAGGGAAGCCGGCCAAGTCCATGGCTTCTTCGGGTACAGCCAATCCATCCAGCAAAGACGGGGCGGCCACCACGATGCGTGGTACTTCGCCCAACTTGATCGCCACCAGTGCAGAATCGGCCACCTCCCCGACCTGGATTGCGCAGTCGATGCCTGCAGCAATGAAGTCCTGAATGGCGCTGTCGTCATGCAGTAACCATTCGACGGTCATACGAGGGTAGCGCTTCAGGTAGTCCCCCAGCGGCTTGACCAGACGCTCCTGGCCGAAAGCGTGCGGAACAACCACGCGCAAAATTCCTTCCGGCTCTTCGTCCACGCCACGCAAGTCCGATTCGAATGCGGCCCAACTTGCCAAAAGGTCTTTGGCGCGTTCATAACATCGCTCGCCGTCGGCAGTGAGTCGCATGCTATGGGTGGAGCGATTCAGCAAACGCACCCCTAAAGACCGCTCCAGCGTTTGCAGGCGGCGGCTGATGGTGGGCTGGGTCGTCCCCATCTGAATGGCTGCCGCAGAAAGGTTGCCGGCATCAACGATGCGGACGAATGTCTGCATGAGCTCGATGCGGTCGCCTGTTCCCGATAGCGAAGGTGCACTCGAAGTGCTTGCAGGCCTAGTAATCACTGCTCTATTCATACGTGTAGCGTATATCAATACTGCAAAATTCGATACTACCGTTGTTGTCTTTTGAACGTCAGACTCTGTTCCATAAACATTTTCCGAGGACGGAGAAATGACAGCTATCCATGATTTGCATGAACAAAGTGTGACAGCACCATTACGAGTTATTGAAGACAGTACTCTTCAAAATCACGTGTCGGAGGCAAGTCACACGCTCTCGCGGCGCCTGGTGTTATTGCTGGCGAGCGGCGCTGGCTTAGCCGTTGCATCGATTTATTACAGTCAGCCCATACTCGGCATCCTGGCCGCAGACATCGGTGCCAGTCCGCTCAAGATCGGCTTTGTGCCGACCCTGACCCAACTGGGCTACGCCTTGGGCATACTGTTCCTGGCCCCACTGGGTGACCGTCATGATCGCCGCACTATCATTCTCATCAAAGCCGCCTTGCTGGTCATATCCTTGCTGGCGGCAGCCTTTGCGCCGTCCATCGACATCCTGCTCGCTGCCAGCCTGGCGATTGGCTTAACCGCCACTCTGGCGCAGGATATCGTTCCGGCGGCAGCGACCCTGGCACATGATTCCCGGCGCGGCAAAGTCGTCGGAACGGTCATGACCGGGCTGCTGTTGGGCATCCTGCTTTCCCGCGTGGTTAGTGGCTTTGTTGCCGAACACTTTGGCTGGCGGACCATGTTTGTGCTTGCAGCCGCTGGCGTGGCTGTCATCGGCATCGCAGCCTGGCGCGGACTCCCGCGTTTCTCACCGACCACAAGCATGACTTACCCGGCATTACTCGGTTCACTCTTCAATCTGCTGCGCCGCCACGCCACCCTGCGCCATTCGGCGTTGTCCCAAGGCCTGCTATCCATTGGCTTCAGTGCCTTTTGGTCCACGCTGGCAGTCATGCTCCATGCAGAGCCGTTCCACATGGGCAGTGCGGTAGCCGGCGCGTTTGGTCTTGCCGGTGCCGTCGGTGCGCTGGCTGCGCCATTGGCTGGCCACCTGGCCGACCGCCGCGGCCCTGAGCTCGTTACCCGCCTCGGCACCAGCCTGACTGCATTCGCCTTCGCCATCATGTGTTTCTCATCCTTCTTTTCCCCGGCAGCGCAACTCTGGTTGCTCGGGATCGGCACTATCGGCTTCGACCTCGGGGTACAAGCCACGCTGATTGCTCACCAGAGCATCGTCTACGGCATTGACCCTGGGGCACGTAGTCGCCTTAACGCCGTACTTTTCGTCAGCATGTTCATCGGGATGGCAATTGGTGCAGCCTTGGGCAGCATCCTGTTTGCGCAATGGGGATGGCTTGCTGTGACCGGCATGGCTACGGTGTCGGCACTGGCAGCGCTGGCCGTACGCTTCTACCCGCTACTCAGTGCCAAGCGATAGGCCACGAAGTTCACACTGGCGGAATTGGCAAGCTGACATTCACTACGATTAACCGCTGAATGTCAGCTTGCCGTCCGAAGTGCCATCAGCCGCCGACAGAAACCCCGAACAGATGGCCGATGCCGAAGGTGATGCCGGCGGCCGCCATGCCGATCAATAGTTGGCGCATGCCGGAAAATACGGGGTGCTTTCCGGTAAACACGGCAATGGCGACGCCCAGCGCGAAAAGGCCGATGGCCGATGAAATGGCGCTGGCTTGCACGACGTGGGTCTGGCCGACCAGGAACATGGGTAGCGCCGGGATCAATGCCCCGACCAGGAAAACCAGGAAGGAGGAGAGGGCGGCGCCCATCGCCGACCCGCCAAGATCGTCCGGATTGACGCCCAGTTCTTCACGGACCAGGGTGTCGAGCGCCGAATCCTTGTCACCAATAACCCGTGCGGCAATCTGCTTTGCTTCCGCTTCGGTAAATCCTTTGGCTTGATAGATCAGCGCCAATTCTTCCTGCTCTTCCGCTGGTGATTGGGTCAGTTCTTCGGCTTCGCTGGCGATCTGCTTTTCCTGCAGTTCGCGGGCGCTCTGGACTGAAATCCATTCGCCCATGGCCATCGAGCACGCGCCGGCCAGCGTGCCGGCGACAGCGGTTGCCAGCAAGGTGCTGGTACTGGCCGAAGTGCCCGCAACGCCCATGACCAGGCAAAAGGTGGAGACCAGGCCGTCGTTGGCGCCCAATACCATGGCCCGCAGGTTGTTGGCGGCGCCAGCGCCGTGCCGTCCTTCCAGGCGGGAATAGGCCGGCCCGTTCCAGCCCGTGGCGGAGCGGGCTGCGAGCAGGGAAAGCATGCGGGCATGCGAGCGCTCCTGGGCCGGCATGGTGGTTCCGTGGGCCTCTTGCTGGTCGTCGTAAACCTTGCGATTACGTGCTTCTTGGTCGGCCGCCAGCGGCAGCACCGCGGGCGCACCGAAGCGACCTGCTGCCCAGATCAGTAGTTGCGTTCGCCAGCCCGGCCGGCCTTCGGGCACTTGGCCGCCAGCGTTTTCGATGCGGCGTCGCCAGAACTCGGCATGGGTTTCTTCGACGCCGGCGAGGCGCCGATACAACTCAGCTACTTCGCTTTTGCTTTCGCTGTCCGCCATCGAGCGATAGAGGGCCGCACCGTCGATTTCGCTGCGATAGTTGGCGATAAATCGCGTGATGTCCTGTCTTGCGGTCATTTTGCAGTTCTCCAACTTCGATTTCGCTGCCCGGTATAATCCTCGATGGCCACACAGGAAGGCGCCTCCGGGCTGCTTTCAGTCTATACCGAGCTCCCCGCGAATTGCTGAACGAATTATTTCCCTCTCTTTCCATTGCGCAGTTGGTCAGCGAATACGGCTACACCGCGCTCGCAGTCGGCTGTCTGCTGGAAGGGGAAACCATTGTGCTGTTGGCCGGTTTTGCGGTGCATCGTGGTCAGCTTTCGTGGGCCAACGTGGTGTTGATTGCCACTGTGTGCAGTTTTGTCGGCGACCAGTTCTGGTTTCAGATCGGGCGACAATTCGGGGATGGCTTGTTGGCGCGTTTTCCGTCCATCGCAAGTCGTCGTCCCTGGCTGGAAAAGCGCGTTTTCGCGCATCCCGATCTGGTCGTGCTCGGTGTCAGATTCATGGTCGGCCTGCGCACCGTTGGCCCGATTCTGATGGGTTCGGGCTTTGTTCAAGCGCTGCGCTTTTTCTGGCTGAATCTGCTCGGTGCGGCTATTTGGGTACAGGTTTTCGTGGGG
>APMI01041796.1_pt1 | contig 17584 bp, 26 predicted proteins | sample 667938 | NCBI WGS metagenome assembly APMI01 (sample SAMN01084076, study PRJNA167559) | wastewater metagenome | biome: Wastewater | place: Denmark: Ejby Moelle, Odense | collected 2011-11-28 | reverse complement strand
GCCGAACTGCTGCTCGCTGCGGGCTTCACCGAACTCGATGAGGCCGAGGCCTGGCCGGTGCTCGAAGCAGGCACGGGCGCGTTCACCCGCCGCGACGGCGCGATCATCGCGTGGCGGGCTGGCGCATCGGTGACCGCGAGCAGCCCTGTGCGGGTGCTCGGTTGCCACACTGACTCGCCCGGTCTCGTGTTGAAGCCGAAGCCAGATTTCAGTGCGCAGGGCTGGGCGCAGGTTGGCGTAGAGGTGTATGGCGGGCCGCTGCTGACGACCTGGTTCGACCGTGATCTTGCGATTGCCGGGCGGCTCGTGACGGCCGACGGTCGGGAGCACCTCGTGCGCACCGAGGCGGTTGCGCGGGTGCCGATGCTTGCGATTCACCTCGATCGCGATTCGGGCAACGGCATGACGTTGGATCGGCAGCGCCACATGCAGCCGGTCATCGGAGTGGGCAGCGTCTCGGTGGGGCAGCTGCTCGCGGATGCGGCGGGAGTCGAGGCGTCAGAGATCGCGGGCGCCGACGTTCGGCTTGTCGATACGCAGGCACCTGCCCTGCTCGGGGCTCACGGAGAGCTTCTGGCCTCGCCGCGCCTCGACAACCTGAGTTCGGTCTATGCGGGGCTGGTTGCGCTGATCTCGGCCGCCTCAGCGGGTGCCTCTTCTGCCATTGGCACTGCTGCGGGTGATGCCGTCGCCGATGACGCCATCGCGATGCTCGCGGCCTTCGATCACGAAGAGCTGGGCTCCGAGACCCGGTCGGGCGCGTGCGGGCCACTGCTCGAAGATGTGCTCGTGCGCTTGCGCGCAGGGCTCGGGGCGAGCAGCGAAGAAGCGGCTCGCGCGATGGCGTCGTCGTGGTGCTTGTCGGCAGACGCCGGCCATTCGGTGCATCCGAACTACGCTGAGAAGCACGACCCCAACGTGCACCCGCTCGCGGGCGAGGGGCCCATGCTGAAGGTGAACGCGAACCAGCGCTACGCGACCGATGCGCACGGTGAGGCGCTCTGGCAGCGCCTCTGCGAGCACGCAGGGGTGCCCTCGCAGGTGTTCGTGTCGAACAACTCGGTGCCGTGCGGTTCGACCATCGGACCGCTCACTGCGACGCGCCTCGGCATGCGCACCCTCGACGCTGGCGTGCCCCTGCTTTCGATGCACTCGGTGCGCGAGTTGGTGCACGTCGACGATCTGCACGGGCTTGCGCGCGTGGCGAACAGCTTCTTCACTGGGGTCTGATTTCTGTGATGCGCTCACATCTGCGATTGGCTAGGATCGATGCATGAGCGGTGTACAGCAGTCGGGCGATGTGACGCTGTCGACGCGTGCAATGGTTCCCTCGGTCCAGCGCGTCGGCAATCGTGAGATCGAAGTTACGTTTTTGGGTAATAACACGAAGGGGCAGCCCACCTGGGTGCTTTGGAACCCGCTTGAGCCGTATCTGATCGGCATGCTGGTGCAGGGCAAGCTCGGCTTCAACTTCGAGCAGCGCACCGGCCAGGGCGTCATGCTGCATGAGAACATCTCACTGCAGCGCGTGCAGCGAGCCCTCGGCGGTTTCTAAGCGCCTGTCGCTCGTCGGGTCTATCGTTCGTCGTGGCGGGCGGGGTCATTCGTCGACCCGTTCATTCGTCGAGCTTGTCGAGACGAGCGAAGCCAACACGCCCATAAATCCATCGGCCCAATTTTTAGGGCAAGATTCTGCGCCCGGTTCGTCGAAACTTCCGCTCCCCACGAGGATCGCGACGCGCCGAAGCGGGTCATCTAATTTGGCGTAATTACGCCGATCTTCGCTGATTAGAAAACTAATTTGCGCGTCGATTTGCATCACCCGGCGCATTCACCGTAAGCTTAACTCTCGGTAGCCCACGGCGCGAAAGTGCCAACGGCCCCATCGTTTAGTGGCCTAGGACACCGCCCTTTCACGGCGGCAGCACGGGTTCGAATCCCGTTGGGGTCACCAAGCTACCGAAAGTAATTGAATAGAACATGGCCCTGTGGCGCAGTTGGTTAGCGCGCCGCCCTGTCACGGCGGAGGTCGCGGGTTCAAGTCCCGTCAGGGTCGCCAAGATGAAGAACCCTTCCTCGGAAGGGTTTCTTCATCTCCGGTGGCTGTCTTGTTCAAAGCAGATCACCTGGCTCTGTAGCTCAGTTGGTAGAGCGTTCGACTGAAAATCGAAAGGTCACCGGATCGATGCCGGTCGGAGCCACGTAGCGGAGATTACACCGCTGCTGAACCCCCAAGAGGCTTCTACTCTTGGGGGTTCCTTTATTTGTGTGAACAGGTGTTTCATCTCCTTGATTCAAAATCACCTGTTGGCGTGCAGGTCGGATCTGAAATCTGCGCTGAGTTCTTTCAGTCGGTGACCCCGCAAAAACCCCGCACATTCAAATTAGCGAAGCCATGTGTTTCTGCATCACGTCGCGGGCTTTCGTTGCTCCCTTGATTGTGTTCATGTACACGTCCTGCGTCATGCTTGGATTCTCGTGGCCAAGGTAGTCGGCGATCTCAGTGGCGGAGAGGCCGGCCTTGTCGAGGATCGTCGCAACGGTCTTGCGGAACGTGTGCGTACTGAGCTTCGGGTATCCAAGAGCATCGCGACGATCACGGATCTCGCGCTGGGTATTCGACGGATCACGCGGCCGCATGAGAGGCGTGGGGAACAACAGGGTGGTGTATTCACTCAGGCGTTCATGGCGGCGCTTCAGAAGCTGCATCGTGGTCTTGGGTAGGGGAGTGGTGCGTTCCGACTTATCCGTCTTTGCAAACGGCTGCCGGATGATGCCCTTGCCCTTCACGCGCACGTTGATCGCTTCGACAGTCGCGGTGCCAGCCTTCCAGTCGATCGACGATTCATCGAGCGCGCAGGTCTCTGCGACACGCCAGCCGGCTGAGAGCATGAACTCGATCAGTTCAACCGTGTCCTTCTCGGACAGGAACTCATCGGCGCGCACCTTCTCAAGAAACGTTGGTAGCTCGGCGAGCGGGATCGCAGTACTGCCCTTCTGCTTCCGCTGCGTGATCCGCTCGAGCTCGCGCACAGGGTTGTGGGTGATCGCACCGTTGCGCACCGCAATGCCCAGCATGCCACTCAGCGCCGACCGACAGTTCTTCGCAGCGCCAGGCCCGTTCTCCTTCTCGATGGTCGTGAGAAATCGCTGCAATCGTTCCGGCTTCGCTTCGGCGACGGTAAGGTCTCCAATGCGTTTCGTGATGTGCGCGTTCACTGCGTAGCCGTAGGTCTCGAGGGTACCCTCGCTGCGCCCCAGATCGCGCTTAGACGCGAGAAACTGCTGCCCGAGCACCCTGAGGGTCGTCGTGGGCTTTAGTTCGCCCCCACGGTCTGCCTCGATAGTTGTCAGTGCCGTCTTGAGTGCATGTTCCGCTTTTGTTGGCGTTGCACCAAAGCGCTCTACTTGGCGAGCTTTCCCGTCCTGAAACCGGTATCGAGTGCGCGCACGATGTTTCCCGGGCTTAACCTCATCGATGTTGATGACGCCGTGTGAGCCGATCGGGTTACGCGGGCGAGCCATCGTCTTCTCGCTTCGCATGGGGTTTTGCTTCGCGCACGCTCTCGATAATCCTGCGAGTGTTTTGCATTGCAGTCTTGACGTCTTCTGGCGAAGCGAGACCGGCCAGTTCCTCGACCGAGAAATCTTCACGCTGAACAAGAGGCACCTCGTCAACGAACTGAAGCACTTCGGGAAGCTCGATTAGCGGGATGCCCCACTCGTCCCCCAAATCACGTTGCGCGCTCCTTGCATAAGATAGACGGTTTATTGCATCCCAGAGATACTCCTGATTCCATATTTCCTTCGGCATCGACTCTTGAATCTCTGTTTGATCAAAGGTTGAGAAGGCGACTAGCTGTGCGGCCTGCCATCGAATAACATTCATCATTCCTGCGTAATCATGAACATCGCGCAATCCCTGACGAGTGATTGTGTGAGCAACGTAGGCGGGATTCTCGACACTCTTTGAGCGAATCTTGTCTCCGGGGTAGGGTTCCAGGACATTGCCGTTAGAGAACCAGTCCGCAACGCGATCAACGAATGGTGTGGACTCTCCCCAAAGCTTGCCGCTTGGCAGTTTGTTCCTTTGAGGAAGGCCGAGGGCGATGTACAGGGGGGAAACGTTTAGAGCTCTTGCAAAGGCAGCCGCCTCCGCAACGGAGATTGAGGTGCGCTTGTCGCCTGAGAGCATGCCAGAAAGTGTCGCGTCGCTAATGGGCCACCCAAGATGGCGAAGCCGTTGCGCAAGATCTTTGACGGTGAGGTCGGCCGCATCGCGAATCATGTTGATACTTGCGACCATCGCGCGAGTCCATTCCCGCTCGAACTGTACCCATTCCTGCTTTGAAGTCTCCATTTTTTGATTATCTCAGGACGCGCCGATTGGCGCTAGTTGACAAGCTCCGAAGGTGCCAGTAGAACTATAGATGTCAGCAATAGCTGATTATTCCAAATCGCTTCACTTATCAATGTTTGGAGAACTTGTGACTATTTCGCTTACTCCCCTCCCTAATGCGCTGCTAGACGCTTCCGGACTCGCGGCACAGCTCGGCATTAGCGTCAGCAGCATCTACCGTCGCCGATCCCTGGGAGAGCCGCTCCCGCCAGCAATCAAGATAGGAGGTTCTGTACGTTGGCGACAGAGCGACGTCGACAGTTGGCTCGAGTCTCAAATGGAGGTCGCCTGATGCCACCGCCGCTGCAAGGGCAGCAAGCTCCCGTAGAGACTTCGGTCCGGGAAAGTGAAAACACCGCGCAGGTTTTGCCGCACGCAGACCCCACCTTTTTCGGGGTCGTGCAACGGCTCGACTGGAACCGCGGAACCTGGACACTGAAAGGGCCGACGTTCGAAGACGGCACGCGGCCCGAGTTTCAGATTGAGTGGCGGCTCGGAGAACTCGTCATGAGGTTCCTGCTCCGATATGCCAACGCCAAGCTGAGCCGTACCCAAAGCAAGGAACTCAGCGAAGGTAAGACTCTCAACAGGGTCCGCCTCGTAAAGAAAACAACCCCCGCTGCAGGATCTAACGCCAATCAGGCCAGCAGCGAGGGTCCACACCAAAACCACAACAACTAGGAGGGGCTTCAATGCTTTCTACAACTGTATCTGCCGTACCCGAAACATCCAACCCATTCGAAACAACGCTGACCCTTGAGAGCCGATTTAATGGCGGTGCAACGATCCTTGAGCCCGAGTTCATCGACTGGATCGGCGAGACTCTGCTGAGTGTCCAGTTCCCGGGCCACACGGTGCATCTACGACCGCACGAAGCACGCGACCTTGCTGCTGCGCTGCAATCTCTTGCGACCTTCATTGATGAGGAGGCAGGGCGATGAGCATCACCGCAACATTCATGCACACGCTCGAAGACGATTTCGAGCAGTATTCGTTCCGGTCAGAAGTCAACCCGAAGCAACGTCACTTCATCAGCAGCGACGAAAGCAAGCCGTGGGAGTTGTCCATTGTTAACCACGACGATGCCCTGACTCTCGAGCAGGCACAGACGCTCCAACGCGAGCTCGCCGAGCTCATTGAATTCATGCTCGGCCTCCAAGGTCGCACGCTGCAAAGAACTACCGAGCCGGGTGATCCTGATCTTGCTGGCCGTGGAGGTGGTCTCTGATGAGCACCGACTTGAACCACCGGGTGAGAAAGACAGACATCACGCGCAGCATCGTGGAGGGCGTGAAAGTCCCCGCGTTGTGCGGTGAGCTTGTGCTCTGTCATCATCAAGGCGCGGACGCGATGCCTGGATGCGAAACCGGCAGCACGAAGATGGAAGTCTGTTCGGACTGCGATGAGTTGTACGACCTTGCTCTCCAGAGGGATGCTCTGAGTAAGCAGTACCGGCAGCGGCGGGCCGCAATGGATGAACGACGCCACGAACGCGACATCCTCAAAGAGCTAGACACCTCGCTTCAGGAGGTGGTGATTTGAGTCTCGCGGTACTTGACGGCGCAACCCCACGATCTCGGTCGACCGACCCGATCACCAGCGTCGACGCCGGCCGTGCTGCTGACCTCAGCCGATCCCAGGCGGTCGTGCTTGCAGCGATGCGGGCGCGCGGTACTGGGGTCACGCAGGAAGAGCTCGTGAGCTTCCTGCCAGGGCTCAGCCCCTCACGAGTCCGGTCAGCGGTATCGGAACTCGCAGAACAAAACCTCGTGCTCCCAACAGGTGAGACACGACCCACGAAGTACGGGCGCAAAGCCCGAGTTTGGACAACAACGAAATGACCATCAAGCAAACCACGCCGGCATCCTCACCGCTCGACACGTTGAAAGCGCTCGTTCTGCGAGTTCGCAGCGATCTCGACTATGCACTCGATCAGTTAGCTGGCGGCGAGGCAAACGTGCCAGAAGAGCTACTCGATTTCCTCAGCGGAACCAACGACAGCCTTTACGACTATCTCGGGGAGCATGTCGCGCTCGAAGAGATCGAACCGATCCCGGGTGTGCAGTGGCGAAAGCCCGGCGCTGCAGCATACGTCTACGACGACGGCACCCCCGTGGTGGAGTTCATCGAGTCAGAGGGCATGACATCGAGCTTCTATCCCCGTTATGACGGTTCGCGTCATGAACGAGTCGCGAGTCACCATGAGGCGGTAGCTGCGATGCATAGGGGCTGGGCTGAGGATGCGTCAGCAGATCAGCAAGACGGCTGACACTTACGCGGCACTCTGGCTAGATCAGCTAATGCAAGGGCATCTCGGACTTCACGAGGTGCCCTTCGCATTTGCCGCTTGGTACAACGCCGGGGTCGCTGAGGGCCGAGCAGCACGCCAAACGGAGATCGACGATCTCAACCACCAACTCGACGTGCTCTACATGCAGACCATCACCCCGAAAGAACGGCAAGCCGAATATCGCCGACGACTTGAAGAGCACCACGAACGCGAAGCCGACAAGTTCTTCGACACAACTGCACACCACACCTTGCACTCACTACGGAGCGGAACACCACCGCTAGAAACAGGAGTCAGCTATGACAGGCACCGGAACGCCGCTTAACCACGGCTACACCGCATCGCTCTACTGCGATGTCAAAGAACTGCTCGAACACGGGCCAGTACAACCACCAGCACCCGAGTTTGGGGTGCGCAACGACGGCATCGGCATCTTCTACCGAGGTATGGTCAACAGCCTCATCGGAGACCCAGAATCAGGCAAAACCTGGATCGCGCTAACCGCTGCCGCAGACGTGCTCTTCACCAATGGCAGCGTACTCATCGTAGATCTTGATCACAATGGTCCCCAAGCAATCATCTCGAGATTGCGTGCATTCGGAGTGCCAGCAGACGTGCTCACCGACCCCAACCGGTTCCGATACACCGAAGCTGACGAAGTGCGATCAATGGCTGGCATCGTCAACGACGCAGCCGTCTGGCAACCAGACTTCACCGTCATCGACTCGGTAGGAGAGCTGCTCCCCATGTACGGAGCAAGCAGTAACTCTGCAGACGACTTCACCAGAGTCCACGCTGTCGCGATCAAACCATTCGCGATTGCCGGCTCATGTGTCGTGCTCATCGATCACCAAGCAAAAGGCAGTGACTCACGGTCATTTGGTGCTACAGGGACTGCAGCAAAAAAGCGAGCAATCTCAGGCACGCTGCTCCGCGTCACTATCGATCAACCGTTCGCGCCCGGGTCAGGCGGTGTAGCCGAGATCACTCTCGTGAAAGATCGGCACGGAGGTCTCAGGGCGCATTGCTCACGAGACCGCGAGCCGCTTGTTGGCCGCTTCACGCTGACCGATCGGGATGGCGCACTCAACTGGTCCATTCGGCCACCAGAGGCCGGGGAGAAACCAAAGCAGAGCATCAAGGTAGACGGTGCCACAGGTGAGCAACTTCTTGACGAATTGGAGAAACTCACACCACCTCCAAGCTCCATTCGCGACATCAAAACACGATGCACCTGGGGAACCGGCAAAGCATCCGAGGCATGGCGACTCTGGCAAGAACGAGAGGCATTAGCAGCATGACTGCAAGCAACGAACAGGCCCTGTTCCCCGTTCCCCGATATAGGGGTGGGGAACACGGGAACACGGGAACGTTCCCCGTTCCTGAAAACACAGAAGATCGGCTCCACGAGAGTTCCGGGAACGTTCCGGGAACGCCGAAGAACGGTCGTGTTCCCCGTTCCCGGACCCTATATCCGGGAACAGAGGAACGAGGAACAGTTTCCACGCGAAGAAAGGCCTACCGAGTCGATGCGCGAGCCTCAACATGGGCCAACGCAGACGGCACCACGGATCCAATAGTGAAACTCTTCGGCGGCTCACGCGGCTCAATCGCCGTCGACTACACGGAGATTCCGAAACTCATCAGCGATCTCGCGAAACTCCTACTCGAGCACGCACCACAGGGGAGCCCAAATGCACATGAAACTTGATGCGCGCCCAGCCTGGGGTCGCCTCCTCAACGCAATCGAACACGCAAAACCCGCATGTCACGGAGATAGCAGATTCATAGCTGACGCAAATGATCTGCCCCACGTTGATCGCAACGACATGCGCAGCATCTGCGAAACCTGCCCCATTCTCGCCCAATGCACCGCCTACGCCACCATCGACAAACCCACCGCCGGCTGGTGGCCAGGCGTGCAACTCAAACAGAAAGAAGCCACATGAGCGGCATCACCATAGACAAAACACTCGGCATCCGCGTCTATCAATATCGCGACCAGAAAGACCCCACCGCGATCTGTATCCGGCAAGGCAACTTCTTCATCAGAGTGCCACTCGAACGCGCATACGACCTAGTCAACGCAGTGCACGATCTCGCCGAGCAAATCGAGAAAGAACAGGAGGCGTCATGATCACCACTCCCTATGCGACGCTGCGCGAAGCGCTCGGCAAAGAACCTGACTGGCAACCCGACTGGGCGCAACGACTCGAAGTGCGAAGACACGACGACGCGACCGTGTACGTCGCCCACCCAGACCGCATCGACGCGCCAGCGATTGACGAACTGAATCAGCTACATGAAACCGGCTGGCAGATCATCATCGACTCTCAGCGACTCAACCGAGTACGCATCAGCCTCTGGCAATAACGCCAGACACAAACCGGGCACAACGCCCAAACCCAAGCCCCGAGCAAAATCTGCCGGGGCTTCCCCATTTCCTGAGGAGGAAAACCATGAGCATGACCCAGACCATCGAGAACCGCATCCGCAGCTACCGCGACCAGGCTCTCGCCGCGAAGAACACCTACAGCGAGCAAGTAGCCACGATCGATGCGGACATGAAGCTATCGAACCAGTGGAAGCGAGAACAAAAACAGACCGCCTATGCTGAACTTGCTCGCTCACTCGAGAAGCTCCAAGGTGAAGAAAAAAGCTACATCGAGACCACCATCCGGAACCTCGAGCGAGACGTGTACGGCATCAAACCAGGCCAAGACATCCTCGCCTACCGCGACGCCAAAGACAGAGTAAGCGCACTGCACTACACCGACGAAGCAGCAGCCCTCGAACTGTACCGACAAGCAGAACGCTCAGACGACACCACACTGCAACAGGCGCTCAGCGAACGAGCAGTCGACGCCGGGTGGAGCGAAGTGCAGGCACGACACATCGCCAACCATCCGGCGGCAGGCGACAGCATTGAAGCGCTCGGAGCAATCCAGGCGTTCAACGCGAGCTATTCACCAATTGGTGCATTCGACTACGTCATGCCAGCACGCTAACCACCAGGTCAGGGTGCCGATCACACACAGGTCGGCACCCGGTCAGGGGACTGGGACGACCACCTAACCCCTTGCTCTGCGGTAGGCCTCCGGGGCGGGCACCTTTCTCTCCCCACGTAAAAATTGGCGTTTTTGGAGGCTCTGGTGAGTGTTTTGGAGGCTGTTACGGCGGAGGGATAAGGACGTTGAATAGACATGAAAGCAACGCGAAGCTGCATGGGCCAGTCGCGACGATGTCGGTGGCAGCTGTAATAGTGGGCTTGATGAAAACTCACACTGAATTGTGCATCAAATGTGGTGCGTCAAGAGTGGTCGGTGCACAAGCTGGATACACTCAAGCCATGAAACCCGTGCGGCGTAAGAATTCGCAGATCACGATCCTCGTCATGTTGTTGGTCGCAGTTGCCGGCTTCTCTATGGTGGTTTTGGGAAATCTTGGGAACGGAATGTGGTTCTCGATCCTCAATCAACTGGGTCTCGCGGTGCTCGTGTCTGTCGCGATCGGGGCGCTCTGGGACTTCATCGGTCGGAGGTGGCTTGCAGACGAGCTCTTCGAGAAGATGAACCTTGCGACGGATTTGCAACAATGGGGACTCACAAAGCTGACTTTTGAGTGGTCAAAGCTTAGCTGGAAGGAACACTTTTCTTCAGGCAGGACGTTGGATCTTTTTATCGGGTATGGGCGGACATGGCGAAATACCGGCGGCAACGAGCTTGAAGACTTTCTTTCCGACCCAAGAAACCGTCTCCGTGTTTGCCTGCCTGATCCATCCGAAGATTGGCTAATGGCTGCCATGGGGAAGCGGTTTGATAAGGACGTTCAATCGCTGCGCGCAGAGATCTTCGAAGCGGCTAAGCATTACTCAAAGCTACGCGAGGAGCATGACGCTTCGGTGCAGATCTTCTTTCGGCCAGGAGAGCCTACTCATGTCGCATATATCTTTGAACGATCTGCCGTGGTTACGCTCTATCGACATCGGAGAGGCCGGAGTAAGCAAATCCCTACCTTCGTGATGGGGCAAGGTGAGTTTTTGGATTTTCTCACCGATGATTTTGAAGAGTCCATTGCAGATGCAAGGGAGGTTGCGGATGTCGAACTTCATGGAAACTGAGCAAATAGCGCAGGTAGTGCGCATTGGCGATCTAACGCCTGAAGACTTTCGATTGCTCCGTGATGCCGATGTGGTCGCGTGTGACATTGAGACCAGTGGACTGGATTTCAGTATCGATACCGTAGGTACGATCCAAATCGCTGACGATCAGGGCCATGCGTGGCTTGTCCGGATTGAAGAGTATGAGCCGGCATACATTAAGACCCTGATGGAATTGCCGTCAGTCAAGAAGTTGTTCCACTTCGCACCGTTTGATCTTGGATTTCTCCGGGAAAAGTGGGGCGTTCGAGCAAGGAATGTCGCATGCACTAAGGTCGCCCACCGAATATTGTTCCCACAAGCAGAGAGCCATTCGCTGCAGGCGATTCTCAAGGAGCAGCTCGGAATCGAAATTGATAAGTCGATAAATGTGCGTGTCTCCAACTGGACAGCGGGCGACCTGTCCGATGCTCAGATTGAGTATGCGTTCAATGACGTCAAGTTTCTAATCCCACTCTTGAATAATTTGATGGAGATTGCCGAGAAGCGAGGCCTGAGGCGAGTCCTCGAGCAGTCCTTCGACTATTTGCCAACGCGCATCGAAACTGTACGGCTTGGTGCCGGTGATGTCTTTGCATACTAAGCAGCCGCGCTGATATCGAGTCTGAGCTGGCTAACTCTATAGGGAGTCTCATTTTTTGGGGCTCCCTTTTTTGTACCCAAAAGTAAGGAGCGCTGATGGTCGCGGGTGATGAGTTTGATCGGATCGCGAGTAGAAATCTGGATCTGGAAGAGTGCGATTGGAGGAAGGTGACGGCGTTCAACTATGACGGTTTGTCAGCGCTGATGGCGTGGGAGTCATATCTCGGATGGATTGAGTGGGTCCGGCGGGGTCTGCTGAATACCCGGATGACTGTCGCTCAGGTGGTTGCCGGCATCGAACGACTCGATTGGCCGGTTCAAGTGCATGTGGTTTTCTTCGGCGGTGAGGCGTTTCGCGAGCATGTGGGTGCTCACTTGTCGCCGGGTGAGTATCCGGTGATGGCGGCACGGTTCGCTGCGTTACAGGACTACCTGGTGACGGTGCATGACCGGAAGCCGCCACCGGCAGAAGTCAATGTTTGTTTGTGAAGCTCCAACGTTTGTTGGGGCTTTTGCTATTTGAGAGGGGCCTGTGATGGCTGAAAGAAATGTGAAGGTGAAGCTTACTGCTCAGGTGCAGGAGTACATGAGGGGTATGGAAGCTGCGTCGAAGGCGACCCGTGAGGTGGGTTCTGAGGCGGAGCGGATGGCGCAGATTCGTGATGCCTTTCAGGAGGTTGGTCGTGCCGCGTCGTTGATGGGTGCGGTTGCTGCTGTTGGTGTCGGGCTGGCGGTTTCGAAGTTCGCAGACTTCGATGCGGCCATGTCGAATGTGCAGGCTGCGACGGGTGAGAGCGAAGAGTCGATGAAACGATTATCTAATGCTGCCCTTGATGCGGGAGCGCGCACGGTCTTTTCAGCCGAGGAAGCTGCGAACGCGATTGAAGAGCTCTCGAAGGCTGGTGTTTCAACGGCCGACATTCTGTCTGGTGGCTTGGACGGTGCGCTGGATCTTGCGGCTGCTGGCGGTTTGGGTGTGGCTGATGCTGCGGGTATCGCGGCGACTGCGCTCAAGACGTTCAAACTTGAGGGCGAAGACATGTCGCACGTCGCTGACCTTCTTGCTGCTGGTGCTGGCAAGGCGATGGGTGACGTTACTGATCTTTCGGCGGCGCTGAATCAGTCGGCGATGGTTGCGAACGCAACCGGCCTCTCGATAGAGGAAACCACTGCTGGTCTTGCCGCGTTCGCGTCACAGGGTCTACTTGGCTCTGATGCGGGTACGTCGTTCAAGACGATGCTCATGTCTCTTTCTGGGCCAACTGGTAAAGCCAAGGAAGAGATGGATCGGCTCGGTATCTCCGCGTTCGATGCGTCTGGCAACTTCATCGGCCTTGCAGAGTTCGCGGGCTCGCTCGAGAAGGCTCTCGCTGGCATGTCGAAGGAGCAGCAGCAGGCAACCCTCAAGACGATCTTCGGCGCTGACGCGATCCGCGCAGCAACCGTCCTGTACTCCGAAGGTAAACGAGGCATCAGCGATTGGGTTTCTGCTGTCAACGATCAAGGTTACGCGGCTGAACAAGCAGCTACCCGCCTCGACAACTTGAAGGGTGACATCGAAGCTCTCGGTGGCGCACTCGACACGGCTCTCATTAAGACTGGTGAGAGCGGTAACGATACGTTGCGGGATATGGTGCAGTGGCTGACGCAGGTCGTCGACGCCTACAACATGCTGCCAGCACCGATGCAGTCCGCAGCTATGGGCATCGGAGTGATCACTGCAGGCATTGGGCTCGCCGCTGGTGCTGCAAGCATCGCGGTTCCACAGTTCGTGACACTGATGGGTGCAGTCAACACACTCGGCATCACATCAATGACCGCATCGCAGGCACTCGCGGGGATCACGGGCTTCTTGACAGGCCCTTGGGGTGCAGCATTGATGGGTGCTGCTGCGGTTACAACTGTGCTGGTGGGAGAGAAGGTCAAGCTGCTCGCGAATGCTTCTGAGCTCGCTGACACTCTGGATCGTGAGTCGGGTGCGATCACCGAGAACTCCACGGCGTGGGCTGCGAACAAGCTGCAGAAAGAAGGCGTGCTTGGGGCTGCGAAACGTCTCGGCGTAGACGCCGACGTGATGACGCAGGCATGGCTCGGGAACGCGGAAGCATTGAAGACAGTCAACGATCGACTGAACAGGTTTAAGACCGACTCAGAGTTCCGAATGAACAACACGGACTGGGAGGGATGGTCTGACGACCTCGCCGATGTTGGCTATGCGTTGGACGGATCGAACCAGATGCTCGCTGAGGCGAAGACCCGACATGACGAGCTTAGGGAAGCGACGGAGGGTGCTGCGAGCGCGACCGAAACCCAGGAGGGTGCGCTTGACGGGCTGGGTGGTACTGCGTCATCGGTGGCGACGCAGATTGATGAGCTTGCGAACACGATTCGTGGGTTGGGGTCTGAACAGTTCGATTTGCGTGAGGCGAACCGGCAGCTCGAGAAGTCTTATGATGATTTCTCTTCCGCGATCGAGCGGAACGGGTTCACGCTTGATACGTCTACGGAGCAGGGGCGTGCGGTTGAGGCGTCGATTGACAGTATGGCTCAGGCGACGTTGAACGCTGCGGCTGCGTTGGCGGTGCAGTCGGGAGATCAGGATGCTGCGAACGCGAAGCTTGAAGAGGGCCGGCAAGCGTTGATCGATATTCTTGCCCCGTATTACGGGTCGCGTGATGCTGCTGCAGCGTATGTGGCGCAGCTTGGTCTGATCACGCCGGAGAAGTTGACGAAGGTGATTGCTGACACGAGTCCGGCTCAGGCGGCGATTGATGAGTTCATTCGTGCGAATAGCAGCAAGAGGATCAATATTGCGGTTGGTGCTGGCGGTCAGGGTGGGCTCGTTGTGGGTTCGGCGGTTGGCAACATGTTCGAATACGCGAACGGTGGCATCTCGGAGCATGCAGCCGGGTTCCATTCGCAAACGTTCGCTGATGGCGGTGTGACTTCAGGTATCTACTCGGGCGGGACGCCACTCTATAAGTTCGCTGAACCGGAGACGGGCTGGGAGGCGTTCATTTCTGGCAAGCAAGGGCAGGAGCAGCGCAATCGGGGGATCTGGATTGATTCTGGTGCACGCCTGGGCATGGATACCGCGATCGGCAAAGCGATCCACTCAGCTGTGACCGATGCCTTGTCCGGTGGCAAATTTGGCATGACAGTGAACCAGACGATCAATGCGGCACCTGGGTCTGATGAGAGACTTCTAGCGCGAAGGGTTCTTCGGGAGATATCTCGTGAGCTGTAGTCGCCCATAAATGAGTGCGGGGTGTCCTGCTGGCCTACGGGCTGGTGGGGCACCCCGCTATTCGTGTTTCTACAGCCAGGCTAGGCTCACGACTATGAATGAGTATCCAGTCACGCCGGTGCAGCTCGCTGCCGAGCTGGGGCATCTCCCGGAATCACGCCCGGGTAAGAAGGTTCGTGATTTCCTTCGCGAACGTTACCCAGAGCATGAGCCGCACGCTCGATGGGAGCTCGATAAGGAACAAGCTGACGAAGTGCGCGCGCACTTCTGTCAGAAGTAGCGCATGCATGGAGTGCCCCGGGCTCACCATCGTGGTGAGTGCCGGGGGCGTTTTTCGTTTGCCTTGCGCAGCGTCAGAACCGGTCTTGGAGATATGGGGATGTTATGCCATTCTTCGAGAGTGGGATATCTACTGTATGGGGACACGAGGTATCAGTTCGAGGATCGGCTGCTCGCGCATTTGAAAGCAGCTATCGTGATGCGTTTACGGAAACAGGAGTCGTTCCTGTTGAACTGGACACGATCACCTGAGGAAGGTTCGGGCAGATGCTCGATATGGTTATCGCCTTCATGCCCCGTCGTGTTTGGTTTCAGCGATAGTCACACACCGAAACTGAACCCGACGTGGGTAACCGCGCTTATTTCTATTTCAAACACGACGCGCGGAATGGTCGTGTGCAGCGAGGAAGAAGCTGAAAAGTACGCGAGATCGCACCCGAAGATGTTCTAGAGCACGTACATCATCCGCCAGCCCTCAGGGGTCTGGGCTCGCAGATCGTCCATGCTCGCGCCCTCGATCTCGCGTGTCTCATCACGCCGCTCGAACGTGCCTAGCGCAGTAATAGCCGTGCTGCCGCTCTTCATCGACACGGGCGCAGATACGAGATCAAACCCTGCCGGCGTTGCGGCTGCAAGCTGCTCCTGAACTGACGGCAGCCCTTCGCCCGATACTTCGACTTGCTGGGTTTCGACTCGACGGATCATGGCGCGCATGAGGCAAGAGTATCTGTCGTGGCGTTCATCGAAACGAGAAGCGACCCGGGCTCACCTGATATTGGGTTTCAGGGGTGCTTTCGCTTGCGGCTGAAGAATTCACGGGTTTCTCGAGTTGTCAACTGACACTCCGACGTGTATGTTTGTCCTCATAGCTCCCCACCGTCCTCCGGGACTGGTGGGGTTTTTTTGTACCAAGGGAGTGGCATGCAAGCAGTCGTGGTGATGGATTACCAGAATGTTCATATCACTGCTGCCGACGGGTTCAACCCCGGCCGCCCTCGGCATGAAAGCTTGATTCACCCCTACCGTTATGCCAATGCCTTGATCGCGGAACGCAACAGCAGACAACGTGATGGTCAACCTCTCGCTGAGCTGGCGCGGGTCAGGGTGTTTCGTGGCCTCCCTTCCCCCGAGCATGACCCCGAAGGCTACGCCAGGAATATGGCGCAACAGGACCAGTGGGGAAGGAACTTCAAGATCCGTGTCACACAGCGGCCCCTGAAGTATGACTATCAGTGGGGGTCGGATGGGAACAAAGTCCGAGACATCCACGGCAATCCGATAGTCCGAGGCAAGCGCGAAAAAGGCATTGACGTGCTTTGCGCCGTGGCTGTACTCGAGGAAGCAGCTCACCACGACTGCGATCTGGTAATTCTCGCTTCCCAAGACACGGACCTAATTCCGGCGCTTGAGGCTGCGCAGGCAAAGGGGGCTGCCAAGATCGAAACTGCGTCATGGTTTGTGCCCAGGAACCACTCTGCTTCTAAAGAGCTCCAACTGGAGCGGCGCTTGTGGAATACCCGCCTGAATCGTGAAGTATTCGAAGCATCGGTTGACCCGAACATCTACTAACGAGTGCTAGACCACTCTTCCATCGCATTTCGAGCATTCAAGCCACCATTCCCAGCGGCACAGCACGCCTTTCTTGCAGTAAGGGCATGGTTCGCCGGTGATCCAGTCGTCAGACATGCCGATCCTCTACTGGTAGGCGCGTGTGCTGTTCCCAGGTGTGCCAGGTGGTGTATGCGGCGAACTCGAGTGTGGGGAAGTAGCCGATCAGTTGTCGTTTCGTTCGGTCTTCGTGGCCGGTGACGGAGCGCCAGTATGGTTGTCGGGGTTTCCCGATGTGCACTTGTCGGATGATCGCGACACGGTAGGAGCGGTCGTGCATCCATAACTCGTCACCCATGTTGGTGAGCGACTGCATCGGTGACCACGGCATACCCATGAGAGTGAGGGTACGCGGGACGGATGACATTGCGGCGAGCTCGTCTACATCGTGCGGGACTCGATGAACTTCTCGAGGGCGTCCGCACGAATGCGGTATTTTCCCCTGGTGCCTCCCAAGTCGACAACGTGCGAGAGCGAGCCGTCTTTGACGCGATCGTAGATGTAGTACTCGGAGGTTCCGAGTAGCTTGGCGGCCGACTTGACCGAGTACAGACGGAACGGTGGGACCGGTTCTAACGGTGGGAAGAGTCTTGGTTTCTGCTTCTCGAGCTCTTCTCTGATGAGCTTGCGGATCTCTGTAGTAATCGTGTCTTCCATCAATCAATAATGAACCCGGACTGATTCAAACCCCGCATCTATCCCGCACATTTGGAAATAGCGAAGCGAAGAGGTTGCTATCTACTGAGCAATCAGCACAAGGGCAGGCGAAGAAGTTAGCACCCCGCAATAACCATTGATTCCGGTAATTTCAAAATCGAAAGGTCACCGGATCGATGCCGGTCGGAGCCACGAAGGAACATTACACCTTCATCGAACCCTCGCAAGGCTTCTACTTGCGGGGGTTCACTTGTTTTTCGCATGATTTCGCGGTTTCGGAGTTTTGCTTATGCAGAGCAAACCGGCTCTTCGTATTCGAGGGTGTACGAGCGGTGTTCGGAGTGGCGGGATAGATAAAGATCG
>APMI01015955.1_pt1 | contig 17597 bp, 11 predicted proteins | sample 667938 | NCBI WGS metagenome assembly APMI01 (sample SAMN01084076, study PRJNA167559) | wastewater metagenome | biome: Wastewater | place: Denmark: Ejby Moelle, Odense | collected 2011-11-28 | reverse complement strand
CGGAAGATGCGACAGGGTGCATCCTGGTGCGTGAAGACCAGCGAGACGCTGGCGCTGATGAGATCGGGAAAGCGGAAGGTTGGGGAGACATTGTCTTCGCTGCGCAGGAGGCGATAGAGCCAGTCGTGCTCCTCGAGCCAAAGGCGCGTCTCGATGACATCGTGAGCTTTATTCTCCTCCGAGGGAGGTGAGAGGTGATGCTGACGCGTCGCTGATGTGGCGGTGAACATTCGGCTTTCCCCATTTCTGTGGCGGCGTATTGCTCTTACGAGCACATGACTGGAGGATAGGTAGCCGAGGTTGTGGTGTCTCGTGGGAATGGCGGACTTGAGAGGGGGATTTCGCTATCAGGAAATAGGCCGCTAGAAACATTTCTCGTTGCATGACATATAGGATCGGATTGACAGCTGTCCACCACGAGATGACCTTTGACAAGGCGGGTCTGGCGACGGCACTTCGGCCAATCCGTCCGCTCGATTCGTGGCTCGTGGAAGGCAGCAATGGATCGGTCACCTGGCGCTCAACTGGCAATTGCTCTGAACGGCGGATTCGTTCTCGGATAACCGCGAACTTTCGATACGGTCCTGCCTGATGCAAATTTCTTGGGCAGTGGCGGCTTCGCAGACAATGTATGGGGGAGCATGACGGGGTTGCGCACCCCCATACCTTCCGACCCCCGCTCGTCACCACTCCGCTCCTGGGGAACTTTCCATTTGCATACCGCGAACGGTAGAATGGAAATTATGTAATCACATAATTTCTTACCTGATTATGTCCCTATCTCAGCCGGCGCCAGAATCCGCAGCCTCGGGCAGGGTTTCGCACGCATGAGTGCAACGGCAAGGCGAGGAACCATGGCGGCGAGATCGAACCGGCGATTGAATCGGTACTGGACCTCGGCGAGGTAGCGATGGCCGTACTTCCGAAACGCGAAGGCGTGATGGGTTCCGGAGAGCGCCGTCTTGAGGTTGCCAAGCAAGGTATTGAGCCACTTGAAGGGCGCGGCCTCGCAACCCGCCTTGCCCTTGCCGCCGAGGATGGCGTGGTGCGTGAAGCCGAGTCGGCGCAGCACCTCGAAACCGAGCAGGCCATCCGAGGTGACGGTCGCGCCGGGCGCCAGGGCTTTCGCGGCCCACGAGGTGAGCCCCTCGAACGAGAAAGCGGTCACCGGGTCGAAGCGCACCCGCTGCGGGCGCCCGTCGCGCATCTCGACCGCCGCCACGAACGGCACCTTGTTCTCCGAGCCGCGTCCGGCCTTGCCGCCGGTACGCTCGCCGCCGAGGTAGGCGTCGTCGATGCGCACATCCCCGGAAAGCGGCTTGGCCGCTTCGCGTTGGTGCATAGCTTCCATCAGCTTGTGATGCAGCAACCAGGCCGCTTTCCAGGACACCCCGACTTGGCGTCTGAGCGTCAGGGCCGCAATCTGCGTCTTCGACTGGGTCACCAGGTAGATCGCCAGAAACCACTTCGTCATCGGCAAGCGGCTGTGATCCAGCAAGGTGCCCGAGGTGAGCGAACACTGGTGCCGGCAGGCGCGGCATTGCCAGTAGCAACGTGCATCCCGCCTGAAGGTACTGGCCGTCTGGCCACCACACGCCGGGCACCGAAAGCCGCCCGGCCAACGTGCCTCGACCAGCGCCGCTTCACATTGTGCTTCCGTTCCGTAGCGCCCAAGGAAATCACCCAACGAAAGCCCTTTCTGGAACTGAATTCCATTGATTGCCATGGCCGCATCTCCCGCGTTGTCGATGGCAACCAGCTTGGGGCACCTGAGGCTCACTGGATGAGCCTGGCTGAGATAGGGACATAATCAGAATTTCTTATGCCCACACTTTTTGCATGGCTTGGTAACTCAGACCTCCGCGCTTCAGAAGATGCGCCGGGCGCGGATTCCGGCCCCATCTTGATGGCACTGGAGACGGGTGCGTACGAGAACCTGGTGCTCTTGTCAGATCACGTACAGCAGAGAACGCAGAACTTTGCGACGTGGCTGAGGGGTAAATTGGCGTGCGCTATTGATGTGCGGTACGCAAAACTGCGCAGCCCAACCAATTTCGAAGACATTTACGTTGCTGCCAACGAAGCAGTGTCGGCAACGCTCTCCTCGTCACCGGGACAGCAAATTACTTTTCATGTGAGCCCTGGCACCCCCGCTATGGCTGCCGTGTGGGTGTTATTGGCAAAAGCAAAGTACGGGGCCGACCTGATCGAGACATCTCGCGATCATGGCGTGCGCCCGGTCGTAGTCCCATTTGATCTGGCTGCCGAGTTCCTTCCAGTCGCAAGCAAGCAAGCTGATGAAGCTCTCGCGCAGCTTGTTCAAGGATTGCCCCCCGCTGCGCCGGAGTTCTCCAGCATCATTCATCGCTGCGCCCTGATGAAACGCGTAGTTGCGATGGCGCAGAGACTGGCACAGCGTGATCTCCCGGTGTTGATCCAGGGTGAATCTGGAACCGGCAAGGAGCTCTTCGCGCGGGCGATTCATGCCTCAAGCAAGCGAAAATCCGCGCCGTTCGTGGCGGTCAATTGCGGAGCCATACCACTCGAGCTCATTGATTCAGAGCTCTTTGGTCACGAAAAGGGTGCGTTTACCGGAGCTCATGCCAGTCGTGTGGGTCACTTTGAGTCGGCTGATGGTGGCACGCTCTTTCTGGATGAAATCGGTGAGCTTCCGTTGTCGTCGCAAGTCCGATTACTTCGCGTGCTCCAAGAGCATGAGGTTACTCGTCTGGGTGCTAGCAAGCCCCGAAAAGTCGATGTGCGCATCATTGCCGCCACCAATCGAGTCCTCCCGGAAGAGGTTAGGGCTGGTCGATTCAGAGAGGACGTGTTTCATCGAATCGCGGTTGGTATCTTGGCTTTGCCTCCGCTGCGGAATCGCGAAGGAGACCTCAACCTGCTGATCGATGCCTTGCTAGTCCAGATCAACCGCGAAGCAACATCGCAGCCAGGCTTTAAGCATAAAATCTTGGCTGTTGGCGCAAGAAAACTTCTTCTACGCCACGCATGGCCGGGCAACGTAAGAGAGTTGCACAACGCTCTTCTGCGAGCCTCCATCTGGGTGCCTGGAGAGGAAATTACGGCCAAGGACGTGGCTGAAGTTCTCGCACTGACATCCAGTCACACATGCGACACCATCCTCGGGGCTGCCCTTGGAGACACCTTCTCACTGCCTGACTTGATGGGAGAGGTAGCTCGCCACTACCTTGAGAGGGCTATGACGCAGAGCCACGGAAACAAGACCGAGGCAGCGAAGCTGTTAGGCCTTGGGAGCTACCAAACCTTGACAAATTGGCTGATTAAGTACCACTCAAAAATGCATGGCACGGATGGTGCTTGATAATAAAAACTTTTATGAATCGGAGGCTGAGTCATGGGATTTGCAAAATACCAAGAAGATATCGTGAGCCGTTACGTCGGCGATTTCGCGATGCGCACCACTCAGCCGCCAGCATCACCACCCAAAGCTGCAACACCGAATACGAAAAATCAATCTGATCAAAGGACAAAGAAAATGAGCAGTCTCAAAAAATTTGCCGTCGCCACGCCCCGGCCTCTACCCGTGATCGTCTTGGCTGACGCGAGCGGCAGCATGGGGGAGAACGGCAAGATCGAGGCGCTCAACGCAGCAATGAAGGAGATGGTCTCGACTTTCTCCAAGGAAAGTCGCCTGCGCGCTGAGATTCAGGTTGGTTTGATCACCTTTGGCGGTAAGGCACAAATGCACCTGCCATTGGTTGCGGCACACAGCGTCGCCGGATTCGCTGAATTGAAGGCTGAAGGTGTGACGCCGATGGGCGCTGCATTTGACCTTGCCCGGCAGTTGCTCGAAGACAAGGATCGCATCCCCTCTCGGGCATATCGACCTGTTTTGATTCTCTTGTCTGATGGACAGCCGACCGACGACTGGGAAGCGCCTTTCAATGCTCTCTGCCAGTCCGAGCGGGCGCAGAAGGCAACCCGACTTGCGATGGCGATCGGTCCAGATGCCGACGAAGCAATGCTGAGGGATTTCGCTAACGACGCAGAAGCGCCCATTTTCAAGGCGCACAACGCCCGGGACATCCATCGGTTCTTCCGGGCAGTGACCATGAGCGTTACCACTCGCACTGCAAGCCAAAATCCCGATCTTTCAACCGCCTTTGTTGTCCCGCCGCCGGATGATGATGCACTGGACCTTGACTTCCAATGAGGTTTATTGCCTGCGGCGCTAGCGTCATCGGCCCCCGACACCTAGACCTGCGTGAGCCTAATCAGGACGCTATGGCTTTGACGGGCTGCCGGGACGGCTGGATTGCGGCCGTGGCTGACGGACTGGGATCTCGAACTTGTAGTGATCTGGGGGCACGTCGCGCCTGCCAGGTTTCCAGACGAATCTTGCGCGCAGCACCGAGCAGCTTCGATTTACCTGCAACGCTGCCATTGATTCATCAGCAGTGGCTTGAAGCCATTGAGCCAACAACGCCGAGAGACGCCGCGACAACGCTGTTGTTCGCACGCGTAACGGCTGAGGGCGATGTCCATGCTGCTCAATTGGGTGATGGTTTGCTGCTGGCGAGATGCGCTGGCGAGTTTCGTCGCATCACGCCAGAACGCACCGCCTATGGCAATCAGACGTGGGCACTTGAGTCCACGCACGTGCAGGACAAATGGAGTACCGCAGAGGGCCGATTCGCCGAGCCAGGGGATGGCTTAGTGCTGATGACGGATGGCGTGGCCGATGATCTTGAACCGGCCCAACTCACTGACTTCTTTGATGCGCTTTACCAAGACCTGAACACTCGGAATCGCCGCAGAGGTCGGCGCTGGCTGCAGTCTGAATTGAATGACTGGGCAACCCCCCTGCACAGCGACGACAAAACACTGGTGGCCATATTTAGGACGTCCAAATGAGCACAACAACAGAAGCGCCGAAGAAGAACAGGACTGTGGTAGACCAACACGGTCAGACCTATGAGTTGACGGGGCGTATCGGTGAAGGCGGACAGGGGATCGTCTGCACGACCAACTACGCCAACGTTCTCGTCAAAGTTGCGCGCGCAACCACAGAAGAAAAGAGAGCCAACTGGGCGAACAAGATCCGAGCGCTTATGCGCCAGCCACTTGAAGGCCTCCCTATCGCCCATCCGTTGGCCCTCATCACGCAGCCGCAGCCTGGCTACGTCATGGAATTGATGGATGGACTTGCCCCGATGACTGAGCTGATGCAGGTGGCGACCGATGCCTTGATGTCGGAAGACGGTCTCTCCGGCTATGTGAAAACAGGCGGCTTGTCGCGTCGGGTGAAGATTCTCGCTCGCCTGGCGCGGGTACTGGCTGAGCTGCACGGCCGTGGTCTGGCCTATGGAGATCTATCTCCTGCAAATGTCTTCGCATCGCAGTCACTTGAGTACGCCGAAGTTTGGTTAATCGACGCCGACAACGTTGCCAGTCAGTCGCGTGATGGCCAGCAAGGTGTTTTCACTCCAGATTACGGTGCCCCCGAAATTCTCCGGGGTGAGTCTGGCATCAATACGCTGACGGACAGTTGGAGTTTTGCGGTCATGGCGTATCGCGTCCTCACGCTGGTGCACCCACTCAAGGGAGATGTCGTCCTTGAAGGTGAGCCCGAGCGCGAAGAGGCTGCTCTGCGTGGCGAAGTACCTTGGGTAGATCACCCAACTGATCGCAGCAACGCCCTGTCGATAGGTCTACCCCGCGAGCTCACGCTCAACGCTCCTCTGCGTGCGCTGTTTGAACGATGCTTCAATGCCGGATTGAATATTCCCGGAGATCGGCCAAGTCTGAGTGAATGGGCTGATGCCTTCGAGGCTGCCACAGGTCATTGCGATCAATGCGCAGCCTGTGGCAGTACGTTCTTCTACACCTCAAAACAGATTTGTCCATTTTGTGATCACTCACAGGACAAGAGTCGCACGATCCTGTTGCAGGAATATCGCTACATGCCGCCCGAGCTGCTTCGGGAAGGCTTGACGGAGGATGTGCCAGAGTCGTTGATTCGAAAGGAGTGCTGGACCCGCACCGGTAAGGCCCTGGTGTTGAGCATGAACCCCGCCGAATTGAAGACTCTGCCTTTGGGGACCTCTTTGTATGCGGACGCGATTCCGCTATGCACTGTCCAGTTAGCCAAGGATGGGTTGTGGATAGAGCCCTCGGCCAGCGCGCGAATATCCTTGCAGAGAGCATCCGATGACAAAGTCGTCGCGGTTGCCCGTAGGCAGCGACTTAAGTCTGACAGTCGTTCAGGTACGTCTTTCTGGCTCCACCTTGGCGCCGTAGACGAAGAACACGTCGTATGGCGTTTCAACTGGTGAGCCAACGATGAAACTCAACGAATTTTCTCTCCTATCGAGTGAGCTTGTTCAGTTCGCCTGTGACGAGTCGGCCACTGATTGGCAGATCGGCGAGGCAGTATCGGTGCAGGCACACGGCAGTGACTATTTCATCCGACAGGGTGATTCAGTTTGCGTCGGCAAAGTATTGGGAAGCCAGGATCGGACTGCGATACAGGTGCAGCGGGGCCTGACATTGTGGATCTTGCGAAGTCGACACGAAAAGGTTCTCCAGCTTCAATCGCTGGATTTGGTCGAACAGATCCATTTGGATATGGCGGTTTCTGTTGATGAGGCCATTGCCGAGCAGTTGGCCAGCAAGGGTGAGATTTCCGCCCCCGACGTACAGGCCGCCATAGTGTGGTTGAGCGATCGCTTTGTCAGTGCTGATGACATACCAGGCTCGGTGATGGAGCGCGTTTTTCTTGGCCGTTTCGACAATGCTTCTGATGATGGCTTCGTGCTATTCGGAGCGGGCTGGCGTGGCACGGTCAAACGAGATATGGGTGTGCTGAGGCTGATGAGCGTGACTCGTCTGAGGGGGGCATCGGCTCGGGTGGCGATGGCCGTGGGGAAGATCTCTTTCCAAGATGCCAGTGTTGCCGTGCGCCTTCAAAGCACGGAGCAGCGTGCACTCCTCGATGCCGCGCTACGCGACAACGGTAGCTACCTGCGTCTATGGCAAGAATACGGCGCACTGGAGTGGGAACAGGCGCGAGATTGCGCGAGGGAGCTTGGCTCCCTTCGGTTCAAAGGCGCAGAACTCATTGAGGGTGAGCTTTGGGCTTGGTTTCTAAAAGTTGATGTCGAGCACCTAAAGGATTTCCGAAAAAGATGGAAAACATTGGGTTTGCCCGGCACCACTCAAGTAGAGCTTGGCGAGAAGGAACTCGATCTTGATTCCGAAGTTGAGGATGTCCCGGAAAAAGGCCAACGGGCACGGCGACGCCCGGTTCGAGGGGTATTGCGGTTTGAGAGAGACGGCGTTGTTTTAATTCCAAGCCAAGACCGGCGCTCAGAACGGCCACCAGCAAAGGGTTTCATCTACTACTCACTATCTGGTGACGAAGCTGTACAGACCCGTCGTGCGCGTGCAAAGCAATCCATCAATGATGGACGCCGACTGCCGCAATTGAGCTATCTGCTGGAAGGGGTAGCCCCGCCCAGCGCGCGGCGGCGTCAGCTCGTTGGCTTATCCGCCTACGCCAAGGCTTGCTTCAAAGGCGTTCCGACCGAACGCCAGAAATTGGCCCTGGATGTTGCAATCAATACGCCGGACATTGCTCTGATCGTCGGCCCACCCGGGACGGGAAAAACACAAGTAATCGCTGCCCTGCAACGTCGCCTTGCGGAAACGCTTGGCGAGAACTCCTTACAACACCAAGTGCTGATCAGCAGCTATCAGCACGACGCCGTCGATAACGCCCTGAATCGTGCCGAAGTCTTTGGCTTGCCTGCTGTTCGCATTGGCGGTCGAGGGCGTCGTGACGAAGGCGGTGTCGACCCGGTTGGTGTTTGGTGTGAACGCAAACGGAAGGAAATTTCTGTCCGACTCGACACGATTCAGCTGAACGAGCCTTTGACCCAGCCGTTGGCTGAGCTTGATCGGCGGATCACCGCATTGAGGCTCGCAAGTTTCTCCCCACAGGAGCGCCAGATACAGTTCGAGCAAGTCGGTGCCTTGTTGCGGCAGTTGGATGATCTGAACGTTCGCCTGCCCGCGGAGATAAAAAATCGGTGGGATGAGTTTCTTGCTCAGCAGGCAAAGGTCGAAACCCAGCGCCAGGCCAATGAGCCGACAGGGCTTGTGCGACTTCTACGGGCTCTGCGAACCAGTTCAGTCGGGTTTGCCGACGACGGTCCAGACAGAGTCCATCAGCTTGAGCGTACGCTGCGACGTGGCAACGTCAAACTCGAAGAGTCGGAATGGCAGTTTCTCCAGCGACTTTCAAAGGTGGTTGAAGCGACGGAAGCAGACCTTTCTGATTTAGCCGCATTCAAGCTGTCCATGCTGGATCGGCTGAGCCCAGATTACAGGCCTCCGCAGCTTAAGCAGGCGCTGAACGGTGAAGCGCTCGGCATCTTGGCCGATATCGAGCACGCCATTGCAGCACCTTTGCGTCAATCTCGCCGTGGTATTTCTTCGGTTGTGGGCGCTTACCATGCGGCACTTTCCCAGGCCCCTGATGAGGCGGCGAGAGCGGTACGGGAATACGCCAGCATTGTCGGTGCGACGTGCCAGCAGTCCGCAGGTAAAGCCATGAGTAGCTTGAAGGAGTTGAGCGACTTAGAAGCATCCGAGGGAATCGAATTCGACACGGTTGTCATTGACGAGGCTGCACGGGCAAACCCTCTCGACCTTTTCGTTCCTATGGCGATGGCGCGCCGTCGCATCGTGCTGGTTGGGGATCATCGACAGTTGCCTCACCTTGTTCAGCGAGAGTTGGAGGATGAGCTCATTTCAAGGCAAAGCCTGAATGAGGCTCAAGCGAAAGCGTATGAGCAAAGTCTTTTTGAGAGGCTGGTGAAACAGCTTAGAGAGCAGGAAAAAGTCGATAACATCAAGCGCGTTGTGATGCTTGATACGCAGTACAGAATGCATCCCACATTGGGAGACTTCATCAGCAAGCAGTTTTACGAGTCTGAAGGGCTTGGTGTCTTGCACTCAGGTCGCCCGGCGCAGGATTTCGATCATGAGATTCCAGGCTACCAAGGAAAATGCGCTGCTTGGATGGATGTTCCTCTGCAGGACGGCAAAGAGGATCAACGGGGCTCCAGTCGTATTCGACTGGCCGAAGCGCGCGCGATTGCGAAAGAAGTTAAACGAATCGCAGACTCCTGCGGACCGACACTCAGCATTGGCGTAATCAGTTTCTATCGTGCTCAATGTGACCTCATTCTTGAGGCGTTCGTCGAACATGGCCTTGCAGAGGAAGATGATGGTGAAATCCGGATTGCACGATCCTACCGTCAGACCGAATCAGGTGATGAGCGTCTACGTGTCGGCACGGTGGACGCATTCCAAGGCAAAGAGTTTGATTTGGTTTTCCTGTCTATCGTGCGTGCAAACGATGCTGCCGTGTCCGATCAAAAAGAAGGAGATGAGCGGGAACGATTACTAAACGGTAAGTACGGCCACCTGCGCTTGGCAAATCGATTGAATGTGGCAATGAGCCGCCAGAGAAAGCTACTTGTTGCCGTTGGTGACAAGCGCATGGCAGAAGGCCCCGAATCCGAAGAAGCCGTTCCGGCTCTTGCCGAGTTCCTAAAGCTTTGCAGAGAGGAGATGGCAAATGGCCGCTGATCGCTATCTCCGCTTCGATGTGCGTCGGCCCCCTGGTGGGCGTCCTCTTCTATGGCCTGTTCGAGTTTGGAAGGTGCTTTATCCAACGAAGCGCGTATTGAAGCTGAATGTTTTTCAGCAGGCGATTCTTGGACTTGCAAGGGCTCGATGCCAAGACAGCTCGGAAATGGCAGAACTTCTAGGGCTGGACCGAGAACTCGTGGCGTTCATCATTGCGACGCAGCTGATTCCCAACGGCTGGATGACTACATTGGGGGCGGTTACTTCTCAAGGGGAGCGTGTTCTCGAAGAGGCCCAGGATGCCAGCGAGGAAGTCCGCATGGGGTACGCGTATCAGGACGCGATCTCGGGGAATTGGCTGCCTCGATTCACGGAGGAACTGCCAGAGATTGAAGCGAAGAGAATCGATGAGCGTGGCTACCCAATATTCCTGCGTGATCTAGATTCCGGAAAGGAGGATCGTCCGTTCCGCCTGAATCACTTTAGAGAAAGTGCACTGGACATGGGGGCATTCTTTGATGCGTTCGAGCGGTATCGGACCGATCACGACCACGCCAAGCAGCGTGATGATGAACTTCCGACACGTGTCCGCATTGAGAGCCTGAGCTTTGTCGAAGATTCAGCGCAGCCGATGTGGCTCTGGACTTGGATCTTCCCTGACGAGGCTGGGCCTCAACCCTGGTTAGTTGCCGATCCTTTCGGACTGCAACAGGCTGCATCATGGTTGCGCAAGCCGCTGCAGGAAGTCCTGCCGCGAAACGATGGCATTGCGCGATATATCGCTGACGCAATAGGTGAGACAAGATCGAACGACTTGTCAGCAGAGGCGTGGCTCCGATCTTTGGAGAACCAGATCGATTTGACACTACTGGCGGACTTCAGCTGGTCACGGAAGGTGCCGCTTGTTGAGGGATATCTCGCCAGCGTTTTGAGAAGAAGGGCATTACTTGCAGGCCAGGAGAAATCTTGGCAGGAGGATGTGGCTAGTCTTCTCATTGAGACTCACAACTTGGCAGAAAGCGTATTGCAGTGGTTGCTGAAAACGTATCCACCTGACAGCAGAAGATTGCCTCACTGGAAAGATCAGCGGGACTGGAAGGATGGAGAAGCTCAGTACTACCTCCAGTTCTTCAATCTTTCGTGCCTCACTGATGACGTCATCAAACGGCTTTCCGAGCAGCGATTAGATCAAGTGAGAACTGCTGCAAAGAGAGGCAGCAGCTCGCTCAAGGCGTTGTTGTTCGCGGGATTGCTGGCGACGGTTGATCAAGTTGGTCATCCCTTTCTCAAACTGTCCGCAGATGAGCTGCAGTTGAGTCGACTGCTGGACATGGCTGACGCTCGAAACAAGAAGGCCGGGCATTCTGGCGTCGAAAAAATCGATCGGGAGAATGCCATCGAATACGCTGATTTCGTCATCGAATGGGTGCAAATTTATAAGGGCTGGTATTGAAATGGCAAAACACAATAAGGGGAGCAAAGCCCCAATGGCACAAAACATGAACACTGCACAAAGTGCTGTTGCATCGGCATGGCAGAAAGCTACGGCTGGCCTTGGATCAATTGCATCACTTGTGCAAAACGATGTCTCCATCGTGACGATGCCGGACTTGGATAAAGATCAGATCAATACTTTAGACAAGGCAGAGCCTGAGAAAAAGATTGAGTTCGAGAAGCTCTTGTCGGAAATCGCCGATGTCGCAAAGAGGCTTCGTGATCTGCACGAAGATGTTCAGAAGCGCACGGATGATCTTGCACGCAAGGAAGAAGCATTCTATAGGCGCAGTGATGAGAACAAAAAACGAGCTGAAGAGATCCACAAACTCGACGACGAGTTGAAGCAACGACAAACTGAAATCAAAAGATCAGAATCGAGTTTGGCTGATAAGGAGCGCGAACTTGAACAGCGCGAATTGGATGCGCGTTCTGGTTTCGCTGCCCAAAACGTCGCAGCGCTCAGTGGCCTCAAAAAAGAAATCGCGGAACTAGAGTCAAAGAAAACAGAGATCCAACTTGGCATTCTCAAGGCAGAACAGAAAGCACGTGACGATGAATCTGAGCGCGCCTTGGGCCTCATGGAGCATGAGGCTGAGATCGCAAACAAGGAAAGAGGTCTTCAGCAGCAGCAACGACGTCTGGAGGCCGAGTGGAAAGACCTAGAACGCGAGCGAACACAGATCCGTGAGGATGCACTACGGGAGGCGGCCCAGGAGATCGCGAGATTGACCGACTCCCGTCAGCGAGCCGAGGCTCGCATTGAAAAGGTTTATCGCGATTGGACCTTGACTGACCAGAAACTGGAGCAATACCGCGAGTTCTCGGAAGCATTGGCGGGACGGCCTGCACGCGAGATTCTTGATGAGTTGGCTGGTCACAAGCGTCGAGTCACTCAGTTGGAGAACCAAATTGCAAGCAGTCAAGATGACCAGCTGAAGTCTGAAAACGAAGCGCTGCGCAAACTCCGTGATGAGCAAAAGACTCAACTTGATGAGGTGCACGTGGACTTGGCTGATGCAAAGGCCCAGCTTTACCGCCTGCGTCTCGGCGTTAGTGACAAGGAGAACCTTGAAAAAGAAAAGCGCGCCCTCGAAAAGAACAACCAGATCTTGTGTGCAAGGCTGAATGATTTGGGTAAAACGGTTGATGACCTGACTCAGTCACAGCAGTCAGAGAAGCCGTTTCCCCAAATGGCGTGGATGGATACTGCATCCAATGCAGACTGGATCAAGGATCGCAAGGCCAAGGAGTTGAGCCTGCCGGAGCAGGACGTTCCAGATCTGAAAAAGTTCTCGGTTGAATTGCAGCACAGGATCGCCCAAGCGGAGGACGGTGCAACACTGTATTTCCGTCTCGAAGATATACAGTTGCTCATCGCCGGGTTGGCCATGAGCCAGCTTCACATCTTTCAGGGGATCAGCGGCACAGGCAAGACGAGCTTGGCGAAGGCATTCGCAAAGGCTATGGGTGGCCATTGCACTGACATTGCCGTCCAGGCTGGATGGCGAGATCGTGATGACCTCCTGGGGCACTACAACGCATTCGAGAAGCGCTTCTATGAACGAGACTGCCTGCAAGGTCTCTACCGTGCGCAAACTGGCGCCTACAAGGACCGGTGCAACATCGTCTTGCTTGACGAGATGAATCTCTCGCGCCCCGAGCAGTATTTCGCTGAATTCCTTTCGGCTCTCGAAAAAAATGATCCGAGAGATCGATTGATCAGCTTGTCGGAAAGTCAGTTGCCAAATGCACCGGCGCTGCTTGTCGAGGGACGAAGGATTCGAGTCCCCCATAACGTCTGGTTTGTAGGCACTGCTAACCACGATGAGACCACGAACGAGTTCGCTGACAAAACCTACGACCGTGCTCACGTCATGACGCTTCCCCGCCACGAAGCAGGATTCAAGATTGAGCCAAAACCGAAGGCCAGCTTTAGCTATGGATCATTGATGGATCGCTTTGATGGCGCTGTGACCCAGAACGCCGACGAAGTTGAAGAGTTGTTGGCAGAGTTGACCACGGGGTCGCTCACAAACATCTTGCAGGATCGCTTTGACTTGGGATGGGGCAATCGATTCGAGCGTCAGGCTATGCGATTTGTCCCGGTTTATATGGCTGCAGGCGGCCGCAAAGAAGACGCTCTGGATCATTTGCTTGCTAGCCGAGTATTTCGGCGCGGCAAGGTCACCGGTCGATACGATGCGACGATAGATGATTTAACCGCCATCGAACAAGCGCTTACTACTGTATGGAAGGGGTGGAAATCGGAGCCTCGCCGTTCCATTGCTCTGTTGGCTGAAGACCGTCGCCGTAAGGAACGTGGCGCATGATATTTCTGGACCGCCTTACTGGTGGGAAGCTCAGTGAACTACCCGACGCGTTCCTGCCGGGGCGGTATTGCTTGCTTAAGCCATTCGTAGTCAACGGACACAGCCACTTGCAGCCCGGCGATCTGCTGTCGGATGACGGTTCTGGCGTCATCCGGATTCAAGACGCTGGACGCCAAGTGCTCTCTAGCGAGCAGACCGACGATGAGCAGGCAGAGTCCGATCTTTCCGCTGAGGCGATTGTTTCAATCGCTGGGAAACTCGCTCACGCACAGGGTGCAAACGTCTCGCCGATGCTTCCGGCTGAGATGGCAGCGCAATGTGCTCTTGAAGAGATCGAGCGGAACTTGGCCACTGTACTCAGAGATGGCCATTTGCACTCAATATCCGACAGGCCCCGCAGAGACCTTCGGTATGACGATTTGGTTGCACCCGTGGCGCGCGCTCGCCGTCTTGCGACATCGGCCTTAAGTCACCTAGCCTCTCACTCAGATTGCTGGCAGCAGCGCACGCTCAGCGGTGTTCAACCTCGGAAGGTTCTGGCTCGTTTCAGCGAGGACGACTATGCCATCTATGAGAACCGCCTTTATAAAAGACTGTTGGATCGGCTTGATCGGCACCTCGCGAAGAGACTAGCTCGCATCCGGGGCGTCAATTCACGGCTTGAACGAGCTTTGGAGTTTCAAGGCTCAGAGCAGACGCATTTTCGACTTAGACAGGATATTTGCCGCCTTTGGGGGGAGTCATATCTTGATGACAAGACCGGAATGCAGTTGGAGGCAGGAAAGCTCGCTCTAGCCGAGTTGGAGTCTCAATTGCGTGCAATCAGAGGATTGAAGCAACGGGGCCTTTATTCGCTGGTGCCCGCAGCTGCGGTAGTCCCAGCCCAAATTCATCGAACAAACATTCTGAATCACGACCCTCACTATCGCCATCTGCCTCCACTTTGGGAAAAGCTGAAAGATGATAGAGAGGAGCGGCTATTGGCCCCAGAAGAGCGTTTGGCGCGACAACTGCAATTGCAACATGCTTACGGCAGCTACGTCGGCCTAGTGGTCCGACGTGCACTGGAGCGCTATGGATTGCGCAGTGTGGATGGAAGATTTGTCTTCAGTTGGGCTGGCCGGAATTTCGAGCTCGAACATGACGCGCATGATTTAGTCGTCACTCAGTCAGGCGGATCTACTCTGAGAATCGTTCCGATTGCTTGGTTCGGTGCGTCCATCAAGAGCGGCGAGAGTCTGGAGCCTGGCCGCATTGTGTGCTGGCCTGGTACTTCAGCCAGTGTCGCATCACCGCAGTATCTTCCCGTCTCACCATTGGATCTTTACGTCGTAGAGAAGGTGGGGCATTTGATTGATGAATGGATGCTACGGCGATTGCTCGAAGGTCATGGCCGAAAACTTGGGCCTCTGCCCACACCGGCTAAAAAGCTGACAGAGGCATGGCCCGAGCAGTTCGAATCCATTTCTCCAACGCACGTTAGCCTTCTCGCACCAATCGATAATCAGAAAGCAGCGGAACTGAGAGCATCCCTCAGAGGTTTGGCGAACCCACAAGTTGAGGATGCCGTCGGCTCTGCCATCGAGCAGGTCGCAGCGCTTGCTCAGCTTTGTGGCCATCCTGCGCGATTCGAACCGGGTCTGCAACAAGACTTTTACTGTCAATGCGCGTCTTGCCAGACGACTTGGTCGCTTAAGACAACCGGCAAAAGACGGCATTTTTCTATGCGGCCGAAGGGCGCGTCGACCTTATCGGTGACTAACTCTTTTGCTTGGTCTGGCAGAGATTGGTTGGAATTTGACTTGGATTCAGCAGGGTGATGATGGACAAATCGTCGAATCTACGTGATTCACATTCTCCGGTCGGAAACGCTACCGTTCAGCGTGAACGGCTGTTGAGGGGCGCTTAACGAGGCGATGCTGTCACTTGGCGAATCCCGCCGATCTCTTCGCAGGGTAATGCCTCATCCACGTCGGTGAAAACACCCCACTGCCCGTCCCACCAGCACCCCAACCACCAGCGGCACACACGGCAGTAGCAGCGGATGCAGCGTCACCGGCAACACGAAGCCGATGACCGTCGCGCAGAGGATCACGATCCCCAGACTGGCATAAAGCGCGAACATCTCGGGATCGTGCTGCAGGAATTCCTTCGCCTTGATGAGCCGCGCCAATCCGCCGTCGACGACTGCAGCCAAGACGAATGCCGCCAGCCAGGGTAGCCATTCAAGCAGCGTGGAGAGTCGATAGCTGGCGAGCAGGAGCAGCGCGTCGACGGCGCGGAAGTAGGCGTTGTTAAAGAGGCGCTGGTTGACTGAGGACATCTCCCGGGACACCGCGGCGTTCACGTCCGCTGGCAACGGCGCATCCTTCGCGGCAGGAATCGGCGTGACCTGGGCCGTCGAATCTTGCATGCGCATTGCCCGATCCAGCATGTGAGTGGCGGGCTCGGCGCCCCAGTAGGCGGTGGCCGCCTCATGTTCGGCGCGTAGCAGGGAGAGGAAGCGCTCCGGAGGATGAGCCGACGGCACGTACAGCACCAGGACCAGCAGGACGAGCAGCGACAGCACGGCGACGATGCGGATCATGCGGCCGTTTTTCCTGCAGCGCGCGGCGAATCCCCATCGGGATCCAGGATCGGAAACCGCCCCTTGATGATCCGGCCGCCCGACACCGAGGCGAAGTACTGGAGGTTGGGCAACTTGCCCAGCACATCCGCCGGCACCATCTCCTCGAAGCTCTCGGTGAGTTGGGTGGAATAGCTCGACGAGAAATCGCCCAGATGGGCGTCCGACCCGTGGCTCAGGCCGACGCGCACCGTGTGGATCGCCGTCTTGCCGAAGGTCTCGACCACGAAGTCCTGGGTTGGCCGGTCCTTGGTGCGCAGGGCGATCAGGTTGTTGAGGTTGCCCAGCGCCATGCGCGCCGCATCCTCGCTGCCCAGCCGCTTGGCGAGGTCTGCCAGGGTCTGCATGGCGCAGGTGGTGAAGATGCCGCCCTCGGCGCCCTTGTTGAGGATCTCGATCAGCGGCTGGTTGATGACATTCGAGACCTCGTCGACAAAGAGCGCGATGCGTCGATAACCGCCCAAGTTGTAGCGCATGCCGGCGCGCGCCGCCTGGTCGGCGAGCGCCAGAGCGCCGATAGCCGAGGCGACAGACGGATCGGGCAGGGAATCCAGGCACATGTAGAGCACGTGGCCAGCGCGCTCGATCTTCTCGAAGTTCATGATGGGACGCATGTCGTCCGCATCGAAGGGATCGGGCGAGAGGCTCTTCCCCAAGTCGCCCGAGGTCAGCATCGACAGGATGGGCAGCAGGTTGGCGGTGATCTTCTGGTAGTGCTCGCGGTTGTGGCGGAAGGTGCGCACCTGGGCATCAATCACCTTGTTGCGCTGGTTCTGGGCGATGTGGTGCTCGTAGTAGGCGACGAAGGCCATCAAGTCGGAGCTGGCCGCCTCCGACGGCCGCTTCAGGTTGCCGCGGTGGGCGTCATTGAGCAGCTTCTTCATGTCGGGCAGTTCGCGCCAGCCGGCGCCCAGGGTCTGGTCGTAGTAGCGGCGCAGCGAGCCCTCCAACACCGGTTCGATGCCGCCCTCGATGTACTTGGTGAGTTTCATCAGGTTTGGCCGTTCTTCGATTTCGACCAAGCCCTGCACTACGACGTTGACGGCATCCCAGCCGAAGGCCGAGAAGGCCCCGGCGGTGTCTGGCGGCATGATGGACTGGATACGTGAGGCGATCTCGGTGGGCTTCTGCCAGTTGAAGGTGAAGTCCAGCCGTACCCCCCGCTCCGGGAATGCCGGGTGGAATTCCATGAAGGTGTCCGCCTCGCGGTAGTCCGCGCAGGCGCGTTCGACCACGCGCTTCAGGCGTCGACTGTTCTTCGGGTCGATGACGATCACGACGTCGCCGCGCCGGATCGCCTGGGTGATCAGGTTGGCCAGGGCCACGCCCTTGCCGGACTGGGTGGTCCCGACCAGCAGCGTGCCGCCCTCGAAGTTCTGCAGCGGCCGATGCAATGGGCCTTCCTCCGGTTCGACGCCGTGGATGTAGGGCAGGCCGATCTCGGCGTCCGGCTGGGGATTGCTGTCGTAGCCCAAGAGCCGGAGCAGGTGTGGCGACACCGCGTACTC
>APMI01007699.1_pt1 | contig 17598 bp, 14 predicted proteins | sample 667938 | NCBI WGS metagenome assembly APMI01 (sample SAMN01084076, study PRJNA167559) | wastewater metagenome | biome: Wastewater | place: Denmark: Ejby Moelle, Odense | collected 2011-11-28 | reverse complement strand
TTAAGGTTTCTTGAAGCAATTAATAAACATGTCAGCTGGTGTTTAATTAATACACTTAATAATAAAGTATGGGAAATATCATAGATTCAATAAGCGACAATAAGACAGTTGTGGCCACAGCGCTGACTGCTGCAGCCGTTGTTGGATATGTTATTAATGATGCTCTGGAGAAAAAAAGTTTACGTACTAAGGTATTATAGGCACTCTTCAGCGAGGTTAGATGTCAAACTGAAAACACCAATGAGCTCTATCTTAACAGTCCGGTCAAGCACTACTGGGCCAGATCAAACCCCAAGTACCCAGTCTACAAAATCGTGGTCACTGGCGGTCCCTGTGGAGGCAAGAGTTCATCATTTGATCGAATCAGGCAGGTCTTTACTGAAAAAGGATTTCGAGTGCTGTGTGTCCCTGAGATAAATACCATGGTGGTTCTGGGTGGAGCAGCTGGACTCATCCCGAAGCTGTCTAATCATGAACTTTTGCAATATGAAACATTCTTGATTAGGTTTCAAATATTCGCGGAAGATTACTTTACAAAACTGGCACAGATGAGCAACCAGCCTGCAATTGTACTATGCGATAGAGGAACAGCTGATGCATATGCGTACATGACTAATGAAGCATTCCAGGCTATTTTAGATCAATAAGGTTGGAGCTGGGTGTCGCTGCGAGATAAAAGATATGACCTTGTGTGTTTTTTGACTTCTGCAGCTAATGGAGCATAGAAATTCTATACTGTGTAAAACAATGCTGCCAGATCATAAGGATTATAACTTGCAAGGCATCTAGATAAAAGGACATTATAAGCTTGGACTGGGCATCCTCACGTTATTGTTGCACCCAATCTACCAAGCGAAACATTCAACGATAAAATCAATCGTGTCATTCAAGCAGTTAGAAATATGGTCGGATAGGAATTGCACACTCTTGTTAATCATAAAATTCTAATAAAATAACGTACTATTTAAATAATGTAGCCAAATTTCCGGCATAAATTAAGCATGACTTCAGTGAAATCGAAGAGATCTTTCTAGTAATCGAGGATCCCAGATGCAAGGAGAACAAGCTGAAGAAGCGAGGATTCAACTACTCAAATACTTATTATCAAAAGTTCATTTTTAAAACTGAACACGAGGACTTCACTCAATAACTGAGACGACAACTGAACCCGAAACAGTACATGGCCATGAAGGAGACGAAAGCAGACAAGAATTATGACCCAGTAGTGCGATCCAGAATCGATTTTATCTGGAATAACTTGTAGGCCTTATTTAACTTAGTTCCTATTGCATCGATATATACAACAATGTGGCTGGCCAAGACAAAGTATATCTACTCCGATTCTACGCCAGAAAAGGAGAAGCACAGAATTTTATCCCGCCATTCATTGAAGTCATAAAGGACGTCTATAGTGACAAAGAGTACAAGCTCGAGACTATCGCTAAAAAGAAAAATATAGAAAGTGCCCCACAATGATTTTTAACATGAATTTCAGCTAATGTACGTATAACATTAAGCTCGGAGAGTTCAGTTGCTGAATAGTAAAATATAGAGCTTATAATAAATAATATTTAACCTTTTTAAAATGTTGCAAAAAGCATTTCTACAAACCGTTACCATCACCATTAAGATGCTTTACTAAAGCAAATAGAATTTAATATCATTAGTTTATATTAAAACTTTTAGACTTGGCTATAATAATTTTTGAAGCATGTACACTGACATTTCAGAGGAGTGGAAAAATTAGTGCGAACACATTAAGGAAATCTCGCAGCCTATCGACCTCAAGAGTTTTGGCTTTGACAAGATGGAAAAGGATATCCCTATGGAGTTTAAAGTTGTGCAGTTTATGACCCAGACTTAAAAGCACCTCAAAAAGTTGTACACCAACCCTGATCACTTCAGTTACAACCGAAACTCCAATATTATGACCTATGACCAGAATCGAGTACTACTATCAGACGGTCCGGAGAAAGACTCACCCGACAATTACATTAATGCAAATTTCATTGAGATATGCGACAAAAAAGTGATAGCCACTCAAGGACCTTTAAACTCTACATTCAACAACTTTTGGAGAATGATTTAAAAGCACAAAGTTTACTCAATCTTCATGCTCTGTGAAAGAGTTGAGAAGCAAAAAGTGAAGTGCAATTTGTACTGGCCCACTTAGATTGAAGAACCCCTCGAAACTACAGACTATGAAGTTAGGCTTGTCAGCAAGCAGGATGATGGAAAATATACTAAAATAAGAAAATTCACATTGAAGAATAAAACTACAAGTGAAAGTCAATAAGTCAATCACTATCAGTTTCTAGGATGGCCTGATGGAGATAAGCCTCTATAAATAGCACAGAACTCACTCAATAAAGTACTGGATGTGATGCTTGGACACTTGGAGAAAAATGAACTTGTTGTTGTCCACTGCAGTGCTGGTGTTGGAAGAACAGGAACATTTCTTGCCATGGCTGAAATCAAGATGCTAATACCGAAAACATAAGCAATTTCTATTTTTGATTTGGTCAGAAAATTACGAGAGCAACGATGGGCTATGGTCTACAATGCGATTCAGTACTAATACCTTTATGAATTTACTGAAAAGGAAAGTCTTAAATTTTTCCAACCAGATAAAATTGAAAATAAAGGTGAATAGGAGTTTTCAGACTCTGATAGTGATGACAGTGACTCAAATCAATGCGAAAACCAGCTTTGAAAAGCGTTTGAATCCCTAAATCTGATCTAACACTTAAATTTTGTAAATTATTTTTTTTAATATCAAAAATGAATGTTAAAAGCTAAAATAAAATTTGCGAAGTTAAGATTAAATAATGCAGTATATTATTTTATACAATTAGCTTTTCCGCTTTTTCTTGTCTGCACTAAGACATAGTAGATGCATAAATAAAATCTAAGGATACGATTTATATGACTCATGTAATGAAATCAGTGACATTATAATTATTAACTTTCTTATGCAAGTCACGGGATTGTCAACCGAAATGAGCGAAGAGGATCAGCAGCCACCGGGTATACTCTTCCCTGTCCTTGGAGAAGCTAAAAGCAACTAGGCACCTGAGGCCACTCTCACCGAACTCCGTGATCGAACGAAGAGTCAAGTTCTCATTTAAATTTTCGACGACTGTCTGTTTGTGAGGAAATTCGAGCTCGTTTTCTGTATGAACTTCAGCAGATAAATTTTCTTCACCTACGACATTGGGTAAGGGTGGGTCCAGTTTTAGCACAAGGAAACCAAGGGCAGGGAAAAGTTCGAATCTCAAAGCCTAGAGGAGGTTAAAGTCTTTGTTGAAAAAATGAAAACGAAATGCTCACAGCAAAATTTCAGCTCAATTTATTCACTTTTATAGAAGAAGAGCACAAGCAAGAGCTCGGAGGTATACATAGCCCAACGTAAATATGACATGGAGCTCTTCGCAGTGAAAGTCCAAAAAGATGTAATTTACTTTTCAATATTAAGTCTTCGAAGGTTGAGCAGGAGATTTATATAATGAAAAAGCTCAAACATCCTAATCTGATTTACTTTCAAGAGTATTTTATTGAACCAGACAATACAACTTACATTGTCATGGACTATGAAAATGGGGGCAGCTTACTCGAGAGGATGAAGTCAACAGCTAAATTTACTTACAAATAGAAGCTGAAAGTTGTTATGGACATGCTCAATGCACTCTAATTTCTACGAATCAAGGGTATTGTCCATAGGGATATCAAACCAGAAAATATTCTATACTCGGAGGAAGATGGAAACTATAAAATCGCTGACTTTGGACTCGCTCTCGACTGTGGAGAAAAGATAATAAAGAAGTCAGGAACGCCGGGATATATGGCACCCGAGACGCTAGATTAGGACAAATAAGGAGTAGCTAATATCCTTTCCGATGTTTATTCCATGGGGTTAACTTTCTTTGAAATGTAAATATATTCATTCTTGTAGATTCACCGGAGTTCAGTACTTTTCAGGGGAAGGTAGTGAACAAATTTTAAAAAACAACTTAAAGGCAACTTCATTTAGGAGTCGCAAATATAAAAGTTAAGATCAATTTAAAGTGTAAAAGAAGTTGCTATAAAAAATGATAAGACGAAAACCATAAGATCGCAAAAATTCAATGCAGATAATGGAGGACAAAACCTATGGACGAATTAGTAGACTATATGGCAAATAGAACTTGGCCTTGAGTAGTAGCCAGACCAAGACCAAATCAAGTGAGTCCTAGGAAGATAATATTGTTTTTTCAGTTAAGAAGCTGTTTAAAATAAAAACAGTCTCTTGATTAATCCCTTATTAGTAATCCTATTATACTATTATACTCATCATGCACATATAATGTAGAAAAATTATCATTAATTGCATATTTAAAGCCCGAAAGAGTTGAGTCTGGGTTCGGCTTCGTATAAAGAAGAAGACCCAAAAAACATAAAAGGTCTCTCGTTACTGGCGATTCCATAACTGATCGCCTCGTCTTCTGCTCTTTTGTTTCCGAACTTGCCAATCTTTCCCTGTTTTGAGTTAAGAGTAATCGACTCCACAAACCCTTCTTTGCTCATCGTTAATGTTAGGTTTTTTAGGTAATCAGGTGTTTGCAAGTCGAACCTTCTTATAATGCCTTCAGCTGAATCTGAACTCTTAACTCCATATCTGAGCTCATTATTATTCAGGTATATTGCTTGAATGCCAAGTATAGTGTTATTTTTATTGACCCAAATGTTAACTCCCACAATAATTGGTTGCACATCACCGTCAAACTGTGCTCTATCTTCGAATGCAAGTTCACCTTTGAAGTGCTTTCCTCGCTCCTCGGTTCGAGTTGTGATAGCTCCCCACTTTTTAGGAGCTGCTTTTTCACTAGTAATTACCATTCCTACTCCTTTGTTCTTGTTTTCCCCTGCGCTACCATTGCTGCTGTATCCATTTGATATTTATTGCGGTTTCTTACGTACTGGTTTAGGAATATTTGCTATTAAATGTTTAATGTCGAACTGATCTTGATTTAACTCTTATTGCAACTGTCTCTCAATTTATGACTGGTTATCATTATATTAACTCTGGTTTTCAGAGCCAGCTTGGCTGTCATATCCAAATAAATTTAGCTTTCTTGGTTTGAGTAATCTTTGAATAGTTTCAATCTTAATTTTTAAAACTTAGATAATTCTTTCTTTGTATACAACTTGGTCTTTTAAATCGTTTTGCTATTAAATTCTTTTATTTTTGAACAACAGCATAGCCTAAATTTTTCTGTTATATTAATCATGTTTAAGGCGCAATAGTCTAGCTTATTCAGCTAAATTTACATACTCACGTTGATTAACTTGAGAGTCTGAAGTTACCGTTTTTGGTTGATCTTTCTTTATTTTATTACCAAGTTCAGGAAAGTACGAATCATCGAGCTGTCTCCACTTGCGCTCGAGATCACACAAATACGCCTGCTGCTTTTTATAACTCTCTTCCCTGGTTCGATCATCCTTTGCAAGTTTGGCTAGTCTTAGTCTCAACTGCTCAACTTACTTCTTGTAAGTATCCACGCCATTCTTGAGATCATCACTCAGTTAATTTTTTATATGGTCATTTTGCTTATTCCTTATCTTTTATAAGGCCTCTTTCTTTTTCTGACATTTTTAGATTTATTCATCCTTAATAAGGATTTAATTTTCAAGCACATTGACCCGATGATCAGCAGTAACACCCTCTTGTTTACTTTTCAAATCCGCAAGTAACTTTTTATACATTTCGATTTGCTTGTAAGCATTCTATAACTACCTTTTTAAGCCAACCTGTTACTTATCCTCCTTTTGAACAGACTCTTCCTCATCATCAGGCTTTGCTGATTTCTTTTTGGGCACTAGCTTTTTACGTTTGAGACGCTCAGTGAGATCATCACTGATTTGTTTCAGCTACTTACGGAGTTCTTCATTCTTTCGGCTTAGCATTTGTAAAATTCTGTCATTTTCATTTCTAGCCGCTTTCCTTTCACTATTAACCCTTAATCTTTCTTTATCATTGACATCAATTGAGTGATAACCACTACGATTATTGGGTTCATTTTCTTCCTGATCGTCACCATAATCTCGATCCAGGACTGAGCGATTGGGGTTGATGGAAGGCATAAAACTGGACTCATTGTTATTATTAAAACTGTCATCATTCTTACCGGAAGACACAACTTTGCTTTTGTAAATACTGCCATTTCCGTGCTCCACTGTACGATACCGATTTCTACGCTAGAGAGTATTCTGAAGATTTGTGGATTACTAATTGCCCATTCTTCAGCTGATATGATAATTATATTATCGACCCAGTCTTATAAATAAACAAATTCGACACATTTCCTATGCATTATTAGCATGTGTTCATTAATGTACCTTAAATTAAACCATTTGGTATAGTATAATATTAAAACACAGTATAGTAATGTGGGGCATCTAATTTAACAATACCTCAGCACTTGATAGCTTACCTCTTGTGACATCATAGTCATTTATTTTGTTAGCTGCAACTCTGCTTGTCTTACGAGTTCTGATTCAGTACATGCTCGAGGCAAATTTCAATATTAAAGCTATTCGTAAGTAGCACAACCCAAAGAGTCTTGAGTTCAGTTACTTCTACCACCTGTCGATAATAATTTTAGGGCTAAGATAGCAAAACTGGAACCTATTTGATCTGTGGATGTGGGTAGTCTCTTATGTCTGCGTGGGCATGTTACGCAAAATGATATTTACTATCAATGTAGAGAGAGAATTCTTCATAAATGGGTACGGATACAACAATCAAATCGTCAAACTGCTCTCTAACTCTATAATTCTGGGAGGCATAGCACTTATTTTCAGTCTCACTTACATTATCTCGATAAACTGTCTGTTTCTGGGAGTCATGTACAAAGTACTGAGTATGCTGTGTTTCCCCTCGGTCATGCTGGCAGTCGATTCGTTTTTTCTACTCGCCGTGAGCACCCAAACTCAGAAACATTTAGTATACTTTTACAACCAGAACATAAATGGCATTTCTCCAATATACCGCATATAACTATTTTACAAAATCGTCAGTTACTCAATAAAATGCTCGCACTTCTTTAATCTCACACTGCTGTGTTCGGCAATAATTCTCTAAAAAATCGACTTGCTTGACTGCCTATGGGTTGTGTCTGTTTTGGCAGCCCTCTATCAATCTTCAGCAGGCATGGTCAAAATGATTGGCAAGTACCGATACATGAACAAGTTCACCAAAGGTATTGACCGAGTAGTCCAGAAGGTGAAGAGAGCGAGTGATCAAATCTGCATTATTTGCATGTAACCTCTGCTCAACAGTCATCAGATTATTCAATGTGGGCATTTGTTCCATTATAAGTGCTTGTTTCAGTGGGTGCAAACCAAAGAGGAGTGCCCAGTTTGTAGAGTCAGAATCAATCTTAATCTCTGAAAAACAATTGTCGATTCACTATGTTAAAAATCCATTTATGGAATTTTTTAAGATTTGCTACTTTATATTTTATCTGCATTTTTATGTATATAGTTTTAAATAAAAGTAAAATTTTGAGCACAGTTAGTCGAACTTATTCTATTATTTACGTTTTGTTTACGATGAGCTTGGTATCGGATCAGAATTGAGCCAAGTTTCATTAATATAATATATCGATACTCTTGATCTAATATAAATCATAGCAATGGCAGATAGCTCGCCCTTCCCGGTACACGCATAATTAGAACTCACCTCAGACATTATTAAGCAACTCACATAGCAGCGCGAAGTATTCTAATAGGAATCAGTCCGATCGGACAAGTAATTTGACACGTGCAATTAAGAGGAGTATTACTTGATCTCAACTCGCTTCATCAGTGAGTGGAAATCCATGGTGGAGTAGGCACTTAAGCACTCAGCTCCTAGTGAAGCTAAGACCTCAGTCACGACCCCACATATCATGAACGAATAACTGATTGATGAGCATATCAAGGACTTCAACGAGTGTACTCTCAAGAAGTAGATTCAAGAAGGTCTTGACTATAAATTCTATAACTACACTGTAATGAAGATATTCGAGAAGTATCAGGGCACTAGAATACCAAGAAGAGCCTATTTCAGCGGAGTATAAAAGAAAGTCGAAATCTATCCTATCAAAGTAATTATACGCTTACTCAGTTTCAATTTATATTCATAAGCAACACCTGGCTGGATTTACTTAAGAGAAACGAAAGCATCGAGCTACCTGTGCTTAGCAGCTTGGGTTATAAAAACTAGACAATTCTGGATCTCACTTACCGACTAGTGGAGTTCTCTAAGCGTGACCCTAACAACAGAGATAGCTTGTATTCGAACAATGCTGCAGCGAGAGTGTACTTTGCGGCTAATTTCTCACCTACCGACTACGCCAATAAATTGCGACAGAAAAAGTAAAAGGAGTCTAATACGTCGGAGTCATGGTATGCGACTATCTCCAACTCTTTGGAGGCTCCTGGCGAGTAGATCAACTCGAAGAAGATTATTGGCGATATTTAAATACCTGCCAGTTCCTATATGCTTATAGTCGAGCTGCAGGAAGATAAGTGGGTCTACAAAGCCGGATCCGCTGCAGGTGTTGACAAGTAGAGATGTGAGTTCTGTCGACAGATCAAGGAGCTTAAGTTCGAGTGCAGATGCAAGGAAGTTATGTACTGCTCTGAAGAGTGTAAATAAAAAGACTGGAAATATCACGTCAAGTCATGTGCAGCTCCTTTTGAAGAAGATAATACCGATCCTCAATTTATATAGAAGGAGAACTCCAAGAGAGGACTTGTAGGCTTAAGTAACCTAGGAAACACATGCTACATGAATGCTGCCTTGCAATGCTTACTGCACACTAAAGATTTAACAGAGTATTTCAGATCCAAGCGATATGTAGATTAAGTTAACGAAACTAATCCAATTGGATCAAAAGGAAAGCTCATCAAAGCCTACGCAAAGTTTATTGATGCTGCATGGACCACTGAAGATGATGTAGTTATTCCTGCACGACTTAAATACACAATCGGCAAATCTAAGTAAATGTTTTCAGGATATGAACAACACGACTCTCAATAATTCTTATTGTTCCTATTAGACACTCTGCATGAGGATTTAAATAGAGTCATTAATAAACCTTATACATCAGGAGTATAAAATTAAGGCAGACCTGATCATGTTGTAGCTAGATAAAGTTGGATAACTTATTTAAAGCGAAACCAATCCTTCATTAACGATTTGATGGGCGGACAGTATAGATCTGAAGTAAAATGCCCAGATTGTCAAAATATTTCTGTGACATTTGACCCCTTTTTAATATTCGCAGTGCCCATTCCCACAAGCGAGGCCCGCACTATCAACTTATACTACTTTATGTCCAATTACAGCAGCGAGACACTGAAGATGACACTCACTTCCAAGAATAACCTAGTGAAAGATTTACGTGAAGATGTCGCAGAGAAAACCAAAACAGAACAGAGTCAAATACTTTTTGTGGTTTCTGGATTTAATGGGTCAGTACGCTTAGTCAAAGATGATGAGACTGTCGACAAGTTAACTAATTAGAAACAGCTTAATTAAAATGGAGAATAGAAGCAGCTTTTTGCTATGCAATATGAAGCCGCATAGCTTTAAAATTTAGATCAAAAGAAGCTTTTAATATTCAAATTTGTATTGAAAAGTGGAAAAACTCTTACTTTCAAAAGACCTTTCCCAATGGCTTGGCAAAATTTAAAAGGATCAGATTTATACGACCGTGTTGCTCAATTCTTACTACATCTGTGGACAAAGTCTTAGAGATCTTAAACTAAATAATTATAAACTAAATTGAAAGTATTTAAAACTAAAGTGGAAGAAGAAAAAATATTTAAAATACTTTATAGTTATAACAACCCTAAAGAAGTGAAAAATAGAATAACTTATGAAAACAAAGTCTAAATAAATCCTGAGACCAATGTTACTGAACTGCTAGAAAAGTAGAAGTTTGAAGGAGAGTTCGAAGTCGAATTTAGCGAAGATCCATACTATAGCTTTAATTCATATAAGACTCAAAGCAGTTCGACATCAAGCGCCAGTCACTATGATTACGGGGAAGGGCCGAAAGTAGGCACAGACGAAAGCTATACTTTATAGTAGTGTCTTGACTAGATGAAGAAATAGGAAAAGCTCATCGAAGGCAATTAAGTCTTTTGTAGTAAATGCGAAGACTTGAAGTTGGCCTAGAAAAAAATGCAAATGTACAAAGCTTCAAAATACTTGGTTCTTCAGTTACGTAGATTTAAGCAAATTGGTTACGAAAAGAGTAAAAATTACGCTGAAGTTAAGTACCCATTGATACTCGACCTTTACAATCATGTGTTATCGCCAGTTGTTCCCGAGAGCTATTTCATGGAAGATGAGGAGTCATTTATAAAACCAAAGTACTGGTCTGGCTACGACAAGTCTGCTTAGACAAAATATCGTCTGTATGGCGTCATCAACCATCACGGCGGTCTCAACGGAGGACACTACACCGCATATGGTGAACACGAGGGCAAGTGGTATAAATTTGACGATCGGGATGTGACTGAAGTCAGCAGTTAGAAAGTTGTGACTGCAGATGCCTATATCCTCTTCTATGAGAGGTTGTGAATGGCTTAATGATTTTGATAAAGTCCATATATATACAAATATATCGAGTAGTAGTAGAAAAATAAATATTACTCAAGGCTCCCAGAAGTAAACTTTTCTAGTATACTCTAAAGCCTTGCGATTGAAATTAGGAGATTAGTTGGCCTATCGGATTGTATTTATACTTCTTTATTTTGTCTATTAGCAATATGCATAGTACTGCTTGACGATCCCATAGTTTCTTTTCAACATGTCTCCAATGATGTATGCTAAAGAGTTGCCATCCAACTTCATGCGGAGTCCAAATGACTGTTCGAAATATAGAATGAAATCAGCCTTAATTCTTTACAGTTATGCTAATACATTTGAAATTTGGTCATCTTATTATTGCTGTTTTTCTTATTCTTCGTCAAGCATATTCAATAGCTTGGATACAGGTTTACTTTTCTTTGCTTTATACTACTAAAAAATAACCTTAAGATCAAGGGGGGCAGGTAACTGTTGGGTGACTACTTTCTTAATAACAAAAAACCGATGTCTGTTGTTCATATCTATCCTAACGAAATGGACGAAAGTCGATGGATGAGAGATGACTGGCAGTGAAGAGCGAAATTATAGTTATGATAAATTTGTGTCTGAGTTCGTTGATCGAATTGCGTTGATTATTAGTAATTTGTGGTTTCTGTTCAGTTTCACTTAGTTTTAAAAGTTAGTGAAAGAAACTGTTAAAGACTACTTTTTGTTGGGTATGACTTGCACAACTCCATCTAGTCTCAAACCTTTCGCTTATGTAAATTATACTAACTTCTTATATGTGCTTTCGCGCCTGACAATCCAAACTAGGTTAGTTAAAGCAGTTAAAGCCCTCCATGGTTTGAGCGCACCTTACTATATTTCCTAATTGCCCCAGAAATTGAACTCATTGTAGATGAAGTCAACAGAGACAACAAGAGTGGCTTCCTTTTCTGGTTTGACTTTGTTTAATAATATTTTTATCTGCGCGTGTTTTGTGGAGGGCTCCTTATTAGGAACGCGATTGGTTAATTTTGAGAATAGTGCTTCTTATGTTTACTATTGCGGAAGCTTCAAGGCGAATAAAGTTTCCATCGTGGGTTGTGATTTTTTCACTTGCAAAACAGGAGAGCATATTGGAATTTTGCGAGCTGTTTGTGATTTGAAAAGATTTGGTTGTGGACTAGAAATGGCTGCAATGCTTAAACTTGATACAATATTCTTACGGTCTCTCATTTTGACAGCTTGTGCAGTTTGACTTCTAATCCTGTCATATAATTATTAGCGGTTGACTCCTCTCTCTAATATGCGAGTGTAATACTCATTGGGTCCAGTACGAGTCTCAGTTTTAGAGTGAGATACAAGTTATTGATTAGTCTTTGGGCGTTTGTAGACAATACTGATGCTCTTCATTTTATTTATGCAAATGACTTATTATTAACCAGTGTAAAGATCTTAAATGATCATAATTATGTACTATTTTGCGTAATTTGAACTGTTTCATGAGTAACTTAATGAGAGAATACATAAAAATCATAAAATTATTTGAGGGTTTCATATTATCTTGAACATTGTGATCTAGTGATTTAGAGATGGACAGCCAAAAATAGAGTCCATCACTGCAGATGGATCAAAAGTTGAGTATAATGCCTTTAGCCTACTGTGAATAAGAGCCATTGCACACATTCCGCATAACTAGCTTCGTACAAACAACTTTAATCCAGTCAAATAATAATATTTTTAAGGATGGGCTAGATAACCCTAAGACTTAGGCCATTTGGCTAGTAATTTCATCACAGCATGGTCAAGCGGAAACTCTGAACAGCTGCCTTGCTCTCTTAGTAGAATATCTGACACTTCAGCATTTATAAGCATAACATAGGATTCGCCCTGGTCACTATGGTTTTTAACATGACGTAAAAACTCGAGCTGGTTAGGACTATGCGGAATTTCTTTTGCGTACTATTGTTGAATGAAATTGATAGGCCATATTTTCGACCATTATTCGAATTGTAATTTTGTGATAGGTGGTTTGTCAGGGAGCTGTCTCAATTATATTTGTTCAGCATAACCCTATTTTTTTAATTTGTCTAATAACTACTATTTTTCAGCTAGATCCTACTTACAAATTAATACTTAAACTAAACCCTCTTTAGTCTTTTTAACTCTTTTTAAAAATATTCTTTATTTTTTTTTTACTTATTTTTGCATTACGCATGGGTTCTCTTAATTGCTTTCTTATTATATTTATTGAATGGCACTACAATTTAAATCGGTTGTGTTACTTTTATTAATAGTTTAGCGCATTTTTGTTTGTTCGCTCCAGATCAAATTACCGTAAAATGGACATGATCAAATTAACTTTCTTAGTCTAACATACCATGATGATGTGAGGAGTTAATTACAATTCATGAATGTAAGATTTTGCTATTAAGCGAACAACTTCAATCTTATCCACTTGCGATTCCTTTATTTAGTTCTGCATGTCTAGACAATAATTATAGATAAAGAATAATGATAAGATGAAATTAAAAACTAAAATATATAAATACTGATTATTTGACTATATTATGTCAATAGTCAAGGAAATTCGGTTTTTGACTTGTTATTACTCTACCCGGTGTCTTGATCTCCATGCCTCTTTGCACTGATTGGTATGCAGTCACTCCTTGTCCACCCAGGTAATCAGATTTCACATTTTTTAGGACCAGATCCTTTTTATTTACTCTGGAAGGCTCAATTATGCTGATTTACTCTTCATCCTACAACGGTAAAATAGGATTAGAAGGGATCCGCTTTGTTGAAATTTTTCCTGACTCAGACTTCAGAACAAATAACTACTTTCTTAGTTTTTAGATGGTTCTGTTTTGATCTTAGATTTGTGACTGTAGAAGGGCTATTTTCGCATCCTTTTACTTCAACTTCTGGATTTCAACTTCAGATTTAGGTTTGTTTTATATCATCGATTTTTTCATCGTTTCCTTCAAACTTTACTCCTTGTTAAAACTGCCAAAAGGGATCGTCTTCGAGAGTGTTGGTCGTCGTTCAATGTGCAAGATATGATGAAATTGTTACCAAATGTTAAGCAAAACATCCACATCATCATGCTTTTCAAAAAAGTCCAATGGTCTTATATTGTTTCTATTAAAATAATTTTCTAGAATGTTATTAATTATTGATGCTCCCTGGTCTTCAACTTTGTTATAGTACTCAAGAAGTAAAGGCTTCAAAGTCTATAACGAAATCTTGTTTAGTTGCAAAAAATTCTTATTAGATTCTAGAGCCCGCAGGTTACTGTCAATGTGAATCTTTTTAATTTAGTTGACGATCAGGTTGTGCTTGTGACAGAATTACAAAATTTCTAGGTTCTCGCTGAGCTCCTTGTTATTAAGAATTTAATGAACGATGGCATTTTTGTACTCCTCGATGCCCAGCTCCTTGATGACTCGATATATGAGTTCCAGTTCCGACACTGAGTAAGCTATGAGTTGGTCGCCATATAATGCTCGAAGTACTTGAACTAATTGCTTCTATGGCAGGTGAGAGAGATTGGCTTATGGCGCGTCGACTGCCAGAGAGTTAAAGTATTCCGAGTCAATGACTAGGTATGCGAGAGTAAGTGGATACTTTGAAGTAGCAGTCAAGACATTGATGTCAGGGAACGACTCATTACTGAAATTCTTTAGTAATTTCGGGTTCAGATCTGATTTTATTTTGATCATAGCTTGTTCCTTGTTATTATTATCGACGTCTATATTTATAACGCAAACTCGAACTTTTTGAAGCATTTTAGATCAATTCTAGAATTTGTCTATCTTGATCCTTAACTCATATTTATGTCAATCGTTTCTCATTATAATTGTAATTTAATGAAAAATATAAGCCTGATTCTGCTGCTCTTGCTAGTCACATTAAGTGTGCAGGCGCCCATCAATGACACAATATAATGCATCAAAACATATATCAATACTTTCAAAAACGATCTCGATCAAAAAGTTTTTGATATCTTCAAATCGGCATTCCCCAATACCTTAGAAACAACAGTGCAGCATTATGATCTGACCAAGGGAAACGAATCCACTTACATAATAACAGGTGATATTGAAGCGATGTGGCTCCGTGATTCAACCAATCAATTCTTGCCTTATATTCGCATGAACACATCGTGTCCGAACATGGAAAGTTTGTCCAAGGGTCTAATTAACACTCAAGCCGAATTTATTATGATCGATGGCTACACAAATGCATTTAAAAGGTTTGAAAAAGATCCAAAACAAAGACCAGGCTATTTAAATGACAACACTGAAACTTTAATCATGGGAATCCTTGTTGATCTCTGCAGAAAAAGATAATATGCTACTCAAGCAGTATGGGAACGTAAATTTTAAATCGACTCTTTGGCATTTTTCTTAAGACTCGCTTATGAGCATTACAAAGCATACAAAAACATCGACTTCGTTAATTTGAGATTTATTAAAGCTTTAAAAAGACTCGTAGCCGTTATGTAAGAACAAACAAAAGATGAACTTTATTAACGAGACAATAACTCAACTTTCTATACCTTCTATCGAGATGCTCGTGAGTTAGCAGGAGGTCACATTAAACCGAGCAGAAGAACTGGTATGGTGAAGACTGGCTTTAGGCCATCTGATGATCCAAATGAACTTGCTTACAACATCCCTGGAAATGCTATGGCCTCAGTGTTTTTAAAGTATGTTGCTGAAGTAATTTTGTCTAGAGTTCCAAGCACATCAGTTTTCTATTCATCAGCACGCACACTTATAACAAAGATGGTCAATCTATCAACTCAAATTAGACAGGGGATCTATGCTTATGGTATTGTAACTAGAAATGATAAACAAATATTCGCTTACGAAGTTAATGGATTTGGAGATTATAGACTATACGATGATGCTAACCTGCCCTCTTTAATATCTTTGCCCTACTTTTAATTTGTGCTTCGAAACGATACTATCTACCAAAACACTCGTGCTTTCCTACTTTCAAACCAGAACAAATATTTCTACCAGATGGGCACTATTCACGGTATTGGAAGTTCTCATACAAGCCCACAGTATATATGGCCTTTGGCTCTAATGACCCAAATTTTGACATCCGACAATGATGCTGAAATTAAAAACTGTCTAGACACTTTGATTATATCAGCTAAAAACAATCTGCTTCACGAATCTTTCAGTGTAGCCAACCCTGCTGCCTATACAAGAGAATGGTTTGCTTGGGCAAATTCGTTTTTCGGAGAAACTATTGTCTACCTTCACTCAAAGAAAATACACTTATTAAAGTCGAACTGATTTGTATGGGCAAAATAAAGTAACTTATTATCAAATGAAGCCAAAAAGCTTCTTTTTCTTCATGAAAATACTGTCCCGTTACTCTTATGAGTACTCAAATAGGTCAAATAAGACTCTCATGATGTCTCGACTTTCTGGCTTCAGCTCTGATTGAATTTCAAAACTCTTAAGGAGTTTTAAGATAATCACTCGTATATGAAGCATTTTTTCCTTTAACTCTGATATTTTGCCCACTTGCTTATTTTTTTATAGTTATAGTTCGAGCATTCTCATTGTAACCCCTTGACTACATTTGCTTTATTGAGTATTTTCGCGGGAGAAATCAAGAGCATTCATAACAGAATCCATATGCCCTCCTTTAATTTCAATTTCGGAAATTTAAAGATTGTCTAGTTTCATTTGATGAACTTCGCTTTAAAGTTTTACTTCTTGTTTGACTTTATTTTGGCTCAAATTTTTTATCCAATTTGCTTTGTGTTCATTTAATAAACTCTTTTCTTCTTCGTCGAATAACTACTTGGAGTGAAGCTCATAGCTTGCATCCGAAATGTTAGCCAAATACATTAAAATAATTTCAGATTTCAGCTATTGCATAGTATTACTAGCAGGTTTATCGTTTGTATTACTAGTTGAAAGTAGTTGTCTCTAATACACACTCAATCTCTTTATTTTCTTCCCTAAACTTATGAGCAAGCACTGATACTCTTTAAATGCTTTTTAGTTCCCTTCGTGTTTGAGAGTAAATTAATAGTTAAGTTTGCTCATTTTCATGTGTTATTCTTATAATATATTCGCTTTTTATTAAGATGCTTTCAACTTTTTACCTGTATCAATCAGTTGCTATTTCACTTTATCGAGGTCGTTATTAAGTCTCTAGTTGATTCTTTAAAGCTGATCAATGTCCTTCTTCATGGAAATAATGTCGCTCTAAAGCACATTTCCGTTGAGTTAATTGGTTTCTTCATAGGCTCGTATAGTATCCTTCAGGTGATTGATTTCTTAATTTTTTTAATTCATCTCTTCAGCTAACTCCTCAAGTGTTTCCTTCTTCTTCTGATTTTCTCGCACCAGTCTCTTGTCCAACTCTTGGATGCACTGCTTAAGGGCTTGATTCTATAATATTAATTTCTTATTATGGATTTAGAGTTCCATATTTCGTCGTTGTAGCCACTTGCTGCCGTTTGAGGATTTGCAAGTTAGCGGTTTCAAAGCTTGAATTGCTAGAGCAGCAGCGCTTACATTTTAGTCAGACCTTGGAAGAGCAGCCGTTAATATTTATTTTGTTACTGAAATTCCACTATTATTTTTTATAGCCATGAACCCATATTTTACAATCTCTTTCAATTTAGAAGTTAATATCTCAGTAAGGCTGCTGGCTTAGTTATTCGATGCCTGTTTCAATTTTGTAAAGGCTCTCGCTTTGACTGAGCGATGTAATCGATTGAAGAGGCTTAAGAGCACGAATTTCTTCGCAGATTTTGGCAGAGGTACTCTAAAAAAAGTAAGATACCTGCTCTTGACCAGCCTGCTGAGCACATCTGCCATCTTGCTACAGGGAGATTCGCAGGTGGGAGAGTCTATGGTGTTGTTGGTAGACTTGCCATTGCTAATACAGGAAGATCCATTCATGCTGAGCTTAAGCTGTTTCTTCTCGTACAGGTGTGTGAGTTTCTCGTATTT
>APMI01038837.1_pt1 | contig 17626 bp, 24 predicted proteins | sample 667938 | NCBI WGS metagenome assembly APMI01 (sample SAMN01084076, study PRJNA167559) | wastewater metagenome | biome: Wastewater | place: Denmark: Ejby Moelle, Odense | collected 2011-11-28 | reverse complement strand
GGCTGCCAGTGCCTCTGCTACGCAAGCGGGCGCGTCCGAGTCCAACATAGGCACCGAAGAACCCGCCGGTGAGAACGCGCTGATGGAGGCGTTTGACCAAGCGCTGTTCGATTTCGCGCAAACCACACACGTTGCACACTGGATCCGCCCCGCGGCGGATCTGCCTCTGGGCTTCTATCTGGAACTACCGGCAACGCTGCCCATTGAGGCTGCGGAAGATCCTGAATTCGCATCGTTCGACCAGATTCCGGACGAGATTGCGGTCCTGCGAGCGGCCGCTTTCAGGCTCTTGGCTTCGCTGTCCGGCCAGTTCGGAAGCCCCATCGCGAGTCACCCGGGCAGCCCGCGTGAATTTGCTGAGCGCCTCCCTGCCGGGTCGCGCTGGCGCGCTGCGGTCGAGGCGGACTCGCTCGGCCCCGACGCCTTCAGCATCACTTGGGAGCACCAGATGCTCGGCGCGATGGAAGTCGACGGCACGCCGACCATCAACGGCAAGGATTTGCACAAGATCCTGCAGCACCCGAACGCCGGGGGCCAATGGTGCTTGCTGCAATTCGCCCTGGTGGAGCTTTTGGCTGCACGCGGAGGTGCGTGATGAGCATTCCGGTCGATGACGATGGACTGAAGAGGGCTTTGCTGGACTACCTGATCCGAATGATTGCGGACGGACACATTGATCCGTTGCTCGAGGCGGGGTTGTCACCTGAACTGCTCGACGACCTTCGCAATCGGCCGGTACGCGACATTCAGAAGGTCGCGCAGATGTCGCTGGGTGTGGTGCTCAAGCTGGAACCGACCCGCTTGAGCACGGCCCTGATGCGGCTTGACGCCATGACGCGCAACCAAGTGTTGCTCGAATACTTCATCACTCACGGCGCGGCGCCAGACATGCTCACGCGACTGTTCAAGGTGTCCGACGCCGATCAACGTTCATGGCGCGACCTGCTCTGCGCCCAAAGCGGTCGCCGTGGGCGTCCTACGATGCCGGAGCCCAACGAACGCGAGGCCATCCACGCCACCTGGTCGCGTTTGCAGAGTGCCAACAATGATCCGCGCGAGCAGTATTTCCTGCTCCATCAAGCGCACCCGACCCATTCCATTGCAACACTTTGGGCGGTCGTTCACGAGTTCTCCGACGAACAATCCGGGCGAGGTGGTCATGCTCTCGCAAAGTAACGCCTACCCGGACATCCAGGACGACGTGCAGGGCTTGTCGCCCAGCCTATTGCTGGAGTTGTTCGGACAGACGCCGATCGCGTTTCACCCAATCTACGTCGATATCACCGGCTCGCTGACGGCTGCATTGTGGCTCGCCTATGCGGCGTATCACGTGTCCGAGTCCGGTACCGACGCCGAGGGATGGTTTCACAAGACCCAGGAAGCGTGGACGCTTGAAACACGACTGACACGGCGTGAGCAGGAAGGCGCCCGCGCACGCTTGCGCGAGCTGGGCCTCCTGGAGGAACGCCGCGGACTGAATCAGCCGATGGCCTATCGCTTGGTGACTGAGCGCTTGGTCGCACTACTCGAAGCCGCCTGCAGTCAGCAGCGCTCCCAAGGCGCGGCAAACATCGAGCAGGCTGCTGAACCTTCAGGCAATGGTTCCCCACGTCGCTGAGCCCTCACTGTTGCCGACAGGACGCCCCGAGCAGGGCAGCATTGACGTGTTGATGATGGTACTGGGGCAGCGCTACGTCCAGTACTACCCTGTGCTCGCTGAACTCACAGGGTCAGCCAAAGCCGCTTTGATGCTCGGCCACATGCTCTACTGGTCGCGCAAGTATCTGGCTGGACGTGCTGAGCGCGAGGGCTGGTTCTGGCACACCCGTCGCGACTGGCATGCGGCCACGGGCCTCTCACGCGACGAACAAGAACGCGCTCGTCGTTGTCTGCGCGCATCGGGTCTCATCAGCGAGCGGCTGATGGGCGTGCCGGCGCGACTGCACTATCGCCTTGAGCTGGACCAGCTCGGTGCCCAGATCGCGCGGCATCTCAAAAAGCAGTATGCCGGTTGGCGTTGGGATGACGCATTCGTGCGCGGCCTGCTCGGCCGCAATGTGGCTTTCTTGCGCGGCCTGGCCGATGTATCCGGCAGCATCCACGCCGCACTCTACCTGTCCGAGCTTTGCGCCGTTAGCCGGCGCACGCAGCGCGACCCGCAGAAGAATCAGGGCGGCTGGTTGGACGCTCCAATCGGTGAGTGCGCGTCGCGCCTGTCGCTGAGTGAAAAGAGCGTGCGACACGCGCGCTCGTTCCTCAAAGAGCGCCAACTCATTCGCGAACGCTCCAGCGGTGGCGTGCAACCCCGCACGCTCACGTTCATCGAGCTTGCCACCATCGCTGAGCGCGTGATTCGGGCACGCCAGCGCGCGCTCGACGGGCGTCCCGACACCGACGCGCCCGCAAATACAGCGGCCAAAGCAACGCAAACAATTGATTTACAAGAAATGGCGGTTTCCGCCATTCCAGACCTTCCCAAACCCTCCAACTGGAATGGCGGAAACGTACATTCCAGACCTTCCCAAACCCGCCAACTGGATTGGCGGAAACGTGCAATCCAGACCTTCCCAAACCCGCCAACTAGAACTGACGAAACCCGCCAACTAGAACTGCCCATACCCGCCAACAAGCTGGTGGGAATCGGCAGTTCTATAAGAGAGGTTTTAAGTACACAGAATTTAAAACCACTACAAACCCTTGCCAGCGCTGGCGCTATCGCCACCGTCGACACACCGGCAACGGCTCCAAGTGGTGGTAGTGGCGAAGTGAAAACTGAACCTGCAGGGAACACTGCTCAGCCGATCGGCAAGATCGACCGCCCGCTTCCCAAGGGCTTAGGCGAAGAGGAAGCCAACAAGGCGCAGGAGCTCGTTGCACCGTTGGCGCCGGCCCTGCAACAGCCCGTGCTGGACGAATGGATTGGACAGGTGCGTGTGCCAGGGAAGGTCGCCAACCCGCTGGGCTACCTCTTCACGCTGATCCGTCGTGCTCAACAGGGCGGCTTCGTGCCCTTGGTGGGTTTGCAGGTGGCGAACGAACGGACGCGTCGCCAGCAGGTTCAAGCCGACATTGAGCACTCACGTTCGGTTGCCGTCGCTGAGACGCCAGCCCGCCAACCGAGTCAATCCGGTGGACAAAGGGCATCAGCCGAAACACAGCGGGCCTTCGCCGAAATCAGGAGGAAGCTGCCATGAGTTCCGTGCTTGACGTGGGCCAGATTGGCCCAATGGATAACGATGTTCCAGTGGGCCAGACTGGCCCAGCGAACAACGTTTGTTCAGTAGGTCAAATTGACCCGGCCATTGATCGACATGCTGCGACATTCAGCACGTCCGAACTCGTCGTTCCTCTCCTCGAAAGCGCTTCGCACCAGCGCAGCGCTCAACTGTTCGGTGCATTGATCCATCGGCTCGAAGGTGACTACGCCGCAGTTGCGACCCTCTGGGTTCTGCTCTATCGGCAGGCTGACCTTGCGCTGATTCCAACAAGCAACCGTGAGATCGAAGCCTTTACTAGCGGCTGTGTGAACAAGAACACGGCCGGGAGATCGCTCGACCGATTGGCTGAGGCAGGCGCAATTGTTCTGAAGAAACACCCAAGGACGACAACCGAGGTCGGTGTGCTTCCCGAAGTTATGGTTGGCTGGCTGGGCCGTTTTGGGGCAATGATCGATCATTGTTCATTGCCCCAAAACGTCCCACCTGCGTTAGCGCTCGAATCCACAGAAGAGGCACGAGCTGCGCTCATTGCAGCGCGGCTGCACGGCGACTTCGCGGCGGCTCGCGTCGTGGAAGCGCTGAACACTTTGGGCGCTGCGGGTGGTTTTGTCGAAATCAGTCGCCGCAAGCTCGCAGAGCACGTGCAGGCAACTGTAACGGAGCGCGCCAGCCGGTTGGCGCTCGACCGGCTTGTCGCGTTGGATCTTGTTGAACGCCGCACTCGACCGAGTGCAGCTACCGAAATTCGAATCAACTGCGAGGCGCTGCGCGCCTTGCTGGCGCAACCGCTGCCGTCGTCAGCGGTATTGCCTGGCATCACCCCGCTGGACGACGCGCTGGTCCGCATCTTTGGCCAGCACTCACAAACCACCGAAGAAGGAGAAACCTCCAATGGCGAAATCTGAGTTGGCGGGGGTTGCTGCCCCCAAGCGGACCGTCAGCCCGACGCCGCGTGCGTCGTCCGTGATGGCTGAAACACCCGGCGTGTTGCCACCGAGGCATTGGGTCGAGGCGCCGATTGTGTTTGAACGCGAGGAAGGCTCCCCCTTCCCGGACGGCTACAGCCTCACCAAAGAACGGGAGGTGCTGCGGGATCTGCTGGAAGCCGATGAGCCCGATTCGACGGATCCGCGCTGGCCGCGCTACGAGCTCTACGAAACGCGACTGGATCAATTCGAGCGCATGAGAACCGACTACCGGCTCAAGGTCGGTGCTGGTCCAGAGGTGCCCTATTCGGAGGCTCGCAAGCTCAAGGAGCTTGGCGGATTGGTGGACGAGGGCGTCGATACGATGTCGATCCACACCAAGGAGGGCTTTCGCATGTTCCTCGGTCGCGGCCGCGACCCAGAGGGTCAGGTCAAGGCCATTCCAGGGGGAAAACGGATGGCGTCCTCGCTCAAGGCGTTGTGGCTGCTGTCCGCGCATGACAACCCATATTCGGACTGGGCGCTGCTGCGTGCTGCGACCTGCATTGCGGAGATCCAGGCGGAGCTGGAGCAGAAGATCACCACCTACACCGAGCAACTGGACGTCCTCAAGAAGCGTGGGCTGAGCGTGCACGTTCTCAAGTCGAGCGAACCAAAAGAGGTTGAGCTGACGTTCAAGTCGCCCTATGGCTACCTGATCGCCGAACTTGTGATCCAGTTCGATTACTACGTGCGCGTGGTGAAGACGATGATCCGCAAAGGACGCTTCACCGACTCAGCCGGCCGTGACGTGATCCGCGCGATGACGCGCCGCATTCGTGCCTTCTTCGAGGAAATCGCGCGCTTCGATCGGTATCTGCTTCGACCCGAACTCAAAGGACTGTGCCGCGCCGACTTCTTGCCGGGCGCTGATGCAGAGGCCGGCAAGCGGGTGCAGGCTGCGACAGGGATCTTCGGGCCGGTGCCTGAAGCAATCTTCACCGGCAAGATGGTGCCGCCGTATTCGCAGCGCCGTGCGGCGCCGATGAGCCCGGCCGAGCGTGAGTTGCTGGAACGTGTCGCACATGACCTCATCGCGCAGGATGCTGCCGCAGAGGCCGGTGCTGACACTGCGGGTCAAACCCTGGTGTGAGCGAACCCTCATGGCCCTGAACCAACCCATGAAGCAAAGGCCGGACACTGCCGCAGTGAGTGGAGCCGACCCGGAGGCGGGTGGACCAGTCCGTTGTCAACCGGTTGCTGACGCAAAGGCATTTAAGGCCTTTAAGGGTAGGGGGGCAATGGGGGCGAAGCTGGCTCACCTGCGAGCGGAGCTCGACCGCATCCACACCGAGCAGCACAACCTGTCCGTCGTGACGCGCCAAGTGGCTGGGCGGCAGTTCTATCTGACCGTGCATCGGCGCACGGCCACCGGCCAACATTCACTGCGGTGGCGACTGGCCAACATGCGGCGGGGTGGACACCTCGCTTGGGGTGAGATGCCCCAGCAGTTCGCCTTGCTGCCAGATCAACTGCGTGACTGGTACGGCCGGATCAACGATTCAGCGCATGAGCTCAACGAGGCCGAGCTGCGTGCGCGGCAGTCGCTGCGGTGGATGGAACAGCGCTGTGCAGCCGGTTCGGCGCTGGCCGAAGCTGAGGCGCCGGATGTCTGAAACACGCGATGAACACGAAGGTACCCGCATGACAACCACTGATAACGTCGAGCTCGATGAGCTCTTTCCTCCCGACTTGCGCACCGACGAGGAGCGGACACGGGACTTCTGGACTGACCTGATCGACAACGTCGATGACGAGCTCCGCGTGATCGTGGCTGGTCGGCACTTCGTGGCTCACCTGTTTGGCAGTCCTGGTTTCGGCGGCGAAGCGTACCGGGTCAAGTGGCTCGATGTGGAGCGGCCTGATGTTGTGTGCAACCTCTCCTTCCAGGGCGTGATTCCTGATGCGTTCAGGACGAGGCTGCCTGACAACGCATCGATCCGTGCGATTCCGTTGCTGCGAGCAGTAGGGGCGATTGCGGCTGGGGTTCAGCTCGCGGCGGTTCTCGATGGCCGGGCCAATACACGCCGCGAACGGGATGACGAGCGTTGTGAAGGCGCCGAACTCTAGGAGAGTGCGATGCGTCGCATGAATCAGCTAAGCAATCGATCGTCACAGGTGGGCCAGGATTTGAAGTATCTGGGAGCGGCACAGGTTACGGCCCGAAGGGCTGCATGGCAGGCCGTTGTCCTGGCGGCTCAGAAACCTTCGACCTGGCTGGAGCAAGGCCTTGAGCTAGCACTCTGGATCGTCAAGTGGACTGCTGTGACCTATGGTGTCGTGCTCGGCATGCTCGCTCTGATGTGGTTATGGGTGGGCGGCCTGACCTTCAGCGCGCACCTGAGCTCGGAGACGCTTGAAAGACTTCATCACCTTGCGGCCGTGCTGGTGCTGATCTGTATTCCTTTTTCACGTTGGCGCCTTCCGGGCGTCCCGCTGGTGAGCGTATGGCAGCGGAACTACTCGGCCGCGCTCTACAAAGCCATGGCGTTGTCGGTGGCGAGCGAAGACCCGGCAACCGAACACTCATGAGGACGCAATCATGCGACGCGCACTGCTGATCGCCGGACCACCGTTGGCCATCGTTGTTGGTTTCGCCATCCTGGCGCCAGTGGACTTCAAGGTATGGGGCTGGGCGGTGTGCCTGGTCGTGGGATCACTGATGACGGCCGCCGCGCGCGTTGCGCTTGGGCCAAGAGACTGACGATGACACAAACGCTCACGCACACCCTCTCGTTCACGGCCGGACTACCAGACGCCGACGGTCCTTACCTCTTCCTGATGCGCAATGGCTCTGTGGTCGAAGGGGTGTTGCATCGCGACTTCAACCGACGGGTGATGACGCACTATCGGCTGGCCGTTCCTTACGACCCGGCACCGATCAGCCATTTTGCCGATGCCGGCACCGACAAGATCGTCGGCCATGCGCCGATCGCCGATCACGCTTGGCTGGACGACTGAGCAGGCTCAAGGAGACGTTCATGACGACGTTGCACTGGATTGGCCTACTGGTGTTCGCTGTTGGGTTTGGATTCGGCCTTGGATTCTGCGTTGCTGTCGTGCGCGAAGAGATGCGTCGAGAGAGCAAGCCTTCTCCACCCAACCCTTATGTCTATGCGCTTCTTTGTGCGTATGGGCGCGCGTTTTACAACCCAGTCGAACGTATCCGTTTCGGCGATAGGTACTACCAGAACTTGACGCCGAGCGAGTTGGTGGATCACTGCCTAATCCGCGATGGCGTCATGCTCTTTAAGAAGGGCAAATTGCTCCTGCCAAATCAGGCAGAGGTCGACTTCAACGGTGCAGTGCTTTCGATCATGCGTCGCAAGGGCTTGGTGCCAATTTATGACGATCACGAGAAACAGGTAGTCTGAGGAGGCCCGACGCGATGACCAGAAGCGCACTTGAATTCTTGAAAGTGTTGGTTGGACTCAAGCTCGGTGCGCTGGATCCGCTGCGGGGTGAATTCGCACGACGTTACGGCGTCACGCATACCCGTGTTGAAGAGGCTGAGCGGGGCGAGCGGCCGCAATATGCGGCGTTCTTTACCGGGTTCGGCGCGCTCTCGCCGAGCAACAACCGCGGCGACAAGCAGGTCTACCTCTGGCGTGTGTCGTCCGAGCCGGCGTGCATGCAGACCTGATTCATGGGGAGGCCGGCTGGCGCCGATCGGCCTCTCTAACTTCAACCGCGGCGCGAAGGAGTGTGCAACATGCCTAATCAGTTCTTCGGGAAGGGTAATCTGGCCGATGCCCCGACCTTGAAAATCGTGAAGATCGCCGGTGAAGACCGTCATGTCGCTGAGATGCGCGTCATGTTCGACGAATATCGCTACAACGAAGAGAAACAGGAGTACGAGCAGAAGGGTGGCTTCTGGATGCAGGTGAGCCAGTGGGACGAGGCCGGACAGAATGCAGCGCGCCTGCTGCGCAAGGGTGCGCGGGTCAAGGTGGAAGGCAGTCTGCGCCAGTTCATGTATACGCCTGATGGTGCCAAAGAGCCGGTACCAGGATTTCAGGTCGTTGCCGACGAGATCGCGCTGTGCCTGGGGTCGCGCATCGAGAACGTCACCTACGCACCCAAGCGTGAGCGTGAAACAGAGCCCGCCTGAGCGGGTCACCTTTGCTCGAATGGCATAATCTGCCCGAACCCCAATGACGCTCTTGAGCAGCAGGCCGGTCACACCCTGCAACGCATCAGGAGTGCATGATGAACCACGAATCTCTGAGACCTGACAACGTGAGTCGCGAAGCGGAATACCGGCGCCAACAAGCCATCGCTTCGGCCATCATGACTCAGTATCACCGCCTTCACGCGATGGGCCTTGAGCCGGGTGCTGACCCGATTGCGATCGACCAAGCGAACCTCATGGTCGGCATGATTCAGCAAAGCCTTCTCGCATCACGCTGCCTTGAGCCAGTCGATCTGTCGGCCTACTGGCGTACCGACGCCGCGGCCCTGCCTTTGCGCAGTTCGAGCGTGGTCAAATCCGATCTGGTGACGCCCTCGCTGCACTTCCTTGCCTTGATTCAAGGGAAGGCGGTTGGCGCCCAACTCAACGCCACGTTGCTCGCTTTGCTGCAGCGCCTCGGCGTGACGATCGAGCACGCGCTCCCCCACGACGAAGACCCCGACCGGGGTTAAGCATGGTCTACGTTCCAACACCGGTTGCGCCAGCGCGGCGCAAGGTGGTGCTGCGCGCTGTCAGCGATGGGCGTCGGCTCGGCGTGGCCACAGCCCCGATTGACAACGCCTCGCAGGTATTCAAACCCCTTTCAGGTTATTGGTTTGCGCCGCGGCGCATGTGGGTGTTTCCGCAGCCCACCGATAGCGACCAGTTCTGTGCGGCCGTAGCGCAGGCCTGGCAACACTTGCGACTGGACTGGGACGAGTTGCCGGCGATCGTCAGTGCGGCCGCAGCAAGCCCGCAGGCGGACTACTTCGCCGAGCTCATGGACCTTCAGGTGTTCCCCTTGGAGCAGGGCGGGTTAGCGGTTAGTGGCCTCTATGACCCGTGGTTCGTTGGTGCAATGCGCGACTGCGGTGGTCGGTTTCACCGACACGCCTCGGCGTGGGAGATCAAGCGGCCGGTGCCTGCTGTCCTGGATGCACTGCAGGCGATCGGAGTGGATCCGGTTTTCGTCTTCGTGCATGAGCACGCGATGCGGCTCGAAGAGCTTGGCAGCAAGCCCAAATCGGAGGTGCCGATCAATGTGCCAGCTGCTTCGCCTGAGTGGGGTGCAGCGACCGAGGACCGTGACGATACGCCGACCGGCACCGGCTTTCTGTCGAGTTGTGCGGCACCACTTCGGCACCTTGCAGTCGATGAGGCCCTGCTCGCGCAGGCCTCGCAGGCCTATGGGCTGCTGGACCATCAGCCCGCTGGCGTCAGGCATTTCCTTGCGCGTACATCCGCCTTGCTCGCCGACGACATGGGACTTGGCAAGACGCGGCAGGCGGTTGTCGCGTCGCGGCTGGCGGCAGGAGAGGCGCGGATCCTGGTGGTGTGCCCGGCCTCTTTGCGTATCAACTGGGAACGCGAGATCCATGCGGTCTTTCCGGACGATACCGTGGGCATGGTGGGGGACGACCGCATGGCCACGTTGCGCGGTTGTCGTTGGGTCATCAGCGGCTATGAACGTTTGTGTGGTCTGGTGCGTGAAGTGGCGCTGCAGTTCGCCGTCATGACGATCGACGAAGCGCACTACCTCAAGGAGCATCAAACCGGCCGTACGCGCAACGCGTTCGTGATGGCTGAACGCATCCCGCGGCGCTTCTTGCTGACCGGTACGCCGATCCTGAGCCGCGAGATTGAGATGCATACCCTGTTGCGGCTTTCGGGGCATCCGCTGGGGCTGATGCCGCTGGCTGACTTCCGCAAGCGTTACGCCGGTGGCGAGGCGCAGCGCGTGGCGCTGGCCGAGGCGGTATCGGACTGGATGCTGCGCCGCTCGAAGAAAGTACTGAAGGGTCTGGGCACGAAAACGCATCAGATCCGCTGCATCTCGCCGCGGGAGGGGCTGGAGCCCTATCACGCAATCATGCGCGACATGCGGCTCACGGTGATGCCCAAGATCACCAAGCTGCGCCAGATGCTGGAAGCGCTCAAGTGCGAGGCGGTGGTCGACACGGTGCTGAGCCTGCAGCCCGAGGACAAGATGATTGTCTTCTGCGAATACATGGCGAGCGTTGATTTCCTGCGCGAAGCCTTCCAGAATGCAGGCATAGGGTGCGTAACCCTCGTGGGCAGTGACAACGGTAGCTCACGACAGCGCGCTGTTGATGCGTTCCAAAACGATCCCACGATGCGGGTGTTCATCGGAACAACGTCGGCGGCGGGAGTCGGCATCACGCTGACGGCTGCCAACTACGTGCTCTTCGCGTCTTTGCCTTGGACCAACGCTTTGAAGCGCCAGGCAGAGGACCGTGCCTACCGCAACGGCCAAAAGCGCGATGTGTTCGTGATCCTGCTGATCGTTCCCGGAACGATCGACGAACAGATCGTGGCTTTGCTCGACTCGAAAGAAGAGATCGAGTCCGATGTGGTGGACAACGCGGTGCGCGCTCACCTTGCCCGTTGCCCGGTCCCGGCGCTGCCCGACCACTCCTCGAACCCGAGCGCGTACATGCACTGAGTGCCTGGCGCCTGCTCATGCGCGCTGGGCGTATCGAGCGTTCGACAACGAGGAGCCCTGATCATGAACAACAACGTAATCGCCATTGGCGCACACCCGAAGCTCTATCCGGCAGGCTGCGAAATGCGGCACGACGAGCTCGGCTGGGTGGCCGTGCTCGAAGCACGCGGCAACGAGCGCTTGGTGCGCGCTTTTGAAATCGTGGATGACCCGGAGCCGGAGCTCATGCCGGGCGAGGATCCAGATGCCGTCCTGACCGCCTACCGGATCTACACCCAGGACGTATGGGTGGGCGTCTCCACCTTGCATGTCGTACGCAACCCTGAACAGGAGAGGCCCGAACGCCTGCGGATGACGCACCGGCACGGCAAGATGTTTGCGAAACCTGACGAAGCGCTCAGTTGTGTGATCGAGACACCAGAACAAGCACAGCGACGCAAGGAACGTTCTGCGCTGGAAGTGCGTCGGCACGGACGTGTTGAAGGATCGAGCAACGTGAGCCCGATGCGCGTCGATCGGAGTTGATAGTCGGTTTGCACCCGTGCACAGGGAGGTCTAACATCGGCGTTACTAGATCACGCTAATAGCGCCCATGTCACGCAAGCCCGCACCCATTCTGAGCATTGACCGGCCTGAGGATTGGGCCGCCGTCGTCACTTGGATGAGCCGCCGATTCGACGAAGAGGAACGCTATCCAAGCGCCTACGTAATGTCTGCGCCCGTGTGCGCAGTCCTTGATGCCATGGCGGATTCAACTACCGATGATCTGGATCGCGCGCACAAGGATGTTCGGGAGGCCTGGCGGGGGTTGAAGCTCGCGTGGGTCGATGCATGGGAGAAGCAGTACAACGGACGTCTTCGCAAGAACCCTGACCGTGTGTTCGGCAATCTCGTCAAACGCACGAATGAATGGCTCGACGAGCACTTTCCCTCGACCGACCAAAACGGATCTACTGAGCGCAAACGGCTGCTCGCTGCCGTGCGCCAACAGCGCTTGCGCGAGACCCGCAAACAGGAGCGTGGCCACAGCACGCTTCACGTTACGATTTCCAGTGATCTCTTCACTGGGCTGCGCGGCAACGACACCGTACCCGAGTCTAAACGGCATGATCTGGTGCGTGCGGCACTCCGGATCGTACTGGCCTCGCCCGATTTGTTAGCTCAAGCAAAGCGCGATGCAGGTGTTACACCGTAACGTATTCCGAACGGTCTAGAACTTGAGCAGGCCCCAACATCTAGGCGGCGGTTGGCAAGCGACTAAGGCGTCGAGGGGGCGCGACGATACTCGCTCTTCGCTGATTTTAGGTTGCCCGTGTGCGGGTCGATAGTGAAGGACTGCGGGAAGAAGAATGCGATGCGAAGGGCGCCATCCGGTTGCAGTGCGGCGCGGTAGGTCTTCGGGTGGTATTCAGGTGGCTTGCCCACGTAGACCACGGCCTCTCGTCCAGCCACACGGTATGCGCCGTCTATGCGTGTGATTTCGATGCGATTGGCTGGGTCTGTTGTACTCGCCCAGGTGCCGATGTACTGATCGGTGGCACTGGCGCCGGAAGCAAGCAGGGACAGGACGACAAGCAAGAGGACGGATGGCGTAAGGTGTTTCACTGTGGGTGGGCTCCAAATGACCGAGGACACTGATGCACATTATGCCGTTTGGGCAGACGCCTAAAGATGAGGCAAATGACTCACGAGTGCGTTCATTCCCTTTGTCTCCCGAACGTTGCTGAGCGCGTGGCCGGCGCTTATGCACAGGCTTATGAACAGAGTATGTGGATTGTCGTGCAGTGCTTGACGGCACTGCACTCCCAGTTGTAGAAGGCAGCTGCTAGTGCAGTACCGCAGGCCAATTTTTTGGTCGGCGTTTCGGAATCCGTCAGCCCCTTAAACGGATGCAGCCGCAAGGCTTGGGGTCCAGTGTTTTATCCATCACCCGCCGGGAAGATCGCCTTCCCGACAGGGGACGTGCGTTCTCCCGGTCCAATCAGGAGAACGTTATGAGTAGCAAGATCACCTCTCGATTCCCGCACGCCCGTTTGGGTGCTTTCAAAAACCGCTTCCGTTTCCCGGGAGTCCTACTCCGGCCGCACTCACGTCAGGAGGACATCCTGATTACGAAATGGCTGGCATCCCGCAGCGAAGAAGTTGCCAAGTATGGCTCTGCATTGGCCGCGATCGGCTCGCTCCAGTCCTACTGGGGTCTGATCGTCACCTGTGTCTGGTACGTCGTACTCCACAGCTTTGCGCTGCACTTCACCCTGCGTGCAAAGCGCCTGGAGGAGATGCCTGTCATCGTGCTCGATGCTCATCACGACGAGCGCAGCTCACGCAGCAAAGCCTCCCCTTGATGGCCATCGGTATGGAACCCACGTTCTTTATCGACTAACATCAAATGGAGATCTATCGTGAGCATCGCCATGACACCCTACCTCTGGACCATCGTAGGTGCCCTTGCCGTATTTGTGGTCATCGGTCTGGTGGCCTCGCACCGACTCGGCAAGCCTGGTCGGTACTACGAGCACTACGACTGGCATAAGTAAGCAACCCCAAAACGCCCTGTTTCGACAGGGCGTTTTACCCACTTGACATTTAGACCAACGAAGGACTAAAAAGACAGTGTTCTTGTTGTACCGCAGGTCGTCATGACCGGCGTTTCGGAATCCGTCAGCCCCTTTAACGGATGCAGCCGCAAGGCTCGGGGTCTCGTGTTTCATCCACCCTTTGGGAAGCGTTCACTTCCCAACAGGGGACGTGCGCTCTCCCGTTCTATCTCTGGAGATCATCATGCGCAACGTCAATTCGTCCAACGCTTCCTCGTCGTCCAACGCCGCTTCGGCTGACAAGCAGTTCTTTGATCTGCATGTCCGTGGTTGCGGTTATTTGTCTCGCGTTCGTTGGGTCGACACCAAGAAAGGTGGCCGCAAATCTGCCCCCTTCCTCGCATGCGTGATCAACGCCATGCACGGTGACGCCGACGAACCCAGCTACACCTACTTCGACCTCCGCGTGTCAGGAGAAGAAGCAGCCTTTCTGATCGACTCGCTCGATCTGGGTGCTGCTGCAGACAAAGGCAAGAAGGTATTTGTCTCCTTCAAGGCCAGCGACATCTATGCCCACCACTACGAACGCAAGAATCGTGAGGGTACCGGCACTGAAACCGCTGCGCTGATCAAGGGGCGCTTGCTGCAGCTCACGCATGTGAAGGTTGATGGTGAAGTGGTGTTCGAACGTCCGGCCGCTGAAGCTCAAGGCGACAGCCAAGAGTCTCAGTACCGTACCGGCACCGACAATTGAGTCTGGCCTATCCCACCGACGCGCTCTGCGCGCCGGTGGGTTTGCCAACCAGGCCACAACCCAGCACCCTGACCTTCAGGGTGCTGTCCATAACGACAATCTCCATGCCATTCGCTTGTGATATCGTTACGGACAGCGTATTTTTGTTGAATTCCAACGTTTTGCGTGTTTCGGTAAAAAACACGACGCAGCTTCGGCTGTGAGGCGTTTTGAGATCCGTCAGCCTCTGAGACGGGTACGGTCGCAAGACTTGAGGCCACGTAGTTTCGGCCGGGAGCTCCCTGGTGCTGTTCGTTCCGCTAACTCGACCAATGCCATAGCAACCCGCGCTCGCGCCAGGACTGGAAACCCTGTCGCACACTTCAAACCCAAACCGCCAACTCTGTTGGCGGTTTCCCAATTCTTAACCCGTCGGGGATCGATCCCCGCTACGGGTGGCGGTCTCCAAATTTCTTACCTCTGGAGACGCCTTCATGCCAGTCCGCATTCAGGGCACCTTGACCGTCAAACGGATCAACGGTGCCAACGGTCCCTTCTGTGTTGGTTCGCTTGTCAGCGAAATTGGCGAGTTCCGCGTCAAAGATGCGGTGCTCGAACAGTTCGAGGAAGGCGCCTACCAAGGCACCTTCTGGATCGCACAGATCTTTCCCTCGTCCTACATCACCAACGGCCGCATGGTTGTTGAAATTCGGGCCAAGCTCGCCGATCTTCAGATCGATGAGCACGACGCCAAGGCCCAGGCGATGCCTGAGCAAGAGCCGGATCCAGCCAGTGAGGCTTCACCCCCGCCCGCTAGACCGGAAGCCAATCGCCCCGCGCCCAACAAACCCAAGGCACCCGTTGCCTCCCGTCAAACACCTGTAGCACCGCGCGAAGAATCGCAGTCGGATTCCCCCGCACCCTCGCAAACGCCAGCGCAAGCTGAGCTCGCCAACCCGCTACCAGTTGGCTCGCAGGAAGACGATCGCGAACTCTTTGGTGAAGTGCTCTTCGCAGAGCTCGAACAGGGCTCGCCCATCAAGCTCGATCCAACGATTGACCGCATGAAGTTCCGCCAACAGATCACGCGTCTCAAGGCACTCGGCTACGCGCCGAATGCCCGGATGCAGACCTGGGAGCGGCAGTCGCACACCTGATCGTGCCTTTCTCTTCCCCGCTGCCTGCAGCGGGTTTTCCACTGGCCATCGTCGTGCCCAGTGGAAAACCCGCCAACACGGCAGGGCCTCCAAACAGGGCAACAGCCGTCCGACAGGCTGTGGCATTTGCGCAGCACGCGCAAACCCAATCGGCATCCCAGGCTCTCAAATTCGGGGTGTCTCGCCGGCGAATCACCGACACGCATCGCGGTCGGCGCCGGCGCCAGAGAGCAACGTTGAACTCCAGTTTCCAAACCGAACCTTGCGACAGGTTCTCACGACGCGTTCGATCGAGCGTATCGCGAGAACTTGCTGCACCCACGCGGCGATGCCGGCGTGGTTTGAGGCCTGTCAGTCCCCGAATGCAGGCACGGGCGTAGCGCCCCGGGACACCGTAAGCACCCACCCAACGCTGTACCCCTTCCACGCCTGACACCAGGCGCCCTCGTTCAACCACCCGCCCACGGGTCTGCCCCGTGGGGCATCCGTGCGGCCATTCATTGGAGATTCATGTCATGGCATTGATGTTCAACCGGCTCGCACACAACTTCATCAAAAACGGCTACTACCCGACCGACGCGGTGACGCTCACGCGGATCCTCGGCGCAATCGAGCCCGCCGGCGCACGGATCCGCATTTTCGATCCGTGCTGCGGCGAAGGCACCGCACTGGCGGACGTGAAGCAGCACCTGGCGCAGTCGGCCACGGTGCAGGCCTTGGGCGTGGAGTACGACAGCGAGCGGGCTTGGCATGCCAAGCGTCTGCTCGACACCGCGCTGCACAGTGACATTCACGACGTCATGTTCGCGCCACGCTCGATGGGGCTGCTGTTTCTCAATCCGCCCTATGGCGATGTAGTGGCTGACAAAGCGCAAACCGGCGGCGAGTCAGGTGGCCGCGCTCGGCTTGAAAAGCTCTTCTACCGTCGCACCTGGTCGTCGCTGAAACTTGGCGGGCTGCTGGTGCTGATCGTGCCGCACTACGTGCTCGATGCCGAGTTCGCGCAGATGATCGCGCGCAACTTCGAGCAGGTGCGTTTCTTCATGGCACCGGAGAAGCAGTTCAAGCAGTGCGTCGTATTCGGCGTGCGTCGTCGTAGCGATCGACCGAACCCCGCGATTGCCGAGCTCCTGGAGCGCGGTGGCCGAGGGGAGATCGTCGAAGCGCTGCCGGAAGTCTGGCCGCATGAACCCTACGGCGTGCCGGACTGCGACCTTGATGATCCGACTTTTCGGCTGACCGCGGTGCGTCTCGACGCGCCGCAGCTCCAAGCCGAAGTCGATCGCCTCAAGCCCTCGACCTTGTGGCCGTCGTTCGCCACCTTCTTCGCCCAGGGCTATCTCGCGCCACGTGCGCCGCTGTGCCCGATGCGTCCGTGGCACTTGGCCTTGGCGCTCGCTGCAGGGCAGGTGGGTGGTGTGGTGCGTTCGCCTGATGGTCGGGTCTTGTTCGTGAAGGGTGACACCTTCAAGGCCAAGCGCGATCACGTGGACGTGCAAACCCACGACGACGGTTCGATCACTGAAACACGCGTGTCGACCGATGTGTTCGTACCGCTGATCCGCGGCATCGACTTCACGCCGGGTGCCTCTTTGGGCTCGATCGTGACTGTCAGCTGAGCGGGGAGGGGATATGGACCAGGTCACCGAGAAGCGCAGCTACTGCGTCGAGTTCACCCGCTTCGCCTACCACTACGCCGGCCGTTGGCATCCAGCGCGCCGGATGTCGTTGAAGGTACAAGCCGTTTCACCGCGTGAGGCCTTGCGTTTGGCCAAAGCGCGTTACCGCCGCGCGGACCAGTTCCGCGTCACCGAATCGAGCTGATCGCTCGACTCATTCAAGCCGTGCCAACCCGTGCGACCCGTGGGGAAACGTTCCCCTACGGGGCGTTGCCCTGCATCGCACATCTTCGTCCGAGAAGGAGATTCACCATGCAGCAAGCAAACAGCCCGGTAGTGCACGTTCATGAGCTCTGGATGCTCGTCGATCAACGCGAAATCAATGCCATCAACGGCAGGCAAGTCGCTTTGTCGGATCAAGCGGTGATCGAGGGCTACGTGCGCAAGACCGTCCAGGTGTTCGCGACGAGCGAACTCGTGGTGCGTTCAGTTGGCAAGCCGCTGAGCGTTAAGCAAGGCGACCATAACGCGGTGATCGCGACCGTCGAACAGGTCCGCCGTCGCTTCTACCAACGTCTGGTGGATGCGCTGGCGCGGCTTGATCGGCGCAGCGTCACACCCGAGGTCGAGCAGTCGCCGATGGCGGTCCTGCATTACGCGGGCAGCCTACTGGCCGAGCTCGAACGGCGCCTCGCAGATCCGCGCGAGGCCGAGGTGCAAGCCGCGGTGCGACTCCAGCTCGGTGCGCTCGCGCGTTTGCTC
>APMI01023270.1_pt1 | contig 17634 bp, 24 predicted proteins | sample 667938 | NCBI WGS metagenome assembly APMI01 (sample SAMN01084076, study PRJNA167559) | wastewater metagenome | biome: Wastewater | place: Denmark: Ejby Moelle, Odense | collected 2011-11-28 | reverse complement strand
GCACGGCGACATTTACGCCGTCGCGAAGGCCGGAGACGCCGCCGCCAAGCGCGATGATGCCGACAAGGTTCCGACCGGGCTCGACCCGATCAACCCTGCCGCGCTTCCTGCTGAATTCAAGCGCGTCGAACGCGCTGCTGCTGCTTGATGGAGACGATCATGACCGATGCCCGCGCTACCGTGACCGTAGCCTCCAGCATCCACACGTCCGTCCGGCTCGCCCCCGACCATCCCGACGGCCGCAAGGTCGTGCTCGCCGGCAATGCGACCACCGAGGGCGTCGACAAGGAGGCGCTTGACGCCTGGCTTGACGCCCACAAGGGGGCGGAAACCGCGGCGCAGGTCTCTGTAGTCACGGCCGCCGCCGAAGCGCCGAAGACTGAGGGCTGACCATGGGCGCCGCCGTCGATCTCAACCATGCGGCGTGGTCGGCGGCGTTTCCCCTGCTTTCCGCGGCGACCGAGCCTCAGGTTCAAGAGGCGTGGAATCTCGCCGGCCTGATCTGGCCGAACGACGGAAGCGGCCCTGCCACGAGCGAGGCAGAGCAGCGCACTCTGATGAATCTCCTGACTGCGCACCTTGTTCAGTTAGGGCAAATGGCGTCCACAGGCGGATCGCTCGTGGGCCGCATCACGTCCGCGTCTGAGGGCTCCGTCTCGGTCAGCGTGGAGGGGTTCGGCCAACTCGGGTTCTCGCGTAGCTGGCTCGTGCAGACGAGCTATGGCGCAACATTCCTCGCCGCGACGATGAAATATCGCGGCGCACGCTGGATCGGCGCTCCGCGCCGTTCGTTCGAGCCGCGGGGAACGCCATGGGCGCCGTAAAGGGCGTGAAAGGCGGCGACCGCTTGGAGCGTCGCCTCGCCGATCTCATCAAGAACGCCAGCAAGGCCAGCAAGGTCTCGGTCGGGTTTTTTGCTGACAAGACCTACGCCGACACGGGGACGAGCGTCGCGATGGTCGCGGCGCTGAATGAATTCGGAAGCGAGCGCAGCCCGCCGCGGCCGTTCTTCCGGGGAATGATTTCCGACAAGAGCGCGGAATGGCCCGGGGCGATCGCTGAGTTGCTGAAGGCCAACGACTACGACGCCGCGAAGACGCTGGGTCAGGCCGGCGAAGCGATTGCTGGGCAACTGAAACAGTCCATCGCTGACTTCAGCGGCGCGCCGCTGTCTGAAAAGACGATCGCCCGCAAAGGATCGTACAAGCAGTTGGTCGACACCGGGACGATGCTGGATTCTCCCGGCAGCAAGGTCGAATGATGAGCCTTCATAGCCTTGTCCGCGGCGCGATCGGGGCGATCAACCCAGACGAGACGGTCACCATCAGCGCCAGCACTGGCTATGCGAAGCTGCCCGGCGGCAAGCGCGAGCCAAGTTACGCCGACGCAATCGTCGTCGTGGCGCAGGTCCAGCCATTGCAAGGCGACATGTTGCGCGCGGCCGAAGGGCTCAACATTCAGGGCGAACGTCTCGCGGTCTATCTCGACTATCGCATCAACCCGGCGATCCGTGACGAAATGAAGGGCGGCGATCTCGTGACCCGGCACGACGGCACGCAATGGCTGGTTGCGTCCGTCACTGAACGCTGGCCGGGCTGGACCGCTGCGATCATGGTTCGGCAGGTGGCGCTGTGACGATCTCGGCTGACGCGGTTTTCGTGGCGTTGGAAGCCTTCCTCGTTCTGGCGCTGCCTGAAGGCGTGGAAATCATTCGCGGTCAGCAGAACCGCGTTCCCGAGCCGCGTGGGACGTTCGTCGTCATGACGCCGATCTTGCGCAGCCGGCTCGGAACGAATGTGGTCATCAATGCGGATGTTGCATTTTCCGGGACCGCATCCGGGAGCGTGCTGACCGTCAACGAAGTCCGATTTGGCGAAATCGTCGTCGGCGCGCAGGTGTATGGGCCGTCGATCGTCGACGGGACACGCATCACGGGACAGACGGGCGGAGCGCCGGGCGGCGTGGGAACCTACGGGCTCTCGGTCGCGCAGCCTGCGGGCGCCGCCCCTCTTGCCGCGGGGCGCGTCACCATCACGGAGCCCGCTCGGCAGGATGTTCAGATCGACGTTCATTCCGCCGATCTTGCGGAAGCCAGCGATCTCGCCGCCCGCATCACGACGATGTTTTGTTCCGATCCGGCGATCGAAGCGATGGACCCCATCGCGCCGCTCTACGCGAGCGACGCGCGTCAAATCCCATTCAGCAACGCCGAGGCGCAGACCGAGTCCCGTCAGGTCATCGACCTGTCGATGCAGGTCGGGCAGCCGATCGATTGGCCGCAGGCCTTCGCCGACGTTGTGACGATCTCCCCCTATCCCGTGCACTAAACGGAGCACCCCATGTCCACCATTCCTGCCTCGTTTATCGTGCAGGTGCTGCCCGGCGTCATCGCTGCGGGCGGAACGTCGCTCGTCCTCAACGGCGTGATGATCACAGATTCGGCCCGGATGCAGGGCGGCGTCGTCCTGTCGTTTCCGAGCGCGGATTCGGTCGGTTCGTATTTTGGTCCAACGTCGCTCGAATACGCTCTCGCGCAGAACTATTTCAACGGATACGTCAACGCGACGAAGCGGCCTGGCGCGCTTCTCATGGCGCGCTATCCGCAGAATTCCGTCGCCGCATGGGTGCGTGGCGGGAAAATCTCGACGCTCACGATCGCGCAGCTTCAGGCCGTCAGCGGCGACCTGACCGTGACCGTGGATGGCTACCCCCGCACCGGAGCCGTCAGCCTCTCCGGCGCGACCAGCTATTCCGCCGCCGCCGCGCTGATCCAGTCGGCGCTCAACGCCAATGAGCCGACCGAGGCGACCGTTACGGGCGCCATCGCGGCCAAAAGCGTGACGATCACCGGGTCTATCGCGGGAGACCTTCTCACGGTGACGGCGGCGGGCGCCAATCCGCTCGCGGTTGGGGCGCGGCTGACGGGCTCGGCCGTCGCGAGCGGAACGCAGATCGTGGCGCAGGTTTCCGGCGCTACGGGCGGTGTTGGCGTCTATGCCGTGAACATCTCGCAGTCCGTTGCTTCACGATCGATGACGGCGACGTATGGCGTCATGACGGTCACGTCGGTTTCGACCGGAACCGTCTCCATCGGACAGACCGTCACCGGCGCCGGCGTTACGGCCGGAACTGTTGTGACGGACGAAACGACCGGCTCCGGCCTTGCGGGAGACTATATCGTCAATCTGTCGCAAACCGTCGCCAGCGAGGCGCTGACGCTCAAGGCGACGGATATCACGGTGTCGTTCGACTCCATCTCCGGCGGGCTGCTCATCACGTCTGGCGTCACCGGGACGGCTTCGTCCGTGGCTTATGCCACAGGGGCCGTTGCTGCGCCCCTCATGTTGACGGCCGGCGCTGGCGCGGTTCTGTCGCAGGGCATGGCCGCCAAGACGCCAGGCGCCTTCATGGATTGGCTGAAAGGCGTCACCCAGAATTGGGCGTCGTTCTTCACGACGTTCGATCCGGATGGCGGCTCCGGCAACACGCAGAAGCTCGCTTTCGCGACCTGGAACAGCGCGCAGAACAACCGCTATACCTATCTTGCGTCGGACGGCGATATCGCGCCGACGCTCGCCAACACCGCGCCGACGTCGCTCGGCTATCTCATCGGGCCGAACGGCTCGAATCTGTCCGGGACGGCGGTGATTTATGATCCGCAAGACCCGAACATCGCGGCGTTCTTGTCTGGCGCTATCGCGTCGCTGGATTTCGACCGCCGCGAGGGCCGCACCACGCTGGCCTTCCGCTCGCAGAGCGGCATCGCCGCCGAGGTGACCGACGAGACGACCGCCGCCAACCTTCAGGCGAACGGCTACAACTTCTACGGCGCCTTCGCGACGGCGAACGACGACTTCATCTGGGTCTATGACGGTCGCGTGTGCGGCCCCTTCAAGTGGCTCGACACCTATGTCAACCAAATCTGGATGAACAACCAGTTCCAGCTCGATCTCATGGTCTTGCTGCAACAGGCGAACTCCATCCCCTACAATGACGCGGGCTACGCGAGGATTGAGGCGAGCCTGATGACGACCATCGGGCAGGCCAAAACGTTCGGTGCCATTCGTGAGGGGATCGACCTCAGTTCGGGCCAGAAGATGGTCGTGAACACCGCGGCGGGGTTCAAGATCGACGACGTTCTGACCAATCGCGGCTGGTATTTGCTGATCCAGAAAACGCCGCCGCAGACGCGGCAAGCTCGCGGAACGCCGCCCATCACCTTCTTCTATTGCGACGGCGAGTCGATCCAGAAAATCACCCTCGCGAGTCAGGTTCTGCTCTGAGCCGCGCCCCCCGCTTAAGGACCGCTTCCCATGGCCTCTATCACCTCCACAAATGCGGTTGTCATGCTGTCGATCGCTGGACTTTTCGACGCTCCGCAACAGCTTCAGCATTTCGCGGCCGACGACATTTTCGACGCCGACCCGAACGAAGTCGCTGAAACGGCGATGGGCGTCGACGGGTTTCTGACGGGCGGCTTCGTCTATACGCCGCAGAAAATGAAAATCTCGCTCATGGCAGATTCCCCGTCTCACTTCCTCTTCGAACAGTGGAACGCGGCCCAGCGGCAGATCATCGATCTTTATTACGGGACAGCCGTCATCACGCTTCGATCCGTGAACCGGAAATACGCCCTGACCAAGGGCATCCTGACGACGTGGCAACCCATGCCGTCGGCGAAGAAGGTCCTCGCCCCGCGCGCCTACGACATCACTTGGGAGCGCGTTGACCCGGCGCCGATCGGGGGCTGATCGTGAGAAAGGAAATCACGATCGAAATCGACGCCCCCGGCCGCGATCTCGGCAAGACGTTTTTCATTCGGGAAATGTCGGCGCTTCGGGCTGAGAAATGGGCAATCCGCGCGCTTCAGGCGGCTGTGCGCGCCGGCATCGAAATTGACGAAAGCGTCATTTCGGGCGGAATCAAATCGCTCGCGTCACTCGGTCTCGGGGCTATCGCAACCGCCAAATTCGAGGAAATCGAGCCGCTCCTCGACGAATTGATGGAGTGCGTCTCGATCATCCCCGACCCGGCGAGGTCTGAGGTCAAGCGCCGGCCCATCGAGGATGACTTCGAGGAAATCCCGACGTTGGTCCGCCTTCGCATGGAGGTTCTGACGCTTCACACGGGTTTTTTGACGGACGTCGCGCAATCGAAACCCGCGACGTCTTCGATGGAACCGGTCTGATTGAATACCCGAACGTTCCGGCTGTGATCGGGGCGGTTCTGTCGTCGAAACTGGCGACCATGACAGAATTGGGGGAAACCCTGTCCGTCGAAGACGTCTACGATCTGCTCGAAATCGCAATCGTGGACGCGGAGAACGCGAAGGCAGTCGCAAAGCGAAGGAAGTGACATGGCGACCGTCATCGACGCTCTAGTCGTTACGCTTGGTCTCGACGCGGAGGGGCTCCGTAAGGGGCAGCGCGAGGCGGCGGATGCCCACAAGAAAATCCGCGGCGAATCGGATAAAACAGCGAAGGCGGCGGAAGCCCTCGGCAAGAAGGTCGGTGAGTCCTTCGGCGACATGGCCCGGCAGGCGATGACGTTCTTCGCCGTTCTGGCTGGTGCGAAGTCCATGAAGGACTTCATCGCGTCGACGACCCAGATCGGCGCCTCGCTTGGCCGGATGGCGACGAACGTCGACGCCAGCGCCAAGACAATTCAATCATGGGGCGCGGCGGCTGAGCGCGTCGGCGGGAACGCGACGGGGACGGCGCAGTCTTTCGAGCGCATGTCTCAGGCGCTCTACGACCTGAAGACCAACGGGAAGAACCTTCCGACCGAGATTTACCGCCTGACGGCCTTGACCGGAACGACGGTGGATACCGAACACGGCCCGGCGCGGGCGATGGAGGATATCGCCAAGGCCGCCGCGGCGCTCGCGAAGACGGACCCGTCGAAAGCCTACATGCTGCTCAAGGGATCGGGCCTCTTTGACGAGGGCACGATCAACCTGATGACGCGGTTTGGCGACAAGATCGGCGACGTCACCAAGTCGCTTGAAAGGTTCGGGCTTTCGGACGCCGCAGTTAAATCGGCCGAGAAGCTGCAAGAATCGTGGACCGCGCTCACGCAGAGAGCGGGAGAGTTTCGCAACGCTGTCGCCGAACGGCTTATCCCGATCGTGACGAAAATCGTCGAGCAGATGAATGCGTGGTTCGACGCCAACCAGCAATGGCTTTCGCAAAACATCGCTGACGTGATGGGGCGTATTTCCAGCTTTTTGGAACGCGCCGACTGGGGAAAGATGGTCGCCGGCGCGCAGGAATTCCTGAAGCCGGTCACGCAAATCGGATCGGTGTTTGAATCGATTTCGAGCACGATCGACTCGCTGAACACCAAGCTCCAGCCGATCGCCGATTTTCTCAATAGCCTGCACAAGCCCCCCGAGAATCTCGCCGCCAGTCGCGACGAGGCAAAAGATGGGGGCTGGTATCAGGGCGGGCCTGGCGGAATTTTCTCGTTCAAGAAGGGCGGCATCGCTGATTGGGCGGCGGGAAAGCTTTCCGGTGCCCGCGCGACGGGCGGCCCGGTGTCGGGCGGCAAGCATTATCTCGTCGGCGAGCGCGGGCCCGAACTGTTCACACCCGGCGCCAGCGGCTTCGTGACGCCGAACGGCGCCCTTGGCGGCGACAATGCGATGCAGGTCGGAGGCCGCGACGTCTCGCGTGGCAACCCCATGCCGGTGATGCTGGTTGACGTGCTGAACGGCATTGGAGCCCTATCTAAAGGCGCAGATTCGCTACTCGGGCAGGGCGGAGACGTTCCGGGCGGCGTCGGCGGCAGGAATGGCGATAAGGCGCGCGCGCGCCGCAATCGCGTGACGGGCGCTGTGGAAATAACGCCCGGAAAGACCCGCATCGCCAGCGGCAATCTCGCCGCGAACCAGAAAGAGGCCTACACCGCCGCGCGCGCCGAAGGTTTGTCGGACACGGCTGCTCGGGCGTTCGTCGCCAACGTCAGCGGCGAGGCGCTGCATAAGCCCAGCGACTACCACATGGACACGGACGCCCGAGGACGGCCTGCTCATATGGCGTCCGGCATCGTCCAGTGGGACCCGCGTCGGGCCGCAGCAATCAAGCAGCAGTTCGGGCGCATGCCGCACGAAATGAGCGTCGGAGACCAAACGAAAGCCGCCATCTGGGAGATGAAAAACAAATATCCGACGACATGGCGTGCGCTCAATGGCGGCGGGTCTGCGGAGTCGATGGTTGGGACGCTTGTTTCCGACTATGAGCGCCCGGCCAACGTGAGCGGATCAACTGCGGCCCGCCTTGGATATCTGCGTGGCCTGAAGGTCGGAGGGGCGACAGCGACATCTGCTCCCGCCCCTTCCGCCGCATCGCCACCTCCGGCGTCTGGCCTCCTGAAGAGGCGATCTCCCGAGGACGTCGCCAAAGCGAACGAGGAAAATCGTCGTGCGGCGATCGGTCTGCGCGCATGGCGCGGAAGCCAATCGCTTCCCATGTCGATCGGGCCGACCGGCGCCGGCCTATCAGCCATGAAGGCCCGCGCCAACATCTCGACCAACACGTCAACGTCGTCGGTCCATATCGGCAAGGTCGACGTCAACACCGCGGCGACTGACGCCAAGGGCATCGCGGGCGATTTCGCCGACGCGACGCATAGCTCCATGATGGCGATGCTCGCCAATTCCGGGCAGGCGTGATGCCGGTCAACGTCCCGAACCTGCCCGGCGTCCCGGCGCTCAACTTCGCTGTTTCCGCGCTCACGACGGCGCAGAAGCTCCTTACGGGCGACACGCTGTCGGGCGGGTGGGGGTCGGATCGCGCATGGGGCATCTATAAGGGCGGGGCGCCGGTCGTCACCGCCGACACCGTGTTGACTGTCGACCATAAGGCGGAATGGGCCGTCTCGGACTTTCCGGTCGAGCGTGGCGGGTTCGAATCCTACAACAAGGTCAGGATGCCTTTCGACGCCCGCGTTCGGTTCGCCGCAGGCGGCTCGGACGCGGCGCGGCGGGCCTTGCTGGAATCGATCGACGCAATCGCCGGCACGACGCAAATCTTCGACGTGGTGACGCCGGAAAAGGTCTTCTCGAACGTCACGATCACCCACCACGATCACCGTCGGGCGGCCAACAGCGGCCTTGGATTGATCCAGATCGACGTCTGGTGCCTTGAGGTGCGTGAGAGCGCCAACGCGACGGCGGGGACGTCTACGGCGGGCCCCGACGGCGCTGCGCAATCGAATGGCGGGGCCGTTCAAGCGGGAGCCGCTGCGACCGAAAAGGCCGCTCCGGTCAAGGTCGCAATGGCGAAGTTCGGGCGTGCGGCGGGGCCGGTCTGATGCAGGAAGTTCCGATCCGGGCGGTTCCGAACCAAGCTCTATCCGTTATTCTCGGCGCGCAGAATTGTCAGATCAATATATATCAAAAGCGCACCGGGCTTTTTGTCGACGTCTACGTGAATAACACTCTCATTGTCGCGGGCGTGCTGGCGCAGCATTTGCGCCGCATCGTGCGTGAGAATTACCGCGGGTTTATCGGCGATCTGGTATTTTATGACACGCAAGGCGCCGACGATCCGACCTATACTGGGCTCGGAATGCGCTGGTCGCTGATTTATCTGGAAGCTGGCGAAACGCCAACGTCGAGGTTTGCGCCGTGAGCTTCGTCAAGCGAATGCTGAAGGTCGAAATCGCCCTTGCAAAGGGACAATTCTCGGGCGGTGGAAATACGAAGACGCTGGTTGGCTATCGAATGCGGGCGATTATTCAGGTCGCGGGCGATGTTTCGTCTGGAACCGCCGACCTGACTATATTCGGCCTCCCTCTTGAGACGATGAACCAGCTTTCGATGGTTGGCCGCTTCCTCAGCCAGCACACGGGCAACCAGATCAAGATTTATGCCGGCGAAACAGACGACGATCGCAGCATAAAAAATGAGGCGCTCGCGTTCTCCGGACTCATTGTCAACGCATGGGTTGATGCGAACGCAATGCCGGCCGTCGCTTTCAAAATTCAGGCAGTGCCAGGCGGCGGCGGGTGGTCGGTGAAGGAGACCAAGCCGGTATCGCAGAAGGGATCGCAGTCAGCGACGAGCCTGCTCGCTCCCATCGCCAAGCAGATGGGCCTGACGCTCGAAACGAACGGCGTCAACGTGAAGCTGCAAAACCCCTACTACGGCGGTTCTCCGTGGTCGCAGGCCGTTGCGATCTGCCGCGACGCCGGGGTGAGCATGACGGTCGAGAAGAGCGTCATGGCCGTCACGCCGCCCGGCAAACCGCGCGACGGAGACGAAATCATCGTTTCAGCCAAAACCGGGATGATCGGCTATCCGATGTTCTCGCAGGCCGCGATTATCGTTGCGACCCTCTATCGTCCAGAGATTAAAAACCAAGGAAAGATCAAGGTCGAGTCCGACCTCGCCGCCGCGCAGGGAGCGTGGATGGTGATCTATCAGACGCTCGATCTTGAATGCCTCGCGCCGAAAGGGCGCTGGCAGCAGGTGATGCAGGCGATCGAGGTTAAAGGCGAAGCACCGCCGGCGTAGGGGTCACTCGCGCAGAATTAAACCCGCAAGCCGAAGAGTAAGCGCCATGCAGGCGGTCTGCGGCAGGGACGCTGAGCATTTCGAGGCTCCATCGTCAGCGGATTTTGAGCAAGCCGTGAGTGACGCAAACCCAGCGAGTGAGGCGATCGCATCTGCGCCTGCGTCCTTAATTGTTTCGCTAGCTGCCTTTAGCAAATCTCCCTTTCGCTCCGATACGCACGCCATAAACGGCCGGAACGACACCGCAACCATTGCGAGAGTTGAAATGGCAAATTCATTTTTATTGTTCTGCGGCGATTCACTGTCAACAATATCCTTTGGCGATGTTTGTGAGGCTTCTGTATTTGGCTTTTGTGGCTCGATGGCCTTCGCCTCGCGTAAATCGCAACTAAATACGCCGGTTCCGATTAACTCGCCATCTTTGAAGGTCTTTTCTACGTAGGACGATCCATTCGTCCATGCCGACAAGACGCCCCGCATGGAGATGTGCGGGCGACGCACGTTGACGCCGCTCCATTCCGGGGCGGTCGAGCCGTCATCGGTTTTGGCGCTGACAACGTATTGCTGGAATCGCTCGTAGCTCTTGCCGTCCGGCGTGGTGTGAAGGACTGACCATCGGCCAGCGTCGGTGGTGAGCGCCACGCGCGACCCGTCAAGCCCGGCGCAAGTCGTGGTGAGCGCGAGGGCGGGCGAGGCGGATAGCAGCAAAATGGAGAGCAAGTAGTTTCGCATTGTCCGCCCTTAGTTGTGGCAGGCAGCGTGGCGCCGATGCTTCCGGCCCGCAACGGGCAAGGCGACGCAGAGCGGGTCAGCGGACAGAGGAGATATTCTGAACGCGAAAATTGTATTTCGTGCCTTTGGTCGGGCTGGCGATATCGCACGCGATGCGGTGGACCTTCGCACCGTCCGCGCTGACGTTGACGTGGCACTCGCCCTCCATCCCATCATCAACAGCGGGCTTCTTGCCGTCGGCCAGGATCGCAAAGCGGCCAATCTTCGCATAAAAATTTTCTAGGTCTGGCTGGCGGTCGGATGCGCCGACAAGTAGAAATATCGTCTTGCCCTGCCTAAACAGGAAGGCATTTTTCCCGCTGGTATTTTGAATTTCAACGGTGCGGCCACATGGAAAATAGCGGTCGAATAGCTTCATTGTGCAATCGCCGACGATTTTCTTTTTGTAGTCAGCTAACGCCGCGGAAGATACGACGAGCAACAGAAGGCATGCAGCAGACGTTCTAAAATTGGGCACAATTAGCCTCCTAAGGCCGCCAACGATGGGCGGCGGTCAGTCGCAAAGAATGTAGCTGTCCGGGCCGCGAAAGCGGATGCTGACGGTTGGGTCTCGGCAAACTTCCTCGCCGTCCTTCTGGACGATGTAGCCGACCAGTTTGCCGTTTGTGTTCACCCTGGCGCGAACAAAGCTTTCGGCGAGCGCAAATGTGCCGCTGGTGATCAAGGCGCCGACGATAACCCCGAGAGTGAACTTCGTCATTCCAGACTCCGTGCGTGCGGTGGGGTGCGAGCGTCCTCGGCCTCGCGTCAATTGAGCGCTGCGGCGCCGGGAGTATTGGCCGCCTTTTTTGCTGCAATCTCTGCCGGAAGCTCAAAGGTCACGTGCAGCATCAGGCGAATAAACTCAACGAGTTCGCGGGCCTGATTTTCGTCGCCGCCGTCAAGATCGTGAACGGCGTCGGCCCCTAGGTTCCGAAGAGCGTGAGCCCATTCGGCGACACCAACCGTCAGGATTTGTTTTTCAAGTAAATTGTTAATGCGGTCGTAAATGTTTCTGCCCTCGGCCCCCAGCTCCTTGGTGGCGACGTCGAGAATGGCGCGGCATTGCGTAACAATCAGCGCGGGGCTGCGACGCTCGTCAGCCAATTCTTGGATTTCGACGAACGCCTTCTTGATTTTTTCGGGCCACGACTGGTGCGCTACGTAGGTTTTCGCCTGAGGGTAGGTCGTGATGACGTCGAAAGACGGGAAATATCGCTGCTCGGACGATTGAGGGTTCATCTGGGAGAGATGGGCGTAGGTCGCGCCGGGAACTTCAAGGACGAACATGGTGGGGTATGTGCATCTCGGACATCGCGACAGTGCGCAGCCCTGCGCCGCGGCTTTCGACTTGATGCGCTCAGAAAAGCCAGCGTTCGATCTGCGGACTTCCCACAATGGCGTCCTCTCATCGTCGGGAATTGGCCTAGTGGCGACATCACTCAACTGGTGAATGATAAAATCGCACAGTTCATTGCAATGCGGACAGCGATGCTTGATTTGGAGAAGCGCCATGGATGCCCCGGATGACCAGAATCGGCAGGCTCTCAAGATGTGGTCATCGTCTCGGAGCCGGGCGTGTTTCGCCTGATCTTCACGTCGCGGAAGGCGGAGGCGGAAGAATTCAAAAAGTGGCTCGCTCACGAAGTCCTGCCGTCCATCCGCAAGACGGGCCGCTATGAGGCGGCGCCGAAAGATGGTGAGGTTCTTCCGCCGCTAGGCGAAAAGCGCCAATTCCCCGATTGGCCTTTGGAGGAGATGCGCACCAAGCGGGGCGTCGTGGACATGTATCGCATGACGTGGGGGCCGCAGTCGTCGCAATGGATCGCGCCGCAACTCGGCTTCCCGCAGCCGCCGCCTCACCTGATCGAAACGGGGCGGCAGATGGCGCTCGTTTTCCCGGAGGCGGCGGAATGACCGTCATTCGCTTTCCGGCCAAGCTGGAAACTCCGCGCGCCGATCCGCGTTCGCAGACGCAGATCGAGCAGGATGAGCACATCGCCGACACGGTTTATCATCATGTCGGCGCGGCCTTTTCTGCGATGAGCGCGGTGGGCGTGACGCCCAGGGACGCGATGAAATATCTCATCGCGATCTCCATGCGGTTTGAAGGCGACAAGCCTCACGCGACGTTCAAGGCGCTCTATGCCGACGTTCGCCTCATGATCGATGAGATCGAGAGGGCTGACGAAGGGGCGATGACCGAAGCCTGAAATAATCGAGCCGGAACGCGACTTGCACTCGCGCCCGGCTCTCACCCTCACAACCTATCAGGAGGTCGCGATGGCTGACGCCGCGCATAGCACAACTTTGTCCCGTCGTGGAGTTCTCCGCGGAGGCGCCGCAAGCGCCTTGGCTGGTTCCGCCCCTCTCGCCGCCGCAGTCTCCGCCATGGCGCTCGCCTTCTCCGAATGGGAGCGCCTTCGGGATCGTCACGACGCCGCGCTGAACGCGCTCAACGGCGCATGGGCCTCCTGCGTGGAGCCGCCCCTTCCGCCGTTCCGCTTCGGCATCGACCGGGGCCTGTCTGTGCTCGGCCCCGTCGTGAACGGGCGCAGGCCGGCGCTCTGCAACCCGTCCGACGGGAACGTCGAGGGGCTTCGCGCGACGGCGGCGCTCAACCCGAGCGGCGATCCGTGGAAAGCCGCATGGGAGCGGAACGAAATTCCGAAGGCCAAGGCGACGCTGGCGAAGATCGAAGCCTATCGCGCCGAGCGGGATCGGGTGCGGGCCGAAGCGAGCATCCCCACGTTGCAGGACGCCGCAACCGAAACGGGCCGGGCATTGGACAAGCAGTCCGAAGCCATCCTCGCCATGGCGCCGACCACGCTGCGCGAATGGGCGATGCACGCCGCGGTCGCGCTGGAAGCCGGCGAAAACCCGGAAGAATTCTTGGAGCGGCTGAGCGCGGCCGCGCTGGCGGCGTAGCGGGACCGAGCGAGTAACGCAGGGCGGTCTTCTGACCGCCCTTTTGCATTTGGGGCAGGGCGATGGCCGAAACTGACGACTACGGGCAAATCCCGCTTCGCGCTGGCGCGAGCCCGTTCCACCAAACCGACTTCATGATCCAGCAACGCCTCGCGCAGGTCCGCACGAGCGTTCCGATCAAGGTCGTCGCCGTCCATGGTGGCGGCCTCGACAAGCCGCCGATCATCGACGTCCAGCTGATGGTGAAGCAAGCGGACGGCAAGGGGGCGTCATCCTCACACGGGACGATTTATGGGATTCCGGTCGCCCGCCATCAGTTCGGCGAGACCGCGATCATCATGGACCCAAGCGTCGGCGACGTGATGCTCATGCACGTTTCGGACAGGGATATTTCGAGCCTCAACGCGAACGAAGGCGCCGAATCCACGCCTGGATCAAAGCGCCGGCACAGTCTCTCGGATGGCGTCGTGTCCGGCGGCGCGATGATGCACGGCAAGAAGCCGACCCGCTACATCATGCCGAACAGCGACGGCGGATGGGATATGGTCGACCCGCACGGGAACAAGATCGCGACCGGCGCGAGCGGGACGACGATTTCCCGCGGCGGCGGCTCCATCGCGATCGGGGCTGACGGCAAGACGTCGTTCAGCGGCGGCGGCAATCTCGCATGAGGGCGCCGATCGCCCGCGTCGGTGACGCTCTCGATCACGGCGGATCGGTCGTCGAGGGCTCGCCGAACTGGTCTTGCGAAGGGGCGCCAATCGCGCGCGTCGGCGACGCTGTGCTCTGCGCAATTCATGGCCCCGGCGTGATCGCAACCGGGTCGCTCAAATGGTCCGTCAACGACAAGCCGATGGCGCGGGTCGGAAGCGCGTGTTCGTGCGGAGCTGTTATTTCGACCGGATCGGGAAAATGGAGCGTTGACTGATGGCCTCAACCTCCCCGCGCAGCACGGTCCTTCTCGATCAAAAGACATGGGACTTGTGTCTCGACGTCAACGGCGACATCGCGGTCGCGAAGCCGCCCTATGCGCTCGCTCAAGACGCAGCGACCGCGGTCCGCCTTTTTAAGGGCGAGGCCTACTACGACACGGTGATCGGCATCCCTTATTGGGAAAACGTTCTCGGAAAGCGCCCGCCCTTGTCTCTGCTGCGAAGCTGGATGGCCGGAGCGGCGCTTCGCGTTCCAGGGGTCGCCTCCGCGAGGGTGTTTTACACGTCTTTCTCTGACCGCAATTTGTCCGGCCAAGTCCATGTGACGGACGCCTCCGGCCAGACATCCGTCGCGAGCTTCTGATGACCACACTCGTCCCCGTGCCGACCTTTGGGCCGGATGGCTTCATTGCGCCCGCAGAAACCGAAATCAAAGCCGGCGTCATGGGCGACCTTCAGGCGGCGTTCGGAGGCGACCTGAATGAAAACGACGAAACGCCGCAGGGCCAGTTGGCGACGTCTCATGCCGCCATTATCGGCAATTGCAACAGCCTCTATCTGCAATACACCAACCTCGTCGACCCCGCCCGATCCTTCGGGCGGATGCAGGACGCGATCGGGCGCATCTACTTTCTTACTCGGATCGCCGCTCAACCGACGCTCGTCAGGTCGACATGCGTCGGTCAGGCTGGCGTCATCATCGATGCGGGGAAGCGGGCGCAGGACAGCGCCGGAAATATCTATCTCGCGATTGAATCGGCTGAGATCAATAGCGACGGACAAGCGTCCATCCTTTTCGCCAACATGGTTCCCGGCCCTACGCCATGTCTCGCGGGAGCATTGACCACGATCATCGACGCCGTTCCGGGCTGGGATTCCATTTCAAACTCGGCCGATGGCGTCCTTGGCAACGACGTCGAGACGCCAGCCGCGTTTGAAGACCGCCGCGCACGCTCCGTCGCGATCAACGCGCTCGGCGTTCTGCCCGCAATACAGGGCGCGGTTCTGGCCGTTCCCGGCGTTCTCGACGCCTACGTTTGCGAAAACTCAAATGGGGGAACGGCAAATATCGGCGGCGTCATTCTTGCCCCGCACTCGCTGTATGTGGCTACCGTTGGAGGTGCCGACGCCGATGTTGCGCAAGCGATATGGTCTCGAAAGATGCCGGGTTGCGCCTACAACGGCAACACGACAGTTGTCGTCGAGGACCGCAGCGAAGGATATTCGTGGCCATATCCGTCCTACTCGGTGATGTTCCAGCGGCCTTCGGATTTGCTCGTATTCATGAAGATCGTTCTTGCGCGCAACAGCCTCATCCCGGCTGATGCGCAAGCGCAAATTCAAAACGCGATCATCAAGGCGTTCGCGGGGCTCGACGGAGGGCCGCGCGCGAAGATCGGCGCGAAGCTGAGGGCTCTACGTTTCTATTCGGCGATATCGTCTCTTGGTTCGTGGGCTCAGGTCGTTTCCATCCTAATCGGCTCCGCCAACGCGCCGGCTGCGGAATTTGGGGCATCAATCGCCGGGCCGGAGATGACTGTAACGATCGTCACAGGCGGTGTGATTGCGGTGGGACAGATCGTTGGAAATTCCAACAACTCGATTCTTTCAGGGACGCAGATCATCGCTCAGATCAGCGGGACGGCGGGCGGGGCTGGCGTCTACCAGGTGTCAAAATCGCAGAGCGTCGCGCTGCGCCCATCCTACTCGGTTACGCCAAGCCTGTTTGATATCGACGTCCGGATTGATCAGTCGCCGAGTTCCTCGGCAGACCTGATTTCGGTGGTGATTGAATGAGCGGGCCATCGTATCCGCGCCCACATGCTGGGGCGGGCGTCGCAACCATCGCTCCGGGCGCGTTTAGCTCTGATGACTTCGCATCCACGGACTTCGATGTGTATCGATATTCGTGGATTGCCCCATCCCTCCCGGTCTTCGACTGGTGGCAAACGGTTCAAAGCCAGTTTGCAAACAGCGACATCATCACGGCGATCATCCGGAATTTTTCAGACGCGATCGATCCAACGAGCAAGTTTGACCAGTTTTTCAATTTGGTCTGGAACGTCGACACCGCGCAGGGGTGGGGGCTCGATGTTTGGGGGCGAATTGTCGGCGTCAACCGGGCGCTGGACGTCGCCGCAGGCGAGTGGTTCGTCTTTAGGAATGCCGCGCCCGACGATACGGGGTTCGCAGAAACAGGGAATGGCGCCCCGTTTTATTCGGGGCAGGGGCTGACGAGCATCTACCTCCTTTCAGACCAGGCGTATCGTCGGCTGATCCTCGCGAAGGCCGCATTCAACCTCACGAGCTGCGCGATCCCCTCCATCAACGCAATCCTGCGATCGATCTTCCCGGGGCGCGGCAACTGCTACGTGACGGAGGGCGCGCCGGCCGATCCTGTGTTTGGGTTCGCGCAGGCAATCGACACCGAGGGGTTCAATGTCGCGCCGTTTGGCCCCAGCGCCCCGGTCGATGTCATGTCTATTTCCTACGTTTTTGAATTCGCGCTCGACCCGGTGGACCTCGCCATCGTGCAGCAATCCGGCGTGCTGCCGCGACCGGCCGGAGTCTCATCAACCGTCGCCTACAGGACGTAATCATGCTGAAATCAGGCATCCCCGCGCGCTTCGCCATCCCGTGGGCTCGCGATGCGGGCTCGTCATATGTCAGACCCGTTTCTCAGACGTCGAAAATTGGCGTCGAAGATGGGCGGGCGTCATTTCCGGATGGCTTCCCCCCAGTCTGCTTCACCCCTCGCGCGGCCGGCGGCGTCCCCCCTTTTGGCGACGACATGAACGGCGCCCTCAACGGGATCACGTCGTCGCTGCAATGGCGCGATGCCGGCGGGGCGGCCTACTTTGACGCATCGTTCGCGGCGACCGTGGGCGGGTATCCGGCGGGTGCGATCATTGGGTCATCCGCATCCCCTAACGCGCTTTGGGTCAATACGCTTGACGGCAATACGAGCAACCCGGACGCGGGCGGATCAAACTGGGCGATGATCCCGGCCGCCGGGCTTGATGCGTTCCTTCGCGCGAGCGGGGTAACGCCTGCGCCATTGGATGCTACGCAATTCGAGCGCGCTATCCGCTCGCAACGCCTCAACTTCATCACCGCCGCGAATGTCGGCGGCACGGCCAATGCGATCGCGCTCACGTTGTCGCCAGTAAGCGCGTCCAACGCCGAAATCATCGGAACGCCGATCCGATTTACGGCGAAGGCGAACAGCACCGGCGCAGTCACCGCGGCCGTCGACGGGCGCGCGGCTCTGCCCGTGATCAACAACGCCACCGGCCAGTCCGTCGGCGCCGACGACATCATTCTCGGCCAAATCGTCGAGGTGCGGCTCAACGAGGCTGGAACGGCGTTCGCGCTCACAGTGGCCGCCCGGCAGAAATTCACGCGGAGCGGATCGTTCGGGCCCTCCGGATCGCTCGGCGGGGTCGGGACCACGGCCTGGGTTGTGCCGGCCGGCGTGACGCGCGT
>APMI01035409.1_pt1 | contig 17643 bp, 13 predicted proteins | sample 667938 | NCBI WGS metagenome assembly APMI01 (sample SAMN01084076, study PRJNA167559) | wastewater metagenome | biome: Wastewater | place: Denmark: Ejby Moelle, Odense | collected 2011-11-28 | reverse complement strand
ATGATATGTAAGTAATATTCTAGTGAAGTAAAATGAATTTTAATATTTACAGAAGTTAAATTTTTATTTCTTATTGATTTGATTAGGTAGATTTGTAAAATGTTAAATGTTTTAGATACAAATAATTATTATTCTTAAAAGTTCAATTTGCTTTTTAATCAATTTCTCAAAACACTCAGCTCCAGATTCCCACTAGAGCGAAAAACATTTTCGTGCATCCTTTATTTGAAACATACCTCTTTTTATTGCACGCTACCCACTATAATAAATTCAACAATAATGCTGCAGCGGACGAAACAGATGGTCAGCTCGTTCGACCTGTTTCCGGTTCCCATCACTCTCAAGAAATCAGAAGACTCCGATAACAAGAGCTTTCCAACTGCCATCTTTTCACTGATCATCATCGGTGCCTCTATCTACTATATGGTAATCAATGTTCTTTCGGTTGTGAATTACGATAAAATTACATCTAGTACTTAGTTCATAGTATGGTATTTCTTAAAAATAGAGAATGGATGATCGAGCGAATATGAACGGTACTTTTAAAACATTTGCTTTCGGATGCTCGCAAATAGACTAAAAACATAGAACTGATTTTTACAATTTATTTTCAGCAAAGCTGTGGGTTTACAATAGCAAAGGATCCACAACAAGTTATTTGCAGCCATGTAAATCATAATTTTGGCCTGAGATAAGTTCAGATACTTTTTACGCTCAAGGCATTGATAAGCTTCTTTGTCCAAACAATAAAGATTAATTTTATCTTCAAGGAGTCGCAGGGACACCCAATAGCTCTTACCTTTACATGTAAATTTTATCGTGTCAAAATGGTTCAATTCCAGGTGTAGCTTGTGACTATAATTCTTTGAGAGATCTCTTTGTTCAGTATAACAATGACGGACTTGGGATCTAATTCTACATTTTTGTCCTTGATGTCAAGATTTAGTAACACATTTATGAACCTGTTAAAACTTACATCAATGTTGATACAAGGCTCGGTATTCTATGGGGTATCGGCCAGAAGCTAATTGTAGAGTTCAGCAACTATTAAATCTGGACAGATGGATATTACCCATGGTCAGGAACATAACTGATTAATGGAAGCACAGTTAACAATGTTAGATGGAACCCAATATTCAATAAAATCGCAAAGTAGGCCATGCTTATATTTACTGTAAACTAAAAGATTACGCGGTACAATCGACAAGTGACCAAACTGACAGACGCCTTCTCAACGGTCGGCGGTCTGTACTCCTTCATCGTGGGCTTCTTCGGACTGCTACTGCTGAGCTACAACTCGTACGTGTACGAGCTGGACGTGGCCAGCAACACCTTCAAGAAGGAGAAGGGCGCGCGCACCAATTTCAAGTTCACGGGCATCTGGCGCTACACCAAGTACTCGATCTACGAGTTCCTGAAGTTCCTCGGATGCAACCCCGACTGGAAGGACTGCCGAAACATCTACAAGCGGAGGAAGGAGACCAACGCGCTGATATAGGTCTACAAGGTGATCATGACGACGAAGAACCTGGAGATCGGACTGAAACACCTGATCGACAAGAACGAGGCCGCCTGCCTCAACCTGGTGCAGAAGCCGACGCTACGGCAGGCCGCCAAGATCTCGCGACTGGAGGCCAACTACTACCGCTTCGTCACGGAGGACCTGCCCGAGCTCACTATCGCCGATCTGCGGGTGATGTACGACTTGAAGGATGTCACTCTGGAAGAGCTGTACGAGAAACTGCAAACCAAGTTGCTGGTCGCTGAGAATGCTGAGAAAGCGGAAAACGCTGAGAACGCTGCTGAGAAGAAGGAAGCCACCGAGAACGCCGTGCAGAAGGAAGCCTCCACAAAGCAGCTGTTTTCGCAGATCTTCTACCGGTCTGCGCGGAAGGGCAAGGCCGAACCAAAGAAGGGAGAGAAGGAGAAGGCTCAAGGGAAGGGGTTGTAGAAGGTGAGTTCTGCTGGGTCAGAGCATCTGGCTGATCCGCTTAAATCTAGCGAAAACCTGCTGGCCAGTCAGATGCTTCCAGGGGAGATGGAAATGCAAAAGCGAGAAGACGGATATCTAGGGTAAGGCAAAGAGGAACAGCAAGAGAAAAAGGAGAAAATGAGAGATTAAGTAGCGTATGAAAAGAGGGAAGGAGAGGAGGGAGGGGAAATGCACAAGTAGAAACGGGAGAGTGACTCCTACAACGAGAATCACATCACCAACTTGCTGTCGAGCATCTTCGAGCAGCACGCCAACCGCGACCTGGAGGTGCTGCAGAAGATCATCTCGCTGTTCCCCGAGATTGAGAACGACGCCAAGAGCATCAAGCTGACCAAGAGCTACAGGAACGTAGAGCTGAAGTTCGCGCAGTGCTTCTGCGAGATGCGGCCGCAGGTGCGCGCCTCCATGCAGGAGAGAGTGCCCCTGGTGATCATCTGCCGGCTCATCATGGGCATCCAGCAGCTCGAGGAGGAGAAGAACAAGCAGGCGTCGAACCCGTTCGCGGCCTTCCTGCCGGACAGCGCCAAGGCGATCATCCTGGAGGAGGAGGGCGCTCCGAAGCCAGTGCCGTCAGAGGAGGACATCAAGGACGAGGAAGAGGACGATGAGGACGACGAGCTGGAGCACTTCGGCCACCTGGACGTGGAGGGTCACGACGCCAAGCAGGTGTACGAGATGTTGCATTCGATTGAAAGCGAGAAGAAGAGGAAGAGGTGAAATAGCTCTATATAGCAGCATATTTACATAAAATACGACTTCTATTACGAAACATTAATCTTAATTTTGTTTTCAAAAGCAATATAAGTCAATATCAATTAGATGATATCACTGACGTTGGATTTCTATTTATTATTTTAAAAGTGCATTTTTATTTTGCTAAAATACAAAATTTCTATGTCAATCTTAATTTAAATATTGATGTTCTTTGCAGAATAAATCATAAACTACTTATAAGTAACGATAATTAATGTTTATGAAGATAATAAGGCCGACGATAATTTTAAACTCAGTAAATATTTTAGATTATAAATAGGTAAATGATTAATGTTTTCTAATCGGCAGCGTAGGCAAGAATCCATTTATCTCTTCATAGCAATCCTGACTACAATATTAGCTGATACAAGATGCGAGCAACTGACACTATAGACAAAAACAACAAACTGCACAATAACATTCTAAACATCATCATCATCATTATCATAATCATCATTATCTTAAGTTAATGCCAATCTTAATAAAATTCCATTTAGATTTGTTTCATGTACTAGACACCTATGTTTACGAAATTTAATGGATGGACATTGTACAAATTTACAATTATTTAAATTTGATGAATAGAAATGTTATCGATAATGTTGTGGAGCATCACAATTTGATATGATGAAATGTCAGTAATATAATGATGTTAAAATGTTACAATAAAAAGTATCATAGCAAAGATTAGTTATTGTGTTGACTGTGAGCTTAGCTGGGCTTATAATTGCGATTACTGTTTTTGTTGTTTTGTATATGCGATGTTGTAGTAAAGAACAAGTTTTACTGGAAAGTAAGAATAATCTTGATAATTAAATTCATTGGAAAGATTGTGTTTTTAATATGAATAAAAAATGTAAGAAATGTGATAATAATGGAGCTTTTATTGCGGTATCTTGTGGAACATTTTATCATCTTAAATGCTTGAACACTAATGATTAATGGGAGTGTCATCACTGCGATAAGAAAATAAAGAAATTGAAATTTTTCTGCCCTGTTTGTCTCAAAAAGTCTATAATTATCCAAGCTTCTAATTTTGACATGTTGGATAAAAAAATAATATAGCTTTATGAGCTCCATCCTTACAAATGTTTTGATCAAATGGGTTAATAAATGGACACAGAACGCAAGTTCACGTAGTCTACAAAATAATGATTATTGTTTAGTTTTTTACTGAGATTGTATCCTTTAAAAAATACTAATATACATTAATTAATAGAAAACAATCATTGTGCAATTTAATCCTAATTTTCCTGTACTCCAAATAAGGTACTTTGTTCCAATATACTCCCTGCATAACTTTGACTATGTTTGATAATCGATGGAAGTTGTGTTGACCCTTCGTCCATGATACTCTTAGAGTTAAGTTTTGAGTAAGTTGAGCTACGTTGACTTAAAGCTTTGTTCTGATGATACACTTGGAAGGGCAAAGGTTTGCTGTGCTTTGAGTTCTGGGAGCGGATTACTGAGATGTTTATTGGCACTATATCGGTAAGAGAGGATTGGTTTGGATCTTTGTTCTATTTTTATTGGAATAATATTGTGCGTAATTATTTTATACATGATTGTAAGTCTCTGATTTTAACAGAAAGCACCTTCTTTTATTTACGAAGTTCATTAACTTCACTAGTTAGATTCACAGTTTCTCTGTTTAGCTTGACTTTGATAGTATTTCTGATAGTATCATCTATTTTTCTCAGCTTGTTAGTATTAACAACTTGATCAATTAGATGATCTCTTTTGTCAACGAATGTCTATAATTTTTACTCTTTGCTCTACCCATTTAAGATATCGCCTAAACTCAAAATCTTCTTGGCTTTCTCAGCGAAAACAATTTTAGAATTGCACTCATGGAAACATTACATAATTTTTGCATAACTTTCCTTGTCTCTATACTTTCTCATGTAATTTTTCAGTTTAACATTCTTTTATTTTGTTTTTAAGTCTTATATTGTCTTGTATGCGCATTAAATATTTGTTACATAGTCGTTGGTTTATTTGCTGATTTCGATGAAGTTTTACTGGAACATTTTGTATTTATCATCTAAGGATTATATTTATTTTTAAAGGTATTTTGCTTTCTCAATAAGTTCGTCTTGCTTGTGTTTAAGATATTCTTCATGAGAGTAGTTATTTATACTTTTCTTCAACAATTCTTTCACTGCTTTTTATTAATTGAAAATTTGTTTATCTTTCTGTTTCAGCATTTAGCCCAATTATTAAATTTGTTTGACAAGGCCATCTCTTTTAACTTTTGAATTTTTAATATCAACTTCTAACTCTGAAGATAATTGTTGAAAATATTTCGATTTCTATTATTAAGTTCTAATTTAATGACTACTCTTGTTATAAACTTTGCGTAAATCTTCACCCTTATGTTTTGCCAGCTCTAACTCAACATCAAGCTGTTAAATCATTTTTTTCTTGTAAATAAGACCTTCATCCATTTATTCTTGTTCAAGTGCAGCATGAATTTTTCTATTTTCAACTAATTCTCTTTACACCTAGTTGCAATCATCTGTGAGCATATTTTATCGCTCTTGCATCTAGTTTTTGAAAATTGTGAATTATTTGTTATATTTTTATTTCATCTGTTCAGCTTCATCAGAGAATTGTTTAGTATAAAATTATAGTTTTATACGTAAATGATCGCTTTATTTATACAATTATCGCATGGTATTTAGCTTCTTCTCTTACATTTATTGAGTTTATTTTCTCCAATTCTAATCGAATTAATTCAATTAATCCTTGAGTGCAACTTTTCTATGATTAATATCTTCCATTTCCTTCTCCAAAGGCTAAATTTCCTTAACCAGCAACTGCTTATTAAATTATTACAAATCCCTATACTATACTTCCCTCATAATTTGCAGAGTCTGCAATTCCTAAGTATTACCGCTACTAGCTTAAGCTTTATCTGATTAATATTTACTAATTTCTTACTATTTCTATGATTATATAGATCCATTAGTACACATAAATGGCTGTAAATAATATAAACTTGTATAATTTTTCTTATTTACTTTAAAAGTATGTAATATTGAGGAATCGCTTACTACCATCCCATCCGAATATGGTGTTATTTTTGATATAAATATTGTGCCATCTTAAGCGCCGGTTATTAAATAATTGTAATCGTGCGTTATTTTTATTTGGATTATTGGCGTTGTGTGCAGTTGCAGCTCGGTTTTGTATTTTGAGAATTTTGATGAATCTGTTATTGGCCATTGATAAGCCTATATTTTACCTGCAGAAGTGCCCATGAACAGTGTACCTAATTAGTTTACAAGCAACAATTTAGTGATGAAGAATGGAAACACCCAAATAAAAGTAAACTAATTTTATCTCCTATTTTGATAAAATCTGACAACATGGTCATCAAAACTTACGATCATGATATCGAATACAGGGTCATAAGTTGCTGTAATACATTTGAGACTTTTGTTCCAGAGCTAGAACATTTTATTGCCTTATAAACTGAGGACCTGAGAACTGCCGTTTGTGAAAGAAGCAAATATGAAGTTATCTCTGTCTATGAAAGATAGCTCCTTAATTGAATATCCGTGGCTTAGCTGTATCGATTGTTTGATAATATTTTCATAAGGATTTATAACCATTAAATGTGTGGAAGAGCCAGCGAGTAAAAGATGTCCAAATCTTGAGTAACGCACACATTCACAATTCTTAATCTGGAAACTAAGATTAGTTGTTTTCATGCCTTATGAGAATATGTTGTAAAATTTCAATCCTTCCTTAAAGCCAACTGCAACCACAAATGTCAATGGATGAACATCAAGGCTTGTAGGTTGATCACTGTTGTTGAAAATATATTGCCAAGTCAACATTTTATCAAAGCTTATTGAAGACACATGTTCATATTTTATTGCTTTTATTCTTTTATCTGCAGACAAGACAAGCACTAATTTTTTAGTAGGTAACACACAAATATCGAGAATCTTTTTAGTCAACAACATCGAGTTTAGCACGGTTTGTACAGGTGATCTGAGAGTTTCAACTAAAGTATCATAGAGCAGTAAATTAAAGATAATAGGAAATACTTTTCCAGGAGCAAGTAAATGATTTGATAAATTCTGTCTCACTGTTTTGTTATCTCCTTTGAGTTTCTCAAATTGAGACTAAATTGGTATCGAAAAATCATACTTATCATTTTACTTAACTTGAACGATTACACAGATGGCCATAGTTTACGCCGCGAAGGTCATCCTTACAATTTTGTGCAAAAAGGGACATGAAAAAGTTATAGGTTCAATTAAGGGAGCTTGAGTAGACACTGCGCAGATTTTGACAAGAGTGAATTATTATATTGATTCGTAGCCGATAGCAATGTTGTACTCGTTGGCGCAGATTGCTGATGGTCTTTTTCTTCTGGTGACTTCTACTCCTTTTTCATCAAGAGTTTGGTAATGTCCAAGGAAATATTTTTATACTCTGCCAACAGCAGGTTCTTTAAGATCAAGGAAAATAAAATATAAGTTGCCTTGATCTGTGATAACATATAAGCAGAACTCAGCATGCAGTGAATTAGAAATCTGCACTATATTTTAATTTGATTCAAGTTCAAAATGTTTTCTGATTCCCAAAGGCACAATCCTTAAATGGTCTTCAATATCTGTCAGATATATTTCAGTAGAGGTATGCATCAATAACTTAGTAGGACATTGCGGAATAGGATACATGCCGATCGGGTTAAAAGCTAAATATTCTGAATATTTGATATCCTTTGAGATGATTTCAATTATGGAAAGTCGAACGATTTTGTCCATTTTTGACACTGTGGCGATGTTTCGGTAATCGTTTAGAAGAACTAGCTACATAACTTTCTCTTATTTCTATAGGTTAGCTAGCATGATTTTTTGACTGAAGTTCTTACTGAAGTTCATAACAGTCAAGGATGGAAAACTTTTATTTGGGTTATGAAGCGCAAATATAATGTTGTCTTCAAGCATAATATTCTTAAAATATAGCATGGCTCCAACTTCCTCATCCGCATCAAAACTCGCAATAACTTTCTGGGTCTCGGCAAGCATATCATAGATAACAATCTGGCTGGACAACAGATAAATGATACGGTTATCATCGATACAATGCGCAGTATTTTTAATATCAGGGTTTTGATTAAACCCGAAACCTTTCTCAAAACTGAGCTTCACTCCATTGAGTAATGTTGTGCCTGTCTCATCGAACATTGGTCTTCGTTTCTGAGTTAAGGGAAAAAGAGTACCATTTTTACACCACGAACTTCGGTGTCGCGGGGTTTGTTGCTGTTGTCTTGGGATAGTCTATTTTCCATTTTGGAATTATTTCACTGTGATATAGAATAATATAATGTTATTCAATTCTATTATTAGACTTGCAATTCAAAAATAACAAATTATTTTAGCGATTTTGAAAATATATAGAAAACTGAATAGTGAAGTATCGCCTCATGAATAGATCTAAATAAAATTACCAAAATCCAGAAAGAAATAAAGCAAATACCTTTTGTCCAAAATTGCCAATATAACTTCATTATTGTTGTTGTAGGAGTAACTGTGAGTCAGAGATTCATTTGGCATGTGTTTACCGAACATTTATAATGAGGTTAATAGGTCTGCTTTCATTATTTTATTTTACAGTTAAATATAAACAGTGTTTAATTATCTTTAGAAATAATATATGCATTTTTAGTATGACTGTTTGTCTTTGTTCATTATCAATAACTTATTTTAATTAATTTATTAACAGATATATTTTTATATGAGCTTAACGAACAGATTTTATCACGAAGGAGAGGACAAAGAGAACATTAATGTGCAAAATGTTCAAGTAATGTACCCACATAAGAAGAAAATTGAAAAAAAGAGCGTAGGGAAGAGGATGATGAGCAATAAAACAGTGCAAGCTATCAAAAAATTGACCCTAGATTTGAAACAAAAAATACAATAGCCTTCGCCTACTTTACACTTTCTAAAATAATCAACGGCAATTCTGACTCTTCAGTCAGGCTAAAAAACTCAGAATTTCCCTTGCTACTTAGACCAACAAGCATTCTCCAATCCCAATAGCAACTATGATAACAATAAAATCCAACAATAATACAAATCTTTACTAAAATCCCACAAAAGAGACCATGATGTGGATTCAGATTAATAACAATTAGCATTGAGTGTACAATATTTACAATAATCCCTCTACGATGCTGCTTCATCAGCCTGTAAACCACAACATTGAGTAAGTTATAAAATTGTGGAAAATTGATATTTATATTTGTGCGTAATAAATCAAACAGCATATTAGATAGACATAGTATATGATACTCAGCTTGTGCTCTTCGTTTGGATATACGATTTATATTTTCTACGCTGTTTCTCAATATACTCCGGCTGCAGCTCTTATGCCAGTATAGAATGCCTATGCATAAATATAAAATATACGGTTTTTTCTTGCCTTTGATTTGCTCACGTTAAAGTGCTCTTTCTCTACCTCTTTGCTATGCAGTGAATACGTTGTATATTAGAAATCCTAGTATTGAAGTAAAGCCTATTAGACCGACTCCTTTCATTATGTTGGCAAGCAATTTTGTTTTCTGGTTGCTGGTCAGCTTCATTATTAATATACTTTATATAAGGATAGAAGGGTTATTATTAACATGTATATAATATCAGTATTATTTTAAATAAATATGCAGAATTCACGAAATAAACACTAAAACTCACCTCAAACTTCATCCCACTCGATGGTGATCTTCCACAAAATAAGTGATCAAATCGAACAATAATGTCAATCATTAATAAATAGCATACTCTCTTCAAGATAACAATAGTAATCAAACAGCGAATTAACGAGCAATATTAATAAAAAATAAATATAGAAATACATATCTCAAGTAAAAAACACAATTATTCGAATATTGAGTAACCGCATGCCGCAGTTCGTGGCTATTTAATAAAAATGTAAAAGTGTTGTCATTGATATTAGTAAAGAATTATAAGCGGTACAATGCAGGGAAAAGGAAGTATTTGCCAAATTTTAATGTAAAGTGCTAGAATGTGATCGATATAAAATGGAGACTGTGCATGCTGATTAACTGTATAGATTAGTCAGTAATTAAAATATTGTGCTTAAAACATAAATAGCAGAATTAAAAAAATATACAAATACTACATCATCTACAGGTTAATCAACAATATCAAAACAATCACCCTCTTCATCTTCATGTTCTTGTGAGTCATCAACGCAGACAAGCCAATAATTGCACATAATAGGCAACAAATAATTTTCAACTTTGATGTTACAAATATAGCAACACAAATAATAAAGATCACTTTATCATACATAACTGTCAACATTGAGCCAACAACTGGAATAATCTAAAAATAATTAAAATATTGCCAATTAACGAATATAGAACTTAATGCAATAAAACCAATATAAAGATAGTGTTATTGTGTAAGCCAATGGTAATATCGATATGTTGAAGGAAGAAATTAATTAACTTATGATTTAAATTTAGGAGCATAAAGAGAAATATGCATAATTATAAATGCAAAATAAGAAGGATATATAAAGATAAAGGGAAAGGTAAATAAATTAACGTGCGAAAATAGAGAAAACTCTAAAATAGAAATAAAAAATAATATAAATCCTCTAAACCACATAAAAATAGCACAAAATTATGTACGCAGTGCAACAATAGAAACTGTCATAACAATCCCAAAAACTGCTGCACCAATAATCAACAATAAATCATCAATTATCTCAATTATAGACTTACCAGATATCGCAGTAATCATTGACAAAAACCTTAATATAACTGCAATCCAATATCCCAAATATATCATAAATTACAAAAAATCAAGTGTTACTTTAGCAGAGTTATAGTAAAAAATTGAATTTATTAACCAAGCAATACAAATAGCAGAGTGAGAAAATAAAATTTTATAAACAATAGAATTAGAGATTGTACTAAGCTATGCAACAATTCGCCAATAAGTAATTAAAACTTAATAAACAGCTCAAAAATGTGCAATAAAAATATAGTAATATTCAAGATAACCAGATTAAAATTGCTAGTGGGAAAGTTAAACTTATGGTAGTTATCAGAAATATAGATAAGCAGATCAAATATATTAGAGGGAATTAAGATGCACATCAGAAATATGTTAAAAATTAATTATAGAAATATAGATGTATGATTAAGGATGTGATATAAGAGTGTTCAAGTAAATTTGGAATGATGATTAAAATTTATTAAAATAATTGGACAAATAAATGTTCATAATTAGAGTAAAAATTAAGCAAATCATAGAAATAACTGAACGAACTTCAACAAAAAACATTATAATCCTAATTGAACTCAAATCGCATAGCAAATGCCTTAATAGAATCAAAATCATCAATATAATGCCAACTAAAATAAAAAACACAAATAATTAATGCTCTTGAACTCGAACTAAAGCAATAAAAATAGTTGAACGAGTCATGCACCCGTAAAATATCGGAGGCTGTCCATAAATTCTATCAGATGCCCATCAATAATAATAGTAATAGCGCTAGTCATTTGCATTTGAGTTACAATAATACTAAAAGTTATCGGAATAATAATAATAATAGAGTAGTTGATAAAGGTATATATGAGAAAAATAATGTATTCAATGGAGAATAAACTGATATTTAGAAAAAATTAAAATAACAGAAAAGTCGGCTTGCAGTTGTGCAAAAATAGTATGAAGCCATGACGCATCACTATTGAGCAATATGATATTAATCAATTTTTAGTTATTTCTCATATATTTATTTTAATTCAATATAACGAAAGAAATCACACTTCCTCAATGACACAATATTTCCCTTTGGCACTTTTCTCCTTCTGAATCTGATCATACTCCTTCAATTAATTCAAGTTCCGATGTGCTACAAATATACAGCAAGGGTCATCATTGTTGACATTAATTGAAGCTCTGCTGTTGCTGTCATGGTATGAGCATATTGTTGATAAATAATAGAACGGGTATTTATCTTTATCGAGGAGCGATTTTTTAGCAGGTGTGAATGTTATTTTTTTGTGCGTTAGCTCGACTTAGCCTTATAATGCCAGCATTATTGAGCTTACCTTTTGTTACATTTAGTTTTAAGGATTCTATTCATCAAGTAACTTAAATCGACTATCTATTTTTTCCAAAGGCTAAAATATTTCCTCCCCACACTGGAATATCTCAATCCACAAATACCTAGTTAATTCTTAATAATCCTCATAAATAATCCTCTTTTCCTAAAAAATCCAATCCTGAATTTTCTCTTTGATTATAAAATTCTTCACAATTTTAACGGCATTAGTAAAATATTGCTAAATTTATTCCTGAGTAAATCGTACCATGCGTGGGTAATTCGGGTACCTGGCTAAATACTGGTTTGCTGCATTGTTGAAATTTGTTAGTAAATCTGTGTTATTTTTTGATATGTAGTCTTTATTTAAAGAAGAGTAGACAGGGCGGTTTAAGCCGAACGGTTTGAATATGAAGGTAAATATGTTGTTGCTTTTGTTTTGATTTTGTGAGATTTATTTGCGGGTTAGATCGATGAATTTATTTATTACTAGCTTTTATAATGCGCATTGTGTGAGAATATAGACGTTGTTTTATGCGATTGAGTAGAAATAATTTCGAGACATACCAGGACCTGATACTTTTCTAGCAATTGACGTATCTCGACTTGGTGTACGACCACAGCACCCAATAAACCCAATCATAATCGTATCACTAATAGTACGACATACTCTCTGAAGCACAAGCCAAATAAAATACAGCACACAGGCAAGCGGTGCTAGAACGAGCAAGAATAATGTAGCTCCAATAATCCTTACAACATGATAAAGAATATTAAGCGCAAGACCAAGCAGTGGCACACTTCTGATCAAACAGCCACCCCGATTATAAAGCCCAACTTAAAACTGAAACACCAGAATATTGAACATATATGTTAAAAACATGCAAAGAGGCACCCAGATCCAACAAGTTAGCACACCAACAAAACTAATAGCTGAAAAAAGTATTATAGCTACTGGGTACAGCATCAAGACGCCGATTACACCTACTATGAAGAATCGGAAGATATAGCATTGAATTAAGTTAAATATGCGAGCACAGTTTTTACCGAATAGTCCTCGATCTGGTTATGCTTAGAAATTTGCCCTACTTTTTTTAATACCTCTCATAACTTTCCCAAACACTCCTAATAAAGTGGGCCTAGATATTTATGTTTTCCTGCCGGTAGTATAATTAATATCCTAATCATACACAAAGCTCTAAGTTCCACAGAGACACCTAATGCCTAATGGTCCAGCCCAACAGGCTCCAATTAAAAACTTAAAACAATTAATAGTCCAACTTCTTAGCCTCATCCAGTATAGTTTACACTTCCAAGCATGAGTACTAGTATCACATTTTAATTCCTGCCTCTTCTTCAATGAATACTGCACAGAATTATTATATGTATTAGTTTGGGTTATAGTTTAGTAGGGCGGGAATAATATATAAGTTGTGCGGAATATGCGTTGAGGTTAGTATAATGTGGGGAATGACTGTTATTTCAAGGATAATAGTTCAGGCTGACTTTTTAAGAACGTTACATATTTTCGGTATATTGATTCATATGTTGGGGTTAATATTTTGGATAATTTTGGATCTTTTTGTAAATTTGTGAAGAATTAGTTGTTTATCTTCTATCGAATGGGTGATTATTGCTTATTGTGCATTTTATTTACGAATGATTCACTTTGGGATCGGATTGGATGATCTTTGAATATTTTGCTTTGTATTTTTGTTGAAGCTTCTGCAAGTTTTTATGCTTTTATTCTCAACTTTGAGGTAATTATATGAAAAATAGTTACTAGATTCAATAGTGCTTCTACAGCATTTTTAGACAATTTATTATCTTTCTGTATATTATCTTTAAGATGAGCAGTATATAACAGATATTTTTCCTAATAAAACCGATCGAGTACTCGATTATCTTTATACACAGTCTAATCAATTTTCTATTATTCCTTTAATTTCTTCCCTAATTTATTATCTTCTTAATGATCTTAAATCGCTGATTTGCTCATATGCATAACAATATGATCTTAGTCAATTTAGTTAGTCAGTTTGTTTAATACATTTTTACGAATTTTTGCCCAGTTTAATTAGAATGAGCCTTAGATATTTCGTAACCAGGTTTTTAGTTCGTTTATTTTTGATTGCTTTTATTAGTATTACTTTATTTTGTCTTTTGATGATTGCAATTACAGTTCGTAATTGTTGGGGTTTACGTTATTTTAGCGGTATTGAGCTGGTTAGTAATATTGGTAGAATAGTTCTAAAAATTAATGAGAGATTTCATTCTTTATGTCTTTGAGCTCGTTTTACATTATGTCTGTCCAAAAATCTTTGTGTAATTATCGATTGAAGTTTGTATTTTGTATAGCTTGGAGTCTTTTCTTTCCAAAGATCAAGTTGAATAATTTTATTGGCAGTTTCCCCAACTATAACAAACTTTTTGGTACGATTTGGATAAAAAACTAAACTGCAAAATCCATAATTTTGTAAATGTTACCCAATCCGGCTAGCCAAATAGCTGCCCTTCTCTTTACCCCTTTGAATATATTCCCATTAATTTTCCAAACATACGGTACAGCAGTCCCAAACAGCTTTGATTTCACATCAAAATGTCCCGTCTATTTAATCTGTGCAATTTGTTAAGGTGTAAGAGACTTCGCAAAGGTATCCTCATCTTCCACGGATATTTTTTCTTAATATGATAAATTATTTTTCTGTCCTGGTGCAACATCAGGAAATTTCGAAGCTGGAAATTTAAACTTATAATTGACATCAGTATAAACGCATGACTCAGACTGAATACGATCGATAAGTCGATCCCGATCTCTTGCAATATCTGCGGTGATATAGTTTTTTTATTATGCATTCGGCTCATGTTTTTCGAATAAGACTGAGTTAGAAAGATTTACCTTCTTCATTAGAGAGGTGTCGGATGTTTGGCAGGTTCACCATCTGATAAATCGATTAGTATTTCTTTCTGTCTTCCATGGAGTATATTTACTAAAATTGCAATAAAATCTTGTCAGATTGGTCATTTAATATAAAATACAACGGAATATAATAGGATAATTATGATATAAATTAATAGCAAATGCGCATCAAATACTAAACAGCAAAAGAAAGAAATATTAAAGCAAGTCATGATCTTAAAGTTTTTAATCTAGAAGTATTTAAATTTGGTAATATTTCAGTGCATCTAGATAGTTTTAAATGTTTGAATGTCATTTTCCTAGTTTTTATTACTTTGTTCACCTCTTAGGAATAATTCGGAGTTGCATCTATGTTTAATTAATAACTTACATCTGCTTCGCGTGATATTTAATTTGTATTTTTCGTTCTCCTTTAGATCCTTCATCCAAGATTGACGAGTAAGAGTCGGAGAGGTGTTGACGAGCCTATTGAAAAATTTATCGTTTTCTTGCTGGATCAATCTGTGCTTGTTAAATCTGTTGATACTCGCCACCGTTCTTAAATTTTCTGTTAATTGCGTAAATTTTCTCGATTTACTACTTTTAATCCGAGTGCTCTCCGATCTTTCAGCCTTGCAAATGCGATCAACTAGTTATTTGTTATCTTTCTGTATGTTAGACTCTTGGTAATGATACAAGTACTTATTCTTTTATTGAGGTCGTAGTTGAGACTCTTAAGCTTCCATTATTTATTTTGATCATCTAAGATACTCTTGGCTTTCACTAGACTGATCAGATGACGCTTATGAGCTTAAGTTCTTTCTCTGATACCGAGCCGCTCTTTGGAACTCTTTACATTCCATAAATTGGTCTGCATTGATTATTTTTTTCGATTGGAAGATAATTATTATTCCTAATTTTCTCAATTTTACTATCGACTAGCACTCTATAATAAAAAACTATAGAGCAAACATTTTCATTAAATATAAGTTATGTTAATGATGTGCTAGTTATAATAACAATGAATATGAGTACTATGCTATGCCTTTTTAAGTAGGTTATAAATTATCTTATAATTAGTCACTTTATAACAAAAAAGGATGGACATTTACGATACTTGGAAAGTCTACAAAGAAAGAATATAAAAATAAATACATGTTTTCAATTAAGCAGTCAAAGCTACAGATTTCGCAGCCATGACCAAAGCTAAAGATACAGCCAAAAACTTTTATCTGAAATTTGTGGATTTGCTCAAGTGTGAAAGTAGAAGCGATCAGACTGCATTCAAATAAACACTTAATGATTTCTCAGGCGAGATCAAGAAGATGTCAGATTATATTAAAAATAACTAAGGCAAGGAACCCAAGAAAATACTAGCTAATAATGATAGTAAAAATGATAAAGAAACTTTACAGCATAAATTAGCAGATGCGATTATATCGGAAAAACCTGATGTCAAGTGGGATGATGTTGCCGGTTTGACTAAAGCTAAGTAAGCGTTAAAGGAAGCTGTTATTATGCCTTTGCGATTTCCTGAGATATTCACCGGCTCGAGAAAGCCTTGGAAAGGTATACTTTTATACGGTCCACCTGGAACCGGTAAAACTTATTTAGCAAAAGCATGTGCTTCATAAATGGAGGGCAGTACATTCTTCAGCATTAGTAGTAGCGATATTATGAGCAAATATGTAGGTGAGGCATAAAAAACAGTAAAATATTTATTCGAAATGGCCAGAAAAGAACCATCAAGTGTAATTTTCATAGATGAGGTTGATTCTATGGCAGGCAATCGAAGCGATGGAGATAACTAATCTAGTCGTAGAGTTAAAACTGAGTTTCTTGTACAAATGGAAGGAGTGGGGAAGTAAGGAAATCGATTGTTAGTATTAGGAGCAACTAACTTACCTTGGGAGCTTGATCCTGCTGTGAGAAGAAGATTTGAAAGAAGAATTTATATTCCATTGCCTGAGTATGAATCAAGATTAGCTTTATTGCAAAAATTAGTTAAAAAGACTCCGAATACAGTGACTGAATAGCAGTTCGTTGATCTTGCTCAAAGAACAGAAATGTAATTCATAATTTAAAACAGGTTTTCTGGTTCTGACATAAAAACTTTAGTGAAAGATGCTGTGTACGAGCCCCTCAGAATTAGTCAAAAAGCTAATAGATTTAGAAAATGTAAAAATGAAAAAGGTGAACCTGCCTGGCTGCCTGTGCCTCCTTCATAAAAAATCGCAGGTTAATAATACTGCGATTGTAAACTGAACGATTTGAATGGCAAACTGATGCTTCCGGATTTATAATACGTAACAAAAAATAATAACATAGAAACATTTCGTGACATCCTTAGTAAAAGCAAAACCATCAGTTGATAAGACCCAGTTAGCAAAATACGAAGAGTTCACTAAAACATACGGACAAGAAGGATGATTTGCTATTATATCTACTTTGTTTGCTTATAATTAAGTTAATATGAGCGATGAGCCTAGAGGGGATATCGAAATTTATGAATATTTCTCATAGTGCTTGAAGATCTTCCGCAAAAGAATGCTGTTGTTCTGTAAAATTGTCAACCTCACTTAATAACACTAGATTTAATCACTTCGACAGCATGTGATCGAAATAATAAAATAAGGAGCTAAGCAATACAGAGATTTTAACGAACTTTCATAAGACAATGCAAAAATGTTGCCGTAAGTATAGCATAATTTAGAATATTCAATCGATTTGTATTAAGGATTCGTGAATCTGCGCATAACATAGCTTTGAAAACTTGTGACCGCGATATCGTGAATTTCTTAAATTTTGTCGAGCATTCTATCAAATAGTTCCAAATCAATTCTGTTATGAAACCCCTGATTAAAATAATTCTTGTAAAAAGTCCAAAAAATGT
>APMI01037038.1_pt1 | contig 17645 bp, 19 predicted proteins | sample 667938 | NCBI WGS metagenome assembly APMI01 (sample SAMN01084076, study PRJNA167559) | wastewater metagenome | biome: Wastewater | place: Denmark: Ejby Moelle, Odense | collected 2011-11-28 | reverse complement strand
CTGTGCGGCTTGCCTGCTTTTGGATCATTTCTTTTGAGTCGGGGCGTGGGGTTTTTATATCTACCTTAAAACTTACTAGGGAATGGTAATTTTCGTGACCACTTTGGTCGCACAACAGAAAGGTAATGTAGGTAATGATAGAAATCATCCATTATCCTCAAACAACTTCCTCACCCTCTCCTGCAACAACTTCTTATCCGGCAACTTAGTCTGATACTCAGCCACCAGCGCCGGTGACAGATAACGGTTCATGGCATACTCCACCACGGCATCATCTTTAGACCTGCAGAGTAAAATACCAATGCTGGGATTTTCATCAGGCTTCTTTACATCTCTGTCCAATGCTTCCAGATAAAAGTTGAGTTGTCCTAAATGCTCCGGCCTAAATTTGTCAGCCTTCAATTCAAACGCAGCCATACAACGCAAGGCTCGGTGATAAAATAAAAGGTCAATATAAAAATCGCTATTGCCTACCTGTAAGCGGTATTCTTCGCCGATAAATAAAAAGTCTTTACCTAATTCAAGTATGAAGTTTTTTAGTTGCGTAATCAAAGCCTTTTGTAAATCATCTTCGCTGTGTTTTTCCGGCAGGTTTAAAAACTCAAACACATAATTATCTTTGAAAGTGTTTACTATGTTTTGGTGCAATTCATTTTTGACGGGAGGTAAGCTTTGCTTGCCAATAACCACCCTTTCAAACAAACCGCTGCCGATTTGCCGTTCCAATTCTCTTTTACTATACCGTTCCTTTATACAAAGATTGATGTAAAACTCCCGTTCGGCTGTAGTTTTGGTGCCGGATAAAATAACGAGGTGGTGTGTCCAGCTAATCTGGCATAGCATAGACTGCCTTATGTTGGAAGGCAATTGTGTCACCACTGGTGATACAATTACGGATGCAGGTATTTTTGCCTTTTCCCTTTGTATCATCGCTGGTGATACAAAGGGGGAACTGGTGTAGGTTTCGTAAAACCGCTTCATTCTGTATAAACCAAGACGGTTGTAGCCTTTTAAATCAGGATATTCGTTTTGGATATAGTCTGCTAACTGCTGCACAGTTTTATCACCCCAATTGGCCTTAGAAACCCTGCTGCTGATAAATTCACCCACTTGCCAGTAACAGTTTATCAACTCAATATTTACGGCGCTGTAAGAATTTTGCCTTGCCTGCTCAATTATTCTAATAATCGAAGCAAACTCTTTCTTCATATTCATAACACACGTTTTTTGTTTAACAATTATTTCTTTATCACCAGGTGCTGCAGCCCCGGTTCACCCAGCACCCTTTCGATTTCTGCCTGAACCAGGTCTTGCACCTCCTGCTTTATCTGCAAATAGTTTCGCTGGATGATGCTGTTGTCTAACTTTCTAACAACAGGAATTTCTTTGTAGGCATCTTGCTCCGCTTTTAAAGCAGCATGGTCGTTGATGATGGAAGAATGAAAGGTTTTTAATTCAATCTTTTGGTCTGGATCATCGGCAATCATGCCTACAAATTCACCGGAACTGAGGGCGGAAATTTTTGATGGTGGTATGGCGGTTTCCAATTGTTTGGAGTGACTAACGGAAGTATCTGTCCGGTTGATAGAATAGCTTGCCCTGTCCTGCATAATTTTTCCAAAACGTTCCGATAACTGTTTGGCGGTATCACCCGTAACCTGTCCGCTAATGATATTGCCGGAGATATTCATGATAACATCTGCCTGCTCTTTTCCGTAGTCTTTTCTCAACTGGCTAAAATCCTGGACGGCTAAAGTAGTAGCCACTTTATTACTTCTTGCTGTCGCAATCAAGCTATCCATATTATTCAGATAAATGGTTGGGAATTCATCAAAGATTAAACTGCTCTTTTGCTTCCCTTTTTTGTTTACAATTTTTACCAACCGGCTGATATAAAGAGAAAGCACGGCTCCATAAATTTGTATTTTTTGCGGATTATTTCCCATGCAAATAATCTTTGGCTCTTTGGGATTATTGATATCCAGTGTAAAGTCATTGCCTGATAAAACATAATACAATTGTGGGGAAGAGAGCCTTGCCATTGCAATTTTTGCAGAGGCAATTTGTCCTTCCAATTGTTCCATCGCATCGTTGAGGTAGGCCGTAATAAATGGGTTGATTAATACTTCAACTTCTTTCTCTGTTCTAAGCACTGTAAACAGATTGTCATAGTCAGTTTGCATCAACTCAATTACATGCGGAAGTGTACAAAATTCTCCATCCCTGAACTTTCGTAGAAACCAAATGATAGCAGTTAAAAAATTAATTGGGGACTCTACAAAAAAATCACCCTGCCGTTTTATCCATTCCCGGTTTAAACCCATTAAAATGGTACGGGCAGATTCTGCTGCATCGGTTATATCTGTCATGGTAGTATGGTCAAGCGGATTGCAACGATGACTACAACTTAAGTCTTCAAAATTGATGACATAAAACTTTGGAACTACAGGGTAATTGTGCTTGTATTTAAGCCAGGTATTGTACACTATCCGACTTAAATCGTCATACTTAAAATCATATACAAACATGGCAAAGCCTTTATTGATATGCTGTGTAATAACATGACGGATTACAAAGTAAGACTTACCTGAACCGGGAGAACCCAACACCAGCAAAGCCCGGAAGGGATTAATAATATTTATCCAGCTTTTTCTTACCTTATTTTTCAGATAATACTTTGCAGGCAGGTTAATGGAAAATTCGTTTTGCAGCAATCTTTCTTCCTGCGGAAAGCTTTCATTTTCTTTGTTGAAAATATCTTTGTTGTTAAACTTTGTTTGAATGACTCTTGATAGTAAAGTGCCGCCGGTTAATATCAGAATGAATCCGATTGTACAAAGCGACATATAAACAATAGCAATCGTTTCAATGGCAAACTTTGAGTACAAAATAAGGAAGCTGCAAAAGAAAATAGCCAGCCCGGTAATAATGTAGGCAAAGGCAGTTTTATGATTAAGTTTTTCATCCTTCTTACCTCTTACGCCAAACAAGGAAATAATTAAAAACCCCAGGCTGATAAATTTTGAAACATTAAAATTATTAAACAATCCGGTGTTACGGATATTGGTCAGCAGTCTGTCTGAAACAGTTGCCGTCAGTTCCCATTTCACAAACGCCCCATAACAGTAGTAATAAAAATGCAGGGCCAACAATACGATGCTTATCAGCCTCGTCATATCTATAATCTTTCTTAATCCTTGTTCATTCTCTCCTGTGTTCATAACGCCTCATTTTAGATTGCGGAAAATATTATCGTGAAATTCCTTTTCGTTTTTTTCGCTTTGCTTTTTTCAATTGCCACGGAACATAATCAAAGCCTTCTTTAGGTGCCATTAAAGTTTCCAGCAAGCTGATATCATTAATTGAATTTTCTTTTTCCAACGGCTGTGATATGATTTGCTTATCTGATTGCTTTTTTTCTTCACCAGCCCCTTTTGAATCTTTTATTACTTCTACTGGTGAAGCCATTGCCCTGCAACGTTCCTGTATGCTATTGGCACTGTAAGGCTTGCCTAAAGCACTTCCATTAAAAACAGATTTGGTGCGATGGTCAATGTAGGTGATGCCATAAATTATTCCATCCTGATTCTGCCGTAAAACAGTTTGGATACTTTCTTTTTCTAATGCCCGTATCAAAGTATCTAAACCCAATCCAGGATTTTTAATCAGTAATATATCAATGGCATTTTTAACCCTTGCTTTGTGTGATTGTCGTTCCTTTTCATTTAACACAAATCTCTCTTCAAGAAATTTAAGTGTTGGTTTGTTATAAAAATCACTTGCTTTTATTGGTACTCCAATTTTGTTTCCTGTTACATCCAGCAAACGATAAGTAAGCCCGTTCTTTTTATAGATTCTTGAATTTTCACTGCCCCTGTCGGCCATTACATTGAATTGTTTCAGCACCGCATTCAGTTCAGGAATGGAAGCAAATTTGTAGCTGTGCAACACTTCATTCAGCACATTTGAAATGGCTCTTTTGGTTTCTGATTTACCGTATAGTATCTTCTCCGCATTAAACGGTTTCAGTTGATATTGCTTAAGCCTTTTACTATCTTCAGCTTTCACTAATCCAAATTCTATTTCAATTTCTTTACGGGCTTTTTCAGATTGATTTCTGCCTATATTTTGTGTGGCAATCCTGCTGCCATCTTCCCCCACTTTAATGCTTACAATGTGTATGTGGGGATGCCCAGCATCATGATGCTGGTAAACCAGATAGGGTTGATTGCCAAAGCCAATTCTCTCCATGTAGACATTAGCAATGGCTTCTAACTTTTCTTGTGAGTGATTCTCAGACGGGTCAAAATTGAGTGAAACATGCACACTATTACGGCTCACATTAGTATTTAAAGCAGCCTGGTTGATCAACCGATTTAGTTTATTTTTTAGCGATAATGTATCTGCATCCTTTGGATAATTAGCTGCCGAAATACATTCAGCAACTCCTTCCTTCACTTTGTTTTCATTGTAGTTTACAATGCGGTGAATGGAATGCCCGGTCTTAATTACTGCAACCATTGCTCACCAATTTTACCTGTTACATTTTTTATTTCTTCCACTTTATTCAACAGCAAATTTTTCTCTGCTTCATACCCTTCCAACCACTGTCTGAATTCAGGAATTTGATGAAGTGTATGTAACTTTTTTACCGCCTGATTAAAGTTGTTTCCAATGCCGTTTAGCTCTTTTTTTAACTGAATTAGTTCTGTCATTAAGTCATCCAAAGACTTATTGCGATAGGTAGCAACGATGGGTTTGTTGAAGATAATTTTCCTGACATATTCACTCAATTTTCTGCAGGTGGAAGCCTTCCATTTCTTTTCAATTTGCTCATATTCATTTATTGTAAACCGAATCCCTACAAATCTTTTTCTATTTTCCGTTTTCATCACATTTCATTTACACATTCTCAAACAATATAACCTTGTAAACTCACCCGCTCCCGAGTTCCGAGGAAGGGCGGCCAGATTCGGTTGTTAAACAACCGGACATCTGGCCGATTGCTGCAAGGCGGGCAATCTCCCAGACTTTTCAAAATCATTAACACATTCAAGTTTCATAATACCAGTTTTTAGCCACAATCAATAAATCCATTCAGGCATTTTCAAGAAAAGAGTTAGTCGTCAGATTTTTCTTCCAATCCTTTTCTGCTGTCTCAACTCATTATTCACCAACCAATCATTAAGGTCTTTGTGATTTTTATACAAGCCGCTTTCATCTTTATATTTATTACTTAAAGACAATGCAATGCGACTGCAATTTTGTCCGGCTTTATCATTATCCAAATACAATTTTACCTGATTATAATTATCCATTACAGCTCTTGATCTTTCAAAAAATGAAAGAGAATTTAAAATGATATAATCAGTGTTTGGTAACGAGTTCTTTTCTTCTAAAACTTTATAGGAAAGAAAATCAAAAAAGCCTTCAAAAACAGAAACTTCATTGTGCCCATTTTTGAAAGTGGTTATACTTTTGGGAGAACTGGCAGATTTTAAAAATGGGTTCCGGATTTCAAAACTGCCACTGTCTGTTTTAAAGCCTATTCCGTAATATACTTTACCGTTCATCTGGTAGCGGACTTCCCTGCAATATTTATCGGCAACGGCGTAAGGAATTTTTCTTTTTGCTAAGTAATTAATAAGATGTGATGAGCTAAGAATAAAGTCTCCAAGAACAGTAATTTTATTTTCTTTCATTTCTTTATTGGAGACTATTGTAACTGGCTGGTGAAGAAAAAAATTACCATTCAATCTTTGCATAAAATCCGAGGAACTACAGTTGAAATAAGCCATTCCAAAATCAACAAGGTTGCCACCTTTTCCTATTCCGTGATCGTACCAGCAATTAATTTTTCGGTCAATTTTAAAAGAAGGCGATTTTTCATTCCGGAGTGGGGACAGATACCAGTAATCGTTGCCTCTGATTTTTGCAGGTTTAAAACCAAGTGAGGAAAGATACTCCACCAGGTCTATTTGTTTTGCTTCTTTAAAAGAAGAAATATTTTGTTCAGCTTTCATAACGCCACTATTCTTTTTCACTTACTACCTCGTTAACAAAGTTAAACAAGTGCCATGCCTTAAAAATATCCCCCTTGAATTTGAAGGGGGATGATTTGATTATTAGAAAATAATTTTACAGCAGAAATTTTTACTTAACAAAAATATTTATTGTATGAACACAAATGAAGTTGCCAAAGTGTACGATACTGTTTTAAGTATCCCCGGCATGAATGAAACAGTGAAGCTGAATATTCAAATCAGCAGAAAAAATGTATTGCTGCTGAACCGCATTATTGAACGGGGCCTTACCATAAAAGACAATGATAAATCTGGCAGCCTGATGGATATTTTCTCCAAAGAATCTTTACAGGAATTGGGAGCATTTTCTGATGAGTGTTTGAAGAAGGCTGGGTTGATTGATTTGAATGAGAAATTAAAGGAATTAGATAGTAAATGATGCTACCTTTCGAAACTGAAGGAGTCGTTATCCTTGCTATACTTTACCCATACAAAGTTGAAGGATTTTGCTCTTGTGGGATGTTTAATTTGGAAAGTGTCTGTTTTAAGGTTTTCAATTAGCATGATTCTGTTTGTATATGCTAAACTCATCAGGTGGTAAGACAGTAATACAGAGTAAACAAATCTTTTACTCCAATCATCATAAGAGATTTGCGCCAACTCCCAGCTATCGTCACCATTATAATTATCAAGTAAAATTCTCCTGTTATCATTCATCATATCAAATGAATATTCCGAATGTGCAAATGCGTTTCGTAAAGAAGTATGAAACCCTTTCCGCATTATTTCAGCAAGTGGATTACCTGCATCCTCAAAAGTTTTTCTTATATCATCCCTGATAAATTTATGCTTGGTCATATCCGGCACTTCAACATTCCAGTTGTATTGTTCACCGTTGTTTAGGTGTGCCAGGCGATATAATTTTTTCAGAAAAGGCTTTGACTCCCAGATATGACTATAAACCATCAACTCCATGTGCAACCTTTGTTCATTGTCATCAGTAGATATTTGAGAACTTGGAAAGGCATAAAAAGTTGATAGAAACTCAGACATGAATTTTAACCTGCCTTCATCCTTGTATCGGTCAATTCTGTTATCAATTACATAGGGATTTAACTTTGATGTAGCTGCATCATACTCTTTTTTATATTCAGCATCGGAGAGAAATAAAGCGCAGTCGCCATGATTCGAATTTCTGATATTGTCAAAAGTATCCTGTAATGCTTTTTTTATTTCAGCATCTAGAGATGCGAACTCTGCTCTTGTTATCATTTTAAAATATTTAATTTATCCAAACACCTCCTGCTGCTTCATCCAAATTTCTTTATACCCTTTCTTCATTCTTTTATCTAAAAAAGAACGGTCAATCAAATCCATCACTTCCTCATTTTTACTGCTGAAAAGTTTAAAACTATTGTAGTAAACCTTTTCATTTATCCGTAAGTTTTCGGCCAATGCTTTAAAGTCTGTCAGTTTTAGTTTTGCTTTTTTACCATTCAATGTAAGGGCCAACTCTTCTTCATCTTTCGGGTTGAGCAGGTTTACATTCAGCAAGTCATACGCCGGGCTTAGCACTACTCCTTCGGACTGGTGCATCAATGAAAAATTCTTTAAGTGCATATCATTATTACCACACAGGTAACTGAATAATACCAGCTCAAAATAACTAAGCAAATCAAGCCCTTTATGGCAATAATGAGCTACCAACTTACCGGCTTTTTCATAAGAACTTTTGTATTTGTTCTCCGTTAAAAATTCTGATAACTGGCACAGGTCTTCTACATGTATTTTGCTGCCTTCCACCCGGTCGAAACGCCTGGCAATATATACCATGCTGCCATTACTGGCCTGCAGCAGCGTGTGATCACACACAGGTATTTTGAACAGCCCTGCCAGGTGCATGGTAAGGTCTTCTGTTTCCGGCATCATGGGGTAAGCGTGGTGCTGCGGCTTTAAAATAAATTCTCCCCAAAGCCCAACAATCGTTAAGCGGCTGTGTCCTTTTTCTTTTTGCAGCGTAAGCGACAGTTTGGGCTGTACCCCAGTAACTGCTATCCGCTGATTAACCGTTTGTTTGGCCAGCGATTCAATCAATGCATCATCCAGTTGAAGCGTTGGTACTTCCGGCGTACCAAAAAACTTTTTGGCGCAGGCTGGATGGTATCGAGCATCCCCGGCGTCTTTGTAGCAAAACCAGCAATTATTCATTGGTCATTTATTCAGGTTCTACCGTTACAGCCCCAATGGTGTCCCGGCAGGTGGTTAATAATAATTCAAACCGGTCGTTAGCTTTTACTTTCCAGTGATCCATAGCAATGTCCAGCAACCAGCCTTCTGGTATCAATCCATCGAAAAACGGGAATAATACTTTACTGGTATACGATTCCTGTTTCTTTGGCAGCGTAAGGCTGATTGGCTTGCTATCCGGCTGTTCCAGGTACTGCTCGTCATACAGTAATACATAGCCCTCATCCGTTTCTGAAAGCCGGGCTGCCAATACCCCATCGTACAATACTTTTGCGCTTTTAGCCATGTTTCTGTGCTTTTGAGGTTACGGCAAGCTCGGCACCAAAAAGCGCCAGTATCTGGTTCACCTTATCCATACGCATGGTGGTTTTGCCCTGCTCAATTTCTCTTACCAGGCGAAGCCCTACGCCTGCCTTGGCAGCCAGTTCTTCCTGTGTTAGGTTGCTCTGCTTTCGTTGTTGCTTTAAAAATGTTGAGGGCTTCATTTTATACCTTTTAGGGTATAAAGATAAGAAATTAGTTTTAATTATACCCAAAAGGGTATAATTAACATTTTAAGTAGGATACTATACCCATTACGGTATAACCAGTCTGAAAGAAAAAGGGGCTTTACAGCAGCCCCTCGTCAGCAAAGCTGTAATATCCTTCGCTGGTAATGATAATGTGATCAATCACCCTGATGTCATGGTAACTTGCAGCCAATTTTATCTTCTGTGTTAGTTCCTCATCGGCACGGCTTGGTTTAAGATTTCCTGAAGGATGATTGTGAGATAAAACAATACTTACAGAAAGTGATTTAATGGCAGCGGCCAGTATCAATCTTGGGTCGGCTACTGTTCCGGTAATACCACCTGCAGAAGCTTCATAAATACCAATTACTTTGTTACCTCGGTTCAATAATAGTACTTTAAACTCTTCCTGCATCTCTATGGCATTTTCATTCCATAATTCTTTTAGCAGTTTATAACAATCTTTAACGCTGGAAATCTTTGGACGTTCAGAAGCTTTAACTTTTGTTTTATACACTAATTCTACTTCTGCCACTCTTGTCCATTCTGGAAATTTCATTGTTAACTGTTCCATAACTCAATGTTTTAATTGTTTAAAAAATTAATTATGGAACCTCATCCGCCTTTTTGCGACCAAGGCAAGGAAGCAACGGAATAAAAAGCGCAGCGGTTTATGCCGGACAGTTCATTGCCGCCACGGAGACAAAAGGCGAACTTTGTGGGAGAATTAATGAAGAAAAAATATTATCATTCTAAAAATTGTATTTACTACATTAACTATGGTCAATACAACAAAAGAAATTGCTTACTCACTTAGCCGGGTATCAGTATAATCTTCAAACGAACATGTTATATCATGCTTTTCATTTCGTTTAAGTTCATCAAGATTAAAATTTAAACGTTGCCCTTTAGGCACTCCAAATTTTACAGCAAAGTGCTTATCTATAAACGGAGGCATATGAGGTACAGTAACCGTTTTTTTACCATCAAACATCCATTCATCCTGCTTATTTAAAGGCAATGTGAGTTGATAAGTATAGTTGTGAAACATAAGGCAAACTATGTGTGTAGGTATTGCATCAGTTTTTTGTTTCTTCTCAAAAAGAATAGCCATCGGTGAGGGAAAAGCAGGTCCCGGATGTATATAAATATTAAGTTTATAAAGTGGATTATCTGTTTCCTCATTTTTTTTTGCTGAACGAAGTATAGCAAAAGCAATTTTATAATCATCAACAAATTCATCTGGCAAAAGAGATAAACCAATTTTTAAAAATGCCTTGTACACATGATGTGGGTTATAGGATGGTCGTATTGTGTGAAAGGTTACTTTTTTATTCTCTGCATCTAAAGTAAAGTGATTGTTTGTTTCTTCGTGTGACTCTATTCGGAGTTTTGGAATATTTTCAGGCACTTCAAAGTCTTTTTGTACAACAAAAGTTTTATCAGGTGATTTAAATTTAAGTCCTCCCGATTTGGCATTAGCAATACTGAAGGCACGGCTTGCTCCCAGAAAATTAGCCAAATCATTCTCATACCTGCCAAAAAGGCTATTGCACTTATCACATTCAAAGTCTGAAAGAAGATTTTTATTACCGATTAACTCTGGCAATAGATGTGCTTTTGATTTAAATTTTTCTTCAGCACTATAAGTAGCACCGCAAAATCTGCATACTCTGTTCTTTTTATGCTTTAAAGGTCTTTTATGCAATTCATCATCCGCAATTAAATTTTTAATTGCATAAAAGCCTGCAAACCTCTTATACCTTTCTACAAATTCATCAATTGGATTCCCTATAAATTCCCTGTTTATTTTTTTTGGATTACCAGGTATCTCAGTAAATTTTATACGAAACATTTCTTAAAAATATTTATTATCAACTTAATTAATAGACATATTTATCAAAGGTACTGAAACCCCAAGCTGCCCCGCCATTTTGTAAAATCTGTAACAATATTGCGGGGCAGCTTTTTGGGCATTAAAAAGGGGCATTTTACAATGCCCCTTCAAACATTTTAATTGTAAAATTCCATTACCTCTGCCTTTGCAAAACTCTCACAAAGTTGAAATGCTCTTTGTGTCCTCAATTGCCCTGTACCGCCGAACAATAAGGATTTCAGTTTTGCTTCATCATTTTTATATGTCCTCACATTTTGAAAATATCCAGTCACTGCATTATAAGCACCAAACAAACTGCCTTTGGTGGTTTCCAGTTGCTGTGTTTCGTTGGTCATAGCATATTCAAAAGCGGCATCGGTCATATTTTTAAAGCAGGTGGATAATTCATCATCTTTACCAGCCTGTATATTTTGCAAAACTTCTTTATTAGGTACTAAAGCCATTTGTATCAGCTTTTTTACTTCGGGGTCTGTAATGCGGATTTTTGCCCATTGGTTAAAAACTCCTTCTAACTGAATACTCAAATTGTTTGTAATGCCCATTAGTTTATGGGCTTCTTCCAAACGTTCTTTTGCATTGGCTGTATGCCTTATTTTAAAAGCATTGCTATGGTTACGAAGGGCTGCATTTAAAGTATTATTGCAGACAATCCTAACGGGAGTAAACGCTGCGGTAATACTGCCATATCCATCATGTGAAGTAGTTAAAAATAAATACTGCTCAATCAAATCATCATTACCCACTTTAATATAATTGGGCAATTTAGCAGTTATGAAAATTCTTTCTCCTTTTCCCAATGCCCCTGCGGTTTCATATTGTATCCCATCGCCACCAACAATGGCATCAAAGAAACTGAAAGCATCAATATTTTGTACCACTTCGTAATCTTTACCTACAACTCCTAAAACAGTTTCATTGTCTGTGCGTATAGTTGCAAAATAGTTCGGTACTTCTATTTCAGGAATTTTGATTTCGATGTCTTCGTTGGCTGCTTCGTTTTCGTTATCAAACGTAAACAGTTTTCTTTTGGCTACGGTATAATCCAGGCCTGCAAATTTTAATGCTTCTGCACTGGTGGGATAGTCTTGTACTATTTGCCCTAATCCATGCCAGGCCTTTTCTTTTACCGAAAAGAAACTGTGTTTGCCTGTTTGCTCATTGAAATTTAAATTGTGTGCCATGATTTTTGATTTTAAAATTTTGAAAAAATAATTTTTAAAAGTGGGCATCAGCACATTGCCAATGCCCTTTGCTTTGTGTTTTAAAATGGTAAGTCGTCTGCAGGTTCTACAATTGCTCCGGCATTTTCTTTAACTGATGTTTCATCCTTTGTAGCTGCTTTGCCATGTAGTTTAATGCTGTTTACATGAAAGGTTAATGTGGCTTTGGCTTCACCATCTTTACCGATGTAAGCATTTGCTCCAACACGACCTTGCAACTCTACCAATGTACCTTTGGTTAGGTACTGTGCAACACCGGGATTCACCCAATAATCACACTGCACATAGGTCACAACTTTTGTTGATTCATTACTACCTTTTGCTTTGTAGCTGTCGTTAATTGCTACGCTAAAGTTTACTACCTGCCTGTCGTTTTTCAGGGTGCTGATTTTAGCATCACCTGTTAATCTTGCTGTCATTTCCATGATTGTAAATTTTAATTGTTTAAAAATGTATTAACTCGGCATACGCCTCGTTCATTCTAATCGTAGCAACCCGGCCTTGAAACAGGGTTTGGCAAAAGCAAGGTTTTTGTGAAAAATATTTCGTTGACTGTGGAATAAAAAGCGAAGCGGTTTATGCCGCAAAAGCAACGAAAGCGCAGCGGATATTTTTTACAAACCCGTGGCCAACCGCAATGCAATGAAGGTGCAGACCTTGCTTTTGACAAAGCCTGTCAAGAAATTTGCGACAGATATGGATGAATGAGTTTTTTAAAAAGTAGTTAATATGAAGTTTGCTTTACAGTGTCTTTACAATTTGAAGTTGCTGGAATTGTGTTTGGTGAGGTACGAGGCAATCTCAATGACCACTATTATTATCCGGTGCAGTTCTCCCGGCTTATTTGCCGCAGGCGTAAAAGAAATAAGACGGGTGTACTGTGCCGGGTCTACCATAATCAATGAAAACTTTACAACCATATTGTAAATTCTGGTTGAAGTTATTTATTGTACTCAGCAATACCGTAAAAAGACCGCTAAATGAAGTTTCGTAAATACACTGTATCTTAGGTTTATTGCAACAAGTTTGGTAATATTAGCTTGCAGCGATACATGAGTTGCCTGCAAGCATTTCAGACCCCTTTTCAAAATGAACATCATAAATAAAATCACATCACTTTTTAATAGACAAAAAATGAATAATAACTTATATGAACAATGTGCCTATCACGAAAGTGGACATATTGTAATGGCATACTTATCAAGGTACAAATGCGACAGTGTAACAATTTTACAAGATGGTTCAGGCAATGGTTTTACAAAATTTGACTACGGAAATAGTCCTATGACCGAATTAATTGCTTCTCTCGTAAATTTTTCAGAATACCCAGAAATATTTAGTTCATTGCCATCAAATGTTAAGGCTGTAGCGCCTCAAGTTGCGTTCAAAATAAGTGGGACTTTATTAGGTGGACCTGTTAGCGAAGCGTTATATAAAGCAGGTGTTGAATTTGAAGGAGAATTACCAATTGAAGTTGCGGGACCAGATTTACTAAGGGTTAGTAGCATTGACCATTTACTATCAACAATTGACAAAGAACATAATCCCAATTATGTAAATGAAACTTTAGGTAGTATTGTAAACCTATTAAGACAAAAACAAGCCTGGACAGCAATTGATACCTTAGCAAAAGACATTTTAAATTCTTCAACAAAAAGCCTAAATCGTCAAGGAATAGAAAGTTCATTACAAAAAAGCGGTTACTTAGATTTTATTAAATAGACAATATGCCAGCGCCTCACATCGGCCTGCAATATTTTAACCATTTTATTTATATGACTCAACAATTAGTTAAGAGACAACACTATGTACCTCGTACTTATTTGAAAAATTTTTCGATCCCAAAAGGTGACGAATTTCATATTAAAGCATTATCAATAGTAGATGCCAAAGCAGACAAGATTTTCGGAATTAATATAACAAATGTTTGTCTTGAAAGAAATTTGTATACTCTTCCTGGTGAAACATATGAAGAGAAAATGCTGATAGAAAAGTTTTATTCTGATGAAATTGAGCAATACTACAATGGTATTTATGGAATACTTAAAGACCCACACAAAAAGACCTTAACACCTGATGAGCGAGAACGGGTAATTTCTACTGTTGTGACAATGTTTTATCGCACTACAAAATGGATAAATCAACATAATGATTTGATGAAACGAGTATATACTCAAATGTTTCAATTGTGTGAGCAGACAGGCAAAGACTACTTTAACTATGATGGAACAAATATTTCAATTAAGGATAAAAATTTGGAAGAATTTTTAAAAGAAAATAAAATTGAAAACAGACCCACGCAAGTTATGACACAACTTGACGTTGCATTAAAACTCATTCAGGTGAGAATTAAAAGTGACAATATTTATCTTTCTACTTTGGTTGACGATGGTTGTGAATTTATCACAAGCGACAACCCTGTTGTTTTACAAAACATAAAAGGTGACGATATAATGCCTTTCGACCCAAGTAATATTATGAAACTGCCAATAGACAAAAAAACAATGCTTTTCTTAATGCCTGACGCTAACGAAAGTTTAAGACATCAAATTATTAGACATAATGTAACTGGCAATTATTGCAAATCTGAACAACTGATTTCAAATGCTGAGCAATTTCGTAAAGCAGACAAATTTATTTTAGGTGACGACAGTTCATTAAATAGTTATTTGCATACTAAAGAGTTTGCTGAAAACCCTATGTCAGAAGAAGAAATGAAATCAATTAAAACAATTGACGACTTCATCAATAAGGGAAAAAAGTTGGGCTTATTCTAAACGAATACTGTGGCGACTTTGGACAACCCTATTTCACTTACTTCACGATATAGAAAATATTCTTACACCCTTGTGTTTATTTATAAATAACGACAACTATGCTTAAAAAAAGGGGAACCTACAATTGAAGGCAATCCAAATGAACTTCAATTATTGCTTGACAAAGACAAACAAGCGAATACATTTTTTGAAACAATAGCAAACTCATACAAACAAGGATATTGTGATTCGGCAGGATCTGCCAAACAAAAAGCAACAAGAAAGATAAGAGCCAAGAAAGCAATTTTAATGCTCCGGAACAATCAAAAAACTTGGAAAACGGTTTAATTTTTTGGACAAGGCAATTCAAAATCATAGAGACACAGTTTATAAAATTAAATAAGAAAGGTTTGATTTAATGATTCCCTATTTGTATTGAGATTTCGTGAATTGTGTTTGGTGAGGAACGAACCAATCTCAATTCCCAATATCTTTATCCGGTGCAGTTCTCTTGGCTTATTTGCCGTAGGCGGAAAAGAAATAAGACGGGTGTACTGCACCGGGTCTTTGATGGTAGAAGAACAGAACGATGAACGGAGCGTCGCAACGGAAGATGCACAAAGGGTTAAAAGCTGGTAATAAAAGAATACTACTTGCCTGACAGAATAGAATAGTTTTTAACTCTTCTTGCTTCATCACCGTCATGAATACAGGTGATAGATTGTAGCTGCAAAATATATTCGGCAGGTAATTTGTTCTGGATAGCACTGCTTACAATAAATTCATTAAGGCCGAAACTTAAAAATAGGTACTCACTCCAAACTGAAATCCTGCCAGCTTCGTCGGAGGATTACCTAAAATATCTTTCTGCCAGTTGTAACGGTAGTTCAGCCGAATTACTGTTTGTGCAGTAGGCCTGCAGCTAATGGCAGGAACAATGGAAAATACTTCGTCACTGATATTATCACCTGTGGACTTAAACTTTCCTTTATTCCAATCCACATATTCTAGACGCAAGGCTGCATTGATAACTGATTTCTCAAAGCCGAATACAGGTTTCTTAATAACAGGTTGTACAAAGTCAATAAAACCTCCTTGTTGTTTTCTGCCAAATTGTTCAGTGTAAGTTTCTGGAACATCCACATTTACCCATGCCCATTCAGCATTAATGTATGTCTTGATTTTTGGAAGCGTTGTGTTAAAATCTATTGCATATACATTTACTCTTCTCTTTTTATCCAACTGCAATCCGTCATCCTGATACTTATTGTAAACACCGCCCATGTAAGAAAGCCCCAATTCACCAATTTTCCGGTTTCTTACAGCAATTTTACTGGTTAACAATGGGCTACCGTTAAAGCTTTCTTCAAACCGGTCTTTATTTTCTTTGCTTGCCGGCAGAAATGTTTTATTTTCTGCATTGTCAATGATTTTATCATCAAAACCATTGGTAAGGTAGGCCTCATACGCATACACCCAATCTTTGGTATATCTTTTCCCAAACACACCAAAGCCTACATTGCTCCAGGTAGCCGGAAGCATTTGAGTGGCCGAGACAGGACGGTCAACAAATTCCCATTTAGGGCCGTCATGATTTTGATTGAATGCACCGATTGGGTTCATAACAATACCGCCTCTCATGTTTAACAAAGGGGCAAACTCAAAATCAACAGATGCAAATTCAATATTGATTTCTTTAGTACCATCTTCAAATTCAATCTCACTCAAAAATTTAATTCTTTTTGAAATGGAAGAAGACACAAACAATGTTAATCGTCTCATTTGAAACTGGTGTCCTTCCGATATACCATCTTCCTGTAAATACTGGTAATTGGCTTCTGCATATCCACCCAATGCAACAGGCAGTTTGCCTAACTGAAGAAAGGGACGATTATATACCGCATCCATATTAAGTAATAATCCCGATGTATCCTTTGAAGTCCTTCTTAATAATGCAGGGTCTATCTGAGCAACGGCAACATATGAAATGAAAACGGATAGAATGCTTAGTATTATTTTTCTCATGCTTTTCTTAAATCAATAAAGATTTGGTTGTTATTAAGCGTTACGGGAAATGTCTTCAGATCTCGGTCCGCAGGCCCGTTGGTTACTTTGCCACGGTTGCTATATTCGCTTCCATGCGCAGGGCATTGGAGATAATCGCCAGCTACATTTAGTTCGGCTCCCTGGTGAGCACACTGCATCCAGACTGCTGAATAATCTGTATCACTAAACCGGTACACACAAATGGGAAATAATAACTCTTCATTTCGAACTACAATATATAAGCGGTACTTATTCTTTTCTTTTAGTGCAAAATCTTTAGCATCTATTGTTATTCCGTCTTTTACTAATTTACCATTAGCAAATTTTGTAGCTGCACAGGAACTTAAAAGTGCAGCGACAGAAGATGCACCCACACAAGCTGCACAGGATTTAAGTATGAAATCTTTTCTGTTCATTTTTTATATATGCTACAGCGATTTTAAAAATTGTACCAGGTAATTTCTTTCCTGTGCGGAAAGCTGCTGAAATCTTTCTTTGCTTTGTTGTGCTTCTCCGCCGTGCAGGAGTATCGCTTCTTCAATACTTTTTGCCCTTCCGTCATGTAAAAGAAAATATTGTCCTCCTTGTGAGTTGGGAGATAAACCTAATCCCCAAAGCGGCGGCGTTCTCCATTCAGATGTTGTGGCGCTGCCTTCTGTATAGCCATCATTCAAACCTGGCCCCATATCATGCAGCAGTAAGTCTGTATAAGGATGAAAGGTTTTATTTGGCAATGCAGTAATAGTTGAAAAATCTGTTTTCAATGTCTGCTTATGGCAATTTTCACAACCGGCTTGTATAAACAGGCTTTTGCCTTGAACTACTTCAGCATCATTTTGATTTCTTTGAATGGGTGCTTTTAATGTTTGCAGGTAGAAGACAACATTATGTACCGTTACATCAGAAACTTCGGGGTCAATATTCAATCCGGTATAAACATCTTTTGG
>APMI01013411.1_pt1 | contig 17663 bp, 14 predicted proteins | sample 667938 | NCBI WGS metagenome assembly APMI01 (sample SAMN01084076, study PRJNA167559) | wastewater metagenome | biome: Wastewater | place: Denmark: Ejby Moelle, Odense | collected 2011-11-28 | reverse complement strand
CCTTATTTAACAAAATTTTAATGGCATACGCATTAATTGTTCACTTATGAAGAATTAGCACTACAAACACACAGATTGTTCTCATATACGAATTTACTGGTATCGCATATACATACGCTTTGAGTGTCATTGGTCGGGTGTATGTAATGATTCTGACAGACACAAGTATTGGCAGAGACAGTCTGATTCTATCTGCATAAGCACACTGCATCAATGTTAATGAAGGGGTCTGAACAGTTCGTAGGATCCAGCACGTAGATTTTGGAGTTTGAAACTGAGACTAGAAGTTAGTGAGAAATTGAGTTAAATGATAAGGAAGTTATCTGTTGGTTTTGAGTTGAGGTGTCGGTAGGGACTTTGAATGTTCGCACTTATTAGCCCAGGGTTGTCTTTATTTGTACTTATAATGGGTTATTGGCTATTGCGTATAGATTGCCATCGCTGCTTGTTGCAGATTTTGAATTAAGAGCTTCTATTTTGAAAGGAATTTGATTTAGTTAGTCATCAGCAATAGTTACGTTATAAATTTAGACACCATTTGTCTTTTCCACAATAATTTTATTTACGCCTGCAAACTTGAAATCTCTGACTTGAGTGGGATCGATAGTCCAGTTAAATTGCAAGTGTGGAGCTGAATTAGGATCAGAAATATTCCAAACAAGCAAAGATCCTTTATGACTAAAAACCGCAAGTTTACTACAATCCTGATCTAATCTCAAAATTGTGGTACTATCACCAGCAATTTCCATGCCCGACATCCTCAACTATTCGATCATGCTGCTTTCATGGACTTTGAAAATATCGTTGAGTTGAGTTAGTGTCTGATACCAAATGATTCCGTTCACTCCTGCACTTTATTGAGACTGGCCAGCATAAGCGCTGCATTTTGGTTGTAAATCTAATTGATCAACTGAAATCATTTACAAATATGAAGAATTCATTGTTTGTTATATTGTTTTTATTACGAAATCTGATGTGTAAGCAACATTTGCGTAACTGCCATACATATTTTAGTAGTAATTTACAAACTGAATCAACTCTGTGCTTAATATTTTACTGTATTTCCATACAATTTATGATGGATTACTAAATTTCCTCACTTATACTACTTAATATACAGCATTAATAACAACATTATCGTATATAATTTGGATACTCTCCTTAGTGCCAGATTATTCCAGTCTCCAATTAATATAATTACCATTATTAGGGTTTACATTATATTTGGCAACAGACTAATCACACAATCGATAGACATTAAGCCATCGGTTATTGGAAATATATGCGACCAGGTCACAATCCCTCCAATCTACATTTATATCACTTTTTAAATATAGTGAAGCTTGCACTTGAGGAACTGGGTGTTCGCTTGACATTCTTTAAGATGATAGTACAGGGGCTTTGCTTATGCTGAATATTTATTTTAAGGGCTGAGTTGTGCGGGTTTTATCGTATCTGTAATATAACTGTATTTGTTTCTTAGGGAATATTATGTACTAACCACCATCTGCTACTGAGCCATATCGGAAATAATTGTAAAAATAAGCGCCTCTGAACCAATATTGATCTGCTGGTCGTTTCTTCAAATCGTAGAAATATGTGGGTTGTAATCCTAATATATGATGAACCTGAAGAATATTTCTATATCCGACTATAACATAGCTGAGGAAAGACACTGTTTGCTCAAATGTAACAGTCTTTATCAGACTACCACTCGTTGAGTTGAATATTTTGAGTTGGTTTGATTTGCTGACATCAGTATTGAACTGAAGACTGGCAATATACCCGCCATACACATACGAGTTCCAGAATGACACTTCTTTGAATACTGCTGTATCTCTTAAGAAGAAATCAGATTGAACAGTATATCTATAAGACACAGCCACATCAGAGTCAACATCAACATTGTGCTGTTTAAACACCAGCATAAACATAGGTCTGTCCTGGATTGAAGGATCATTCTACTCTTTATACTAGTTGGGAAGTAACAGCACAGCACTGATGTCTGGAATATCTTGTACGTATATGTCATCGGCGAAGAGCAAGTTCATAGTGCTGGCTTGGTAACAGTGAAGTTAAACTAGCTGAGATGATATATTTTTGCATAGAGCGACGATTTTGTCAGATTATGAGTATAAAGTCCATTGTTGGCAGTCATATGTGTGATCTAATCCATCAGATGACTATAATTGTTGTTCATTATAATATGTAAAAGTAAGTCGACCATCTATAGTCCCAGTCGCTTTAATGTATTAACTTGTCTTTTTTAATTATTTCTACTCTTAGCTTGCTTTTGGTTTCGCACTGACACCATCTCTAATAATTTAAATTTCAACTGGTTATGGACCATTACCCAAAAACCGAGTTTCATTCAAACAAAGCAAAGTTTAATTGATAAGACTGAACTGACAAAGCACAAAGAATCCATTAATCTTGACAGCATTGAATATATAATAGTTACCATCCTTGGTTATCCTACCCTTTACAACTGACACAACCTCAGTAATATTGACTGAGTATAATTGAGTCAAATTAAAAGTCAGATCGTCAATTTAGTATACATGTAGAGTATTTGCGGAGGTCTGCACGATGAGTGACTAATTATACGACAATGCTGATGGGAAAGTGCCCTCCAATGATTGACTTACATCGCTCCATACGATATTCAATGTAAGATTATCTAAATTTTGCCATTTGTATAGCCTGTCACCATAAATAGACACTGCTTCATGTCTTGATGTTAGGGTAAGTTTGGAGGTGGGGTTGAAGAAAAATGGTGAGTATGTCACTTGAGATGAACCATCTTGCTTTCGGATCATGCGGTATGTGCCTGCTAATTATGCTGGATAAGAGCCGATAGCTGTCACGTCTTTGGCGTCTTTGTCGTAGAAGGTGTCGACATAGGAGAAAGGGCTTTGAGTAGGTTCAGTGAAGGTAGCAAGTATTTCGTAATTGTTGAATACATTTAAAAACAGAATTTGTTACTTTGCAGCATAAGCCAAATACTGACCCTGATAAATAGACAGATATCCACGTGAATAAAAATTGCATTCGGTTTAGTTCCCAATTGATTGAGATCTCAGATCATTGTAACGAACAGTTGTTAAAGTAGGACATTTTTGAGCTTATGAAAATATAACATTTTTGTACATATCTAATACTTTATTGCTTTGAATTTTCCTAAAAGTTATTAACATTTGTTCTTAATAGTATTTAGCGTAGATATTGTTTCCCTTGTTAATGATCAAGTTGGCAGTCCCATTGAATTTAGGCTACGAAACCAAGTCAAACTCAGTAACTTTGTACACTTGTTCTTGTAAATGATCTCCACGCAGGGCTGTGATGGTCAATTTCGAGAGATTGCCCTCCATGACTGCCACAGTGTCAGCAGTCAGCGTTTAAACATTATTCACTTGAATGAAGTTGTCAAGGGTGATTGTTTTAGACAAGTGGTACTAGTAACAGCTTGAGTGAAGAACTAAGGCTAAAATTATACATAAAACAGTGAGCATTCTGCGATAGATTAAGGACATCGCTTTGATAAATATCAATTAGATGGTAGATACTTTTATAGGTAGAAATATATAATCTAAAAAACTGCCCAAATAAAGATATAATGCTACCGATAATCAATTAATGTAGTTTTAGGCCTAATAATACACGAAATCACATAATCTGAATCATTTTCTTATGATTGATACTAATCCTAATTTTCGCCGAACCCTGATTCTGATATTCTCTTTTGATATCAGTCCTAATTTATTTCTTTAGTTTTTTATTATTAATCGCATTCATTTCTCCTTCTTTCTTCTTCTATTTTAGACTACGTGCTTTATTATCAGAGTTGATCAAATTTCCCATATTTTCCTGAATGCACTCAATATGTTTAATACTCTTTGCTGATTTAATTTGTTTCAGCATTTGTTAACAAGATGCTTACTTCACACGCTGTATTTTCTATGAAGGACGTTAAGATTGCTCGAATAATTGCAAATATTTTTACATAGGGCTGGTACGCAATTTCTGACAAATTGCTTATCTTTATTTTTTATTACATTGTTCTGCATTAGTATATTAGCCTTCCATCATATTCATCTTTTTCAGCATTATGTGATTTTATACTTTTGATTGGAGTAGTTTGTAATGTCCTCGATCGAAGCAAGTTGGGATTTGTACCATAGCTTTCCTTCGTCTTGTTTTAGGTCCTGGTGAACATTACTGATGTCTTGGATTTTATTTATGTTATGTTTTTCTATTTCTTTTTTGTCTCTCTTTAACATTGATATTCTCTTTATTAGCTTAAGATTATAATTTGTGCAGATTAAGACTTAAATTTGCGTTCTATTGTTTAGTAATACATCTTCCTGATTTTAACACATAATGTTTGAAAGCTAAAGGTTCTATTTTGTTACGGATCAGCCTAGTGACCTCATCTCGAATGTATTTACTATCGATTAGAGTGGGTAACTGACCGCTTGTGGTTTTATTGGCTAATATTTGCCTCTACATTTTTATAACACAGCAAAAATGGAATTAGCAAATCGAAGAACTAGAATAACTACTTATTAAATTACCTAATTTTTATATGTTCAACTTGACAATATTTAATAAAAAATAGTAATCTTCAATATATAAAATCTAATTATCTCAATACAACACTCTTTCTAATTAGTGTTTTAATGCATTTTATGGTTATTTTTTATCGTATTTCGTGATGAACTATAATCTTCTACATTGTCTAATGCTTATTCTTTCATCTGGGTTCTATTTTAGCAGAGAGCCTATGAATTCTCTAGCACATTATGAGAACTCTTTAGGAAAGACTACATCCCATTTCCATTTATTTTTAATATTGGCTCCCATTATTTTCCATTTATCAATTTATTTTTTATGAGGCGGAAACCCAGCTAGTAACTCGAATGCAAGTATCCCGATACTCCAAAGATCAACACTAGTATTATATTCTCCTTTATCTTTCATTTCTGGTGATACATAATCCAAAGTGCCACAAAAAGTGCTTCTCATTGAATCCTTAAAAGTGGACGACCATCCAAAATCACATAATTTAGCGATTCCCTACATAATAATATATATGTGTTACATTGGTGACTAGTATATTTTCCGGTTTGATATCCCGATGCGCAATATTATTCCTATGCAAACATTCCACAGCATCTAATACTTGCGAGATCATACAACTAACAAATTATTACTATTTTTTTAAATAGGACATCAATGTGCCATCTTATATGTATTACATTAGTAAAAATATATGGTATTAGTCTTAGAAATGTGTGTATAGTTTTGTTATGTTTGGGCTGTTGTTTGAGAGTGTGTAGTGGATACGCAGTTATTGGGTGAATTGGGGGATCATGTTGTATTATTTTAGGGTTGATTTGAAGATTTTTTTAAGGGCGAATATTAAATTAGTTGGCTTGTGCTTGCAGATGTGTACATCACCGAATTTGCCTGAACCCACGCATTTACCAAGCTAGAACTCTCTCATTGTCAATAACTTAGCAGGCATTTCGTTATTGTATGGGTCTTATTAATATAGTATTGACTATTTTTCATATATGTCTTTATTTTATTGTGTTAGTATCGGTTTTTATAATTTATAACTGAGACCGTTATATAACGGCTATTAATATTTGGTGGGTTTAGAACGTGCTGATGCAAGACAAACTAGTGCTGTGCTTTATTGTCTTGCTAATACAGGTTGATATTATGATTGAGTAGTTTTTAATTTAATAGGCACGAATTATCCATCGAATTAATCAAATTACGAACAGGTATTCTCAATTTTTTGTTTATTATTTCTATTTTGTCCTCCAGATTGTCTTTAATTCTAATTATATGTATTCATTCTCTTAAACTTATTACTATTATTTTGATTATGATGATGATTATTATGTTGATTATTTTTCTGACTGCTCTCCAATAACATATTGATATCATCGATAATACTTTTAGTGCGATGACTAAACAGATCAATATTATTCTGACAATTTTAATGTTTATTTTGTAGAACAACAGGAACTATCCCATTTGAATATGAATATTGAGAGGGTATTGATGATAAGGAGAGAGAAGTTGATTGAGGAAATATTTAGAATGAGTGTACTGATTGGGATTACGGTAGGAAATTTAATTATAAATTGGGTATTTTTTGGGGTTGATTATGATGAAGAAGTGAATTTAAGGAATTCAAGGATGATTCATTGTTTTATTTTATTCGCCCTTATGTTATTGGACTATACCCACTTATTTAACTCTTATTTTCATGATTTTGTTGATATTTTACATTTCTGGCATTATTCTTGCTATTATTCAATTTCTATTTTTAATTAGCACTTTTTCCCTTCGATTTATTGGCACTGGCGGTTAGTGGAAATTAAAATTCCTGCTTGATTTTCTCAATCTTCGAGAACAGAGTATCAATTGACGAAGTTAAACTTGTGTATACAACTGATTCAATCATGTTTTACAATGGCACTTTGTTCTCTTTGTTCGGAGTGCGAGGGGTTGGCGCATATAAAGCATTTATTAAACTTGAAGTTTTGTTTGGAAGAGTGACTCTGTATGGAGACACCTCGTTGTTGCTGTACTTACGAACCATTTTCTTAGAAGAGTCTGCTGGCTGGGCTTGGGGTGGAGGTAAATTTTATTGCGATTGTAACAGAGGAAAATGTTGTCGACTTGGGGTTGAATATTTAGGCATCACATTCGTTTATGTTTTTACACTATATCCTGGGAGAGAGGAATTTGCGGATGAACTCTCTGAGAATATATTTTGCGATTATAATGACTGTCCATGATTTCTTAATTTTGGTATAGCGTTGTTGTTTTCTAAGTCTCGTGAGAATGAGGAGAACTGCTTTTTAATTGTTTCGGGGCTTTAGACAACTTTGAATGGCTTTATTTAATAAAGCTTACTCAAGAAGCCTGATTACTACATGAATCCAACGGACTTTATATTAATTAATTAAAACAAAATTATATTTTCCTTTGAATTAACCAAAAACAAAAACAATAATAAACATATATCACTGCTGTTTATTCAAATAAACGAGTAAATTAGCAACTACAATGTCTAAAATAACCTTAGTAAGATAAAATTTATAACAAATTGTCTAAACTAAGGTTCGGTTTGTGAGATGTCAGAATTCAATCAATGACTCTGCATCTACTGCATTATATTTTAGTATAAATTAATATAGTAATCAAAGAATATAAAATATATTAAAACCATATATTAAATTCAACAAAGCGAAGATTATCCTGAACGATGTAAGAAACCAAACACAGAATCGCCATTGTCAACAAGTAAAAATGCAAGCCTAAGAAATGCAAGCAATAATGTAAAAAGGCCTGCCCTGTCAACAAGACTGATAAGATCTGTATTGATGTCATGCCGACATCAACTATTGCAGAAATTTCTGAACTGTTATGCATCGGTTGTGGTATGTGCGTGAAAAAGTGTCCATTTAAGGCTATTAAAATCATCAATGTGCCTAAGAATCTTGAAAAGTTGTGTACCCATCGATATGGAAAGAACGCATTCAAGCTGCATCGACTACCAACACCAAGACCAGGACAAATTTTGGGTCTCGTTGGAATCAATGGTATTGGAAAGTCAACGGCTCTTCAAATCCTCGGTAACAACCTAAAACCTAATTTGGGAAACTATACTAATCCTCCAGACTGGAAGGACGTCCTCAAGTATTTCAAAGGTTCTGAGCTTCAAAGCTTCTTCACTCGCATGTTAGAAGAAAATCTGAAGCCTGTTCTCAAGCCACAATATGTCGATAGAATTGCTAAAAAGATGACTGGAAAAGTTGGTGAGATCATCGCTAAGAAGGACGTAAATAATTTGAGTGAACAATTAAAATACGACCTTGATCTATAGAAACTATATGATAGGCCAGTAGAAAAACTTTCAGGAGGAGAGCTTCAAAGATTCGCCATGATGATAGTGCTAATCCAAAAGGCATAAATCTACATGTTCGATGAGCCGACATCTTATCTCGATGTAAAGCAAAGAATTAAAATGGCTAAGTTGATCAGATCCATTCAAACACCAAACAACTATATTATCGTTGTTGAGCACGATTTGTCTATTTTGGACTATCTTTCTGATTTCATTTGTTGTTTGTATGGTGAACCTGCAGCTTATGGTGTCGTCACTATGCCTTTCACTGTCCGTGAGGGTATCAATATTTTCTTAGCTGGTTACGTTCCCACCGAAAATATGAGATTCAGAGAAGAAGAACTCACTTTCAAAATTAGTGAAGCTGTTGAATAAATAAAGGAAGATAAAATCGGTTGGTTCGATTACCCTTAAATGGTTAAAACTCAAGACACTTTCACACTGACAGTACGCCCTGGTCGATTCAAAACATCTCAAATCACTGTAATGTTAGGCTAAAACGGAACAGGCAAGACAACATTTATTAAAATGTTAGCACAGTGTGGAAAGAGACCTAAAGAAGGAAAAATTGTTAAATAAGTCAAGTAAGAGCTTTAATAACTCTAAGAAAAAAATGAAGAAAAGTAAATGAAAGAGTTTCAAGAAGGATAAGGATAAGAAAAGAAACCTAAGAAGGCAAAGAAAGTTGAATAAGAAGTTGATTATAATTTACCTTAAATTACAGTCAGCTACAAGCCACAAGCTATTGCTCCTAATTTTGTAGGCACAGTCCGAGAACTCTTAAACACCAAAGTTAAGGATTCATGGATGACTCCTAATTTCATTGCTGAAGTCACTCGACCATTAAACCTTGAGAATATCATCGATAACGAAGTTCAGCAACTGTCAGGAGGTTAACTTCAAAGAGTTGCTATTATTCTTGCTCTTGCTAAGGGAGCAATGTGTTATTTGATTGACGAGCCCTCCGCTTACTTAGACAGCTAGCAAAGAGTTATTTGCGCTCGAGTTCTTAAGAGATTCATCATTAACAATCAAAAATCAGCTTTCATTGTTGAGCACGACTTCATCATGGCGACTTATCTCGCTGATCAAGTCATCGTGTACGAAGGAGAGCCTGGAGTGAAATGTGTTGCAAATCCTCCTCAAGGTCTTATTGAAGGCATGAATAAGTTTTTGAACATGCTTGAGATCACTTTCAGAAGAGATCCGACAAATTTCCGACCCCGCATCAACAAACTTAACTCCGTTCTGGATAAAGAGCAGAAAACTTCTGGCAACTACTTCTGCGCAGACGAGTGAGCTTGATTTATATTAATCGTCGTATCTCCTATTAATATTTGGCTTTAAACAGAGTTTATCAATGTAAATTCGATCATTTTTTCAAAGTTTAGCATGCTCATAAATCAATGCTCTCTGTTCTTTATTCATTATTTCGTCTTAAACCAGAGGAGTTGTCAGTTTCTTGCCATCAAAGAATCCCAATGTAGGAACACTTTTTATTCTGAGTAGAGGATTCTTACGGAACTTGTGTTATGGATCTTTCCATGTTGGCCTGTCTCCTGCGATAAAAGTGTAGAACTTAAAGCCAGCCTTTGAAGCTTCAGACTATAGTTCATGATAAAGTGGTGCTATTTTTTGACAGTCTGGACACCAGTAATTGCCATCTTTATCGGATTAGCTTGTAAATAGCATTACACATTTTTATTTGTTTTCGCTAAGTTTTTTGAATATTTCCTCGAATTTGTCAAGTTGAACTTTAATCATATCTATTAATATTATTAATAGCTTAACTTTAACAATTTCTATTCATAAACTAAAATAATCTAGCTCGCTTTATTTTCATAAGCGTACCATACATTAAATATAAAGAATATATAAAATCAATTCTCAAATCACCCAAAGAACCATATTACTTGACTAACTGCATCATAAACAGTCTTTTACGGTGCAATCGGTTTGATATTTGACTCCAAAGTACTCGATGTATGATAGTAGCCAATTTATACACTACTGATACTTTTTTATTCACTTAATTTGTCATAACACCGAGTAGAAGTTGAGCCATATTTGTCAATGATAGGCTTTGATTCGATTTACCATTAGAATTTGCAAATACTGCAAATTATTATGTAAATAAGCAGGAGGTAATATGAAAAACAAGGTGAAATACCACTCTTTGATTGTGCATTTGATTATCTTATCAGTTGTTCATCATCATGCTTATTAGTTTTTATTTGAGAAACTTGAACAATTTATTTTTGTTGATCTCTTTGCTTTTAATTTTATATGTTTTAAGAAATATTGTTATCTCCTTACTCTGAGCTCATAAAAATAGAATTTTGCTATTAGAAATTATTAAAATTAATTAATGGTGAAGGGAGTAAACTATTTTCCACCTAATTTGTTTAATTGAACTAAATTTATTCAATATGTTATATACTAGAGGTAGATCTTTTCTTCCTTTTGTTCATGTTTATTAACTACTAAGGATTAGCTCTTAACAATTTATTGATGGATTATTTAAATTTTGTTCGCCATGATTTAGGGACACTATTCTACATCGTGTATGAGGACCCTTATTTGACCAGTCTATCGTTCATGTCTTACTCAAACTTAATTTTAGCCAGTTTTAAAGTTGACTCTTTTACAGACTAAAATGAGATTTTATCTCGGTTTTCCCAGTTTTACAACATAACATGCGAAAGACACTGCAGAAAATGAATATTAAATCTTTTGATTTGTCGATCCAATTCAGATTTTTGTACTTTTACAGGTAGATCTATTTAGGAGACGCCTATGTACTTGTCTCTTTTGTGCTTTCTTTGGCATTATATGTAAGGTTATTTCTTCCAGTTCTATAAAAAATCTTGCATATTATTGTTATTATCTATCAAATATTGCTTTATTTAATATTATCATAACACGAGTTATCTATATATTGATTAATATACAGACAGTCAAAATATTAAATATGATTATTTTTATGAACGTTATCCCTACATAAAATTGAATATTTGTAAAATACAAATTTATCCATAAAAAGTAATTAACTCTGAATTAAATATTAATAAATAAATTATATATAAGATGAAATGGATGATAAAAGATAAATCATTTTTTTGCTTTTGGGTCAGAACTATTATGACTGAAAGCTTCTAGGCTCTCAATAATTGTTTCTTGCTGAGTTTTTCCTGAACTCTGTCCCCCTTTTTCAACAAAAATAACCTTAGTTCCTGCATTCTTGCTCATAGTTTACATGGTTTCCTGCTGCAATATTTTATACATGAAATCCAAAGTATCTTTAGGACTTACCCCTGTTTCTTTAGACATCTGAGCAATACTATGAGCCCATCCCTCAGTGATGTTGTTTCTCATGTCAGCCACACCTTTTCCTCGCAGTGCTTTCTCTTGGGCATCGGCTTAGGCCAATAAAACTGCTTTTATTTTCGCGGCCTCACCGTCATTTTTGGCGGCTTGTTTTCTTCTCTAAGAAGCGTTAATTTCGTTCATAGATTTGAGAACATCATCTGGAGGCGATATATTTCTCACTTGAGCACTTTAAATTGTGAATCCACCTTCTTTCATTTTTGGACCCACATTCTGCAAAATAGCATCAGCAATCTCAGACTGTGACTCAAACAGCTGGTCCAAAGTAAGTGAAGAGGTTATCCTTCGAACTGTGTTCTCAGTATACGAAATCATCTGATTTACAGGATCACTCAACTCGAAGAAAGCTTTAGCTGAGTCTTCAGGATGGACTCGGTATTGCAAAGAAATATCTAAAATAGGGAACACTTTATCGGCAGTTCTTGCTTGCATCTTGCACTGGTTTTCGGCCAATCTGTTTGATACTAAATGAACAGTTGAGATGAATGGCATAAAGAATGTAAGACCTGGATGTGCAAGTCTTTTGTACTTACCGAAAGTCTGCACGACTCCGGTGTTCATGCTGGGAATAAACTTGAAGAAGCTCATTTTATTTAATTTTTAATCAAGACTTGAATTTTTACAATTTCACTAGATATTACACAAGTATTCATCGGGCTTAAATAATAATTTAAACATCATTTTATACAACAGCAATTGTAATTATATAGGTATTTATCAGATTCAATTAATAATTTAAACATCATTTTACCTAAAAAACCTAATATTAAACAATAGTAAAATGTTGTTCGCCGGCTAAATGTTATTGAGCTTATTTTGACCCATAAGCTAAATTTGAAGGTAATTAGAAACTGCCTCCTAGATTTGACCCACTTTATGAATTTTAGTTGCATTTGTCACTGATGTATATATCACATCCGCAGCCTATTTGTGGACCTTTTTAACCGATATAAAATGCTTTCACTCGATATTTTGCTTACTGTTTTATCGGGTACATCTGATCATGGTCGAGACTGAATATGAAAGAGAAGCCTGGACCATCAGTGATCCATCCTTACTTTTTCTCAGCTTTACAGTTGATGAAAGCTCCAAATTTTCTGTGTGCATCAGTCTTAAAAATCATTAATAATGGACCTCTACCTTCAATGCTGAGCATATAACTAGAAGCAGAGAATTCGTGATCAGATGCACGATAAAGAAGTTACCAACCGACTGCTGACTTTTTTGAACTGGATTGCAACATTTTAGATATCGATTTAAACTGATGTTCGTTGTCCAATGTACTTGTGCTTATATTTTATATGCTCATTTGGTTTGTACTGCTGAAATCGATTAAATCTAGCAGCATAAGCTTTTTGAATTATGGTCCTGTTAGTAATTTCTTTCGCTGATCCTACAGTTTCTCGACTCCCTCATATATCTCATTCTTAATATTTTCCATTGATTTTCTCTCGGTTTTAGCTCCTCTTAAATATGACAGCAATTGTACCATTTTTTGTGGACTAATTTAGTTATATTTCTGTTGTTTGAACAAAGTAACTACAGGATGTGTATGCTTATACTATAAGGCCCTTGTCATCAAATCCTAAACTTTCTAAATTTCATGGCAGATCGACTCTCTGATCTACTTATAATAAGTCTTAGTTCTTTTAATGAGCATGGACATAGATGCGGTGTTACGATCGAGCAATTCTGCAAGCTTGGCAACTGGAACTATTTGCTGCATAGGATGAGCGTGAGCCTTCATACATTATGGATCACCGCAGATCATTGAGTTTGGAATTTTACATGCACTGCAACTGCAGATGTGTAAAATTTATCGATGGTGAAGAAAGCATTCTGGAATACTCTTCAGATTGATTTCCATTTATATTTTTATGTTATACACTTATAATAGACAGGTCAATCAGATAAGTAAGTGTAAGAATAAGTTAAGATGGGATTATTAGAATCAGACAGTTACTGTTTTGGCTAAATTTCTCGGCATATCGGGATTTATATTCTTAATCTAGCTTATTTTCTATACCAAGATTTGCAAAGGGATCAAGCAAAGCAAGCTTGAGAAATGTTTCAATTTCGGTACAGTAATAAATATAAACTTCTTCTCGCTTGGCTATTCTTATTTGGGCTATTCGATCTTGCCTTATTTCTTCTTTTTAGTTTAATAATGCTTGAGAATCTTCTATTTGCAGTCAGTAACTACAACGACAAGAGCATTTCTAGAGTTCATTTGGTCGAATGCATTGGCACATGACTAGAAAGTTTCATTATCGAGAATGAATAAAATTACAGCGGTTTATTTAGGTTTATCGCTTTCAATAAGAGCGATTGGGCCGTGTTTCATCTCACAAGCACCTAGTGCTTCCGCATGAATGTAATTCAACTACTTTATCTTAAGAGCAGCTTATCGTGCGATCGCCATAGTTTCTCTCATAGCTAACAAATAAATTGATTATTTTTTGCATAGTAATTTCGCGATTTACTCACAATTTTACTCACTATTCCTGATTATATCAGTGATCAGATCAGGAATGTTGTGAAGCTCTGTGGTCATTTCTTTTAAGATTTGATTATTTGCACTTTGTTTTTTCGTGGCAACTTCAACTGCTAACATGATTAAATTCAAGGTTTGATGGAACATACTTTTGGTTGCAGCTACAGATACTTCTCGACCAACTTTAATATAAATAGGAAAATCGACCATTCGAGCAAGAGTAGATCCTTCCACATTGATAATCCCAATAGTCTTAACATGATCGATACTTTTACACTTCTCGACAATATTGATAAGATCTTTAGTCTCCCCTGACTGACTAATTAACACAACTGTTTCATTTGGTACAATATCATTTTCAAGCATTTACACGGGGTCGTATATGCTGATTTTAGTAAAAGTGTTCAATTTTTTGAAATAATACTGTGCGGCTTGAGCAGCGTACATTGATGACCCACAAGCTATAAATGTTAGAAATTGATCGAAATGTAGTGCACGAACTCTATCGAATTATGGATTGAACTTTATTTATCCTTGTTGTCGAATTTCATAGCTGTACCAAGACTTGTATGGCTATGGCTGTTTTGCTGATACGCTAGACTTATCTTTAGCTGAAATATGCTTTAGTCTACCCTGCTCTTCCATTTTCTTTTTCAAAGCAGGAATCTGTGATATTTCTAGCTCGAAGATCTATCCATCATCTGTTGCGAAATAACTATCAGCTTCTTTCTGGAAGGCGATTATTTCTGAGGCGACAAAAATTTATTAATTATTCATTCCGATGAGAATAGGAGAGCCATTTGTGGTAGTCCACAATTTATGAGGTTACTTTTTGTTGATGATCACCATTCCCCACTGTGGATTCTTCGAAGTCTATCTCATAATTTACTCAGTCCTTTTGATCGCATCCATCATCGAAAGTCCTTAAGTTGTGAGCTTACCCAGTAACTGAGCTGCAACTTCAGTATCAGTTTAGCTGGAAAATTTGACATCACTTAGATAATTCTTCTTAATAACAGCATGGCCGCCGATAATACCATTGTGAACCAGATAAATATTTCTAGACTGATCGAAGTGAGGATGCGCATTTCTTTCCACTTTCTCCCCGCATGTAGCCCATCGTGTATGCCCGATTCCAATATGCGATTTCACAATGGATTAAGTAACTTATTTAACAAGTCTATCTATGCAGTTGGCTTTCTAATTCGGTTCCTATGCACGCTTGATGAGCTGTTCACTGACCTTGCCGTCGTGCTAACTGAAGGCCACAATACCGGCGCTGTCATATCCTCTGTTTTTTAGCAACTCTACACCCAAAGATAGCGAGTCTGCGATGTTGGATCTCTTGTCGGAGAGTATCCCGATAATGCCACAGCACTTTGACTTCTGGTCTGACAGCAAGTACATGGCTGAGAGTATACCTGAGCTAAGTAACAGTTTCCTTTGCATGTGTCGATAGAATAATTTATATAACCTATAGGTATTATGAAATATAAAAACCCACCTACAATTGTTATATCGGTTTCTTGATCCAATCAACAAAAGTGAACACAATTCCGTGTGTTTATTGTTTCCAAATCAAAAAGTTAATAAAACAATGCAGAATCCTACATTTTGTATAAAGTATTTAATTTCTTCCATTGAGACTAATCTTACACTGCCCAGTTATGAAATATTACTGTTTTATTAAAGTAGAGAGTGAGGAAAATATTAATAATTATTATATGATAGAAAATAGAATATAATCAAATATTATGATCATATTAAATATATCATATAAACTATATCAAAGTATCAGTAATTTATCAAAGAAGATGAAGACTTTAATGTATGTTTTTAATTTATATTTAAAGATTTACCAATAAGTTTTAGTTACACTAGATCCATTTCATATACGAATTATTAATTTAATAGTTTAAGGTCAAAATTGTGGTCTGGTTTATAAAATTCATTGAGAGTCTTATTTAATCATGCATTTAATTAGTAAATTCAGTTGTAATAAAAGGAGCAACAAAACTTCCATGATGGCTGCTAAAAATAAATTTATTATGAATTTTTGAAGAAACTGTAGAATATGTAATTTCAACACAGCCGCGTTTCCCTCTTTTATTGACTGTTTCGCAAAGTGGTCTCATATAGATACTAATATGAGCATACCACTGCTTAAATACTGGATATTAAAGTTGAGTATTAACCTATACAATAGCATTATTGCCTAATTATATTTATTATCAAAAAAACAATCCAAACCAACATCATCCAATGAAGCCACAATCTTACATTTCTGTGGGGTCATATCGATACAAGTAATCTGATTTATTGGGTTCTGGTTACGAAAGCAGTGTGTATAAGGCTGTGCACGCTACCAAAAGTACTCATCCTGTCATTTAGAATTTGAAGTGGCACTTAAGATTATCCAGCTTGACAAAATTGCTGATGGGATCCATAAGAAATTGCTTGACTCGTAATTGAGCTGCTTGTAATCTTTGAGGGGAACCCCCAATGTGATAAACTTGATCGAAGTCGTTAAAACAGAAAATAACATTTTTGTCATCACTGAGCTCTGTAAGCGAGATTTGGGATAGCAAGTCAAGAACAAAATGACATAGAAACAAGCCTGGATTTATATCAAACAACTTCTAAAAGGCTATAAATGTTTATACGAGAGAGGAATAGTTCATCGTGATATCAAACCATAGAACATGTTCTTAAAAAGCGAAGGCCTTATTAAGATAGGGGATTTCGGTTTCGCAGCAACTTGTGCTGAGGCTAAGCAACAATCTTATTATAATATTGGCTCACCCTCGTATATGGCTCCATAAGTTTTAATCAGAAACGACTATTCTGCAGCCGCAGATGTTTGGTCCATTGGTGTATCTTTCTATGAGCTTGCAGTCGGTCATCTACCTTGGAGTGGGTCTAATCATTAAGAGATTAAATCTGAGCTTACACATTAAAATATACATAAAACTATTGTATAATCTGGTTTGAGTACTTAAGCTCAGGAACTTTTAAGAAAAACGTGGAACTATGATGCTTTTTACAGAATCAAGCCTTAAGAATTGTTTTAGTATAGTATGTATGAGTCACCAGCTCAAAGATTGAAGACTTCATTTGATTTCAAAAATTACGATAAATTATCGATTTCAACAGCAGAAACCCCTCATCGTTCCAGCAAAAATAATACTAATAAAAAAATCGGTAATTTCTTCGAGGCTGATGATTTTATCGATAGTGTGTTCAACAAATCGACTGAGCTAAAACCCATGATCGATAGACATGCCAGAAGAATGAGCTTCGACAGCACACTATGCAAACAGCAAAACCAGCAGTTACTATCAGTAAACACAGAGTAAAAACAAGTCCAGAGCTAAAATTTAATTGATGACCAAAGAAGTCCTGTTGCCTTCAAAAAGAAATACAGAGCTAGCTTTGACTCATCTCATCAAAATTAACTTTCCAAAAATATTAATACTTTTGTGGAATAAAATATTTAAAAAGCTATATAGGGCTATCTGCAGTTAGGATCGTTATGTCTGAAATTTTTGGAAAGTTCTTAGTAGTTTAGTAGCTTAGAAAAGTGGGCTTGTGAATTAACAGTGTTAAAATCGTGTCTCAAAAATCATATTATTTCTACAATATAACGACTTGAAAATTTAGGCAACTCAAATATTTTAGGTAAAGTGACATCATAAGAATAGCTTAAAAAATACATCGAAAGCTCATCTTACAAAAAGACATTAATCTAAATTCAAAAAAGTAAATCAAAATACTAGCAAAACAAAGAAATAAAAAAGCACTGGATCCGAGTAAGAGAACAAAAACATCGAGCCGTTACCAATGCAGGATTGG
>APMI01019425.1_pt1 | contig 17666 bp, 12 predicted proteins | sample 667938 | NCBI WGS metagenome assembly APMI01 (sample SAMN01084076, study PRJNA167559) | wastewater metagenome | biome: Wastewater | place: Denmark: Ejby Moelle, Odense | collected 2011-11-28 | reverse complement strand
AATTATGTAAATTTACAATATTTGTATTATGGACTCAGCCACATTAACCTTACTTGACATCATTTGCTTAATGTATTATAGAATATACTATTTAAATTGTAGCTATATTTTATTAACAAAGTATGCAAAAACTAAAAGTATAATGATAATTTTTCATTACTCTTTATTATTAAGCAACAATAAATTTGGATAAAGAAAACCATTAGTAATTTGAATTCGAGATTGACTTGAGCAAATTTTAATTATAGGCATGATATAATATTTATTTAATCAGATGAAAAAAATATTCAGGCAGAAGTATGTGTACAACCCCGATAGTCCGGCCTTCACTTCGACAAGCTGCAAGGCCTACAATTGCATGAATAGTGAAACAAAAAACAAAAGATTGCTAATAATTGAGCATTTAGTCCCACCTCCATTCGTGGAGCCATCGCAGGGTATATTGCAACCGATTGAAATTCCCACATTGAGTGAGCCTTTCAGCGTATATCCGCTTACTAACTGCGTGAGTGAAATCGGTCGACTCAATGAACCGGATGTACTATGTGTTATTAAATTAGGCCATGTATGTGCTGAAATGTCTGTCTTAAAGCAAAATTAAAAAGCCACTCTATATGGTGGTCTCTGATCAAGGCATCGTCTGCTCGTAAATTTAAGGATTGTTGCCAAATAGATCACCAACTTTAGGCCAACTCGCTATTGACTTGCTTGGCCTAAATGATAACTATTAGCCTAGGGAAAATTGTTCAATTTCTAAATAAGGACTTGCAATTATTAAAGCTATCAAAAATGGTGATAATCTGTCAGGAATGTTTACCAGCTACGGGTGGAAAGATGTTAAATAATCCAAATCAGCAAACTAGATCACTGATGCAGAATATGTAATCATGAAAGGCCGAAGATAGGAGGAAGCTACAGGCGAGTCCGAGTACGGGTTGGCTTGGCATCTAAAAGATGGAATGTGCAGATTCAAGCATATCTCATTAGCTAAAGTGGGATATGAAGAGCACTTCTATAACTAATTTGCTGAAATTATGAATTACATTAAGAGCTCAGATGAGGAACCTTCACTATTTTTGAAAAATTACAAATTCATCAAAGATTCTAAGGGAGTCAAAATATTCACATAAATACCAAACCAAGGATCATTAAATGACTATATCAGTAATAAAAGTGGAACTGCCGAATATGAGAAAAATTCAATAAATTTATTGAACAATTTCGTAATCAGCATGTCGAAATTTAGTGAACAGTTCAAAAATAAAGGTGTTGGTACGCTGCACATCAGAAATTTATTTATGCACAATAATCGAATTTGTATAGGAGAGCCATTGCTGATTACTGATGATGTGTAAAAAGCATTAAGGACTTCAAAGAAGAATATCGATTATTTTGCACCTGAACTGAAGGAAAATATTATACTATACGACAAACTACAGTTGATGAGCAAGTAGAAAATGGATATTTGGTCATTAGGATTCACTCTTCACAAAGTTCTCACAAAAGAGCTGCCATTTTTCGATCCCTCTAAGAAACCTGTGTTGAACAAAGGTAACATTTCACTTGGTATGAATCAGCTAATCACTAAATGCCTTGATGAAGATCCAAGTAAAAGACCAGCCTGGAAAGATGTGAATATTCAAGAAGTGGCAAAGAAATCAGTCATGATTGAAGAAGTGCAGGAGCAAGATGTCAGAAGATCAGACATTGTTCTCGGATCTCGAAATGAAAAAAGATCCTAAAAACCAAAAAGTCCATAGAAGAGACAAAGAATAATAGAAGAGTTAGACTAAGAAGAAGAAAATAAGAAAAAGGATTTACTCAAGTAAGAATAATAAGATAATTTTAAATAAAAAGAGGAAGTAATTGACTAAAAAATGCCGATTCCTCAATAAGTTACATACAAAATTCGTCGAATAAAACTGGTGATCAAAACGTTAATCATACTGAGTCTGTACATTTTTGTATTTTTCCGACCGTTTCTTTGGAGTTCAGCTGCAATAATTCAGGTCCGAGCTAACTATGCTTCAACTAGTTTACATTTAGTGGATAGTCAAAACAATCAGATATCAACGTCGACAATATTAACTAGCAACCCGACATACTTCATGAGCAACGATATCTCATTCGACCAGGTTCAGAACAAGTACCAGTGCATCGACGACAGCTTCGATCCCATCTACAATCCCTCATACTCTCTATTGTCGTATATTCAGTCGGGAGATTTTCTGGCTCTTCTGTTGACAGGCTGGCTTACTGCCATCATTATTTGTGTTTCCAAAGCCATCTCTATGTGGAAAGGAGGAATTAGTAACCGACCATAGAATAACCAGTCTCGCTTCTGGGTGACTTTCATTTTTAACTAGATCACAATAGCCGCTGTACTATTTGCTCACTTCTACATATACGAGTTCTACTATTTTGCTGGAGCCACTCCCTGTTTAAGTATTGTCAATTTTAGTGGACTTGAACCATTCTTTGACTCATCTCTTTATTTATTCCTCAGCAACTCGAAAGCGTACTTCCAGCAAGTGTTCTCAACTTTAGGAATATTGTCAATTATTTTGATGTTGAGCATTTGTTTCTACTCGTGGGGTCCAAAAATAGACCAAAAATATATTTCAAGCATCCCATCAATAATTTTAAGATTCATTCCCTTCATTTTATTGCTGCTTATTTGCAGAATTGGAGTATTTACACTATTTTCACCCACTGCCATAAATGACAGCACCCAAATGTTGCCTAAAATATTGTCTAACTCATTCCAAGGATTCATTGGAATTATTCCATAAGTGTTCGTGCTCATCTGCGTTGCTGCTGAACTACTTATTGAACTGTTCTTTTACTGGTGTTAAAGGAAAACAGCTGAGTCTGATCGACTAGCTGGATTTTTCAACATTAGGAAAAGGAAAACTACTATAGACAATGATCTATCGAGAATTAGTAATAATAATCTTGACAATTCTAAGATAAAGCTGGATCCTAATTCAAATGACCAGTTTTGAAATATTTAGCTAATAAAACAAAATTGATTTCTATAATTATGTAATTTTTCATCAAAATTTATTAAAAATACATAGTTGTTTTACTCTTCAATCATGATTCTTAATTTCTCTTAATGGGATTTCCAAAAGTTGTCCAAGCACATTCATTTCCTTAATCTGCTTCTTATTTATTCTTTAAACATCCTTGCGATATTATAATCTTCTTCGCTTTTTGTACTCAGCCAGCTCATGGCAAATAGCTGCATTCATTAAGAAAATCATGTTTCCAAGACCTTACTCATCTCGTTCAGATTTTGCAATCTATTATTCGATTTTCTTAGCTTGCTCGTCTTTTGAACCTGATGTAAAGAATGACTTAATTGTTGTTTTACCTGCCTTCAGTTTTTATACTTACTCCTTAGCTGATCTTCTTTGTCTTTATAAATTTTCTTTAGTTTCTGCGTTAATAAATAATTACCTTCAGCCCGTTTTCGACTTTAAATAGCTTAAGTAAAAGCTCTCATTTCTCTCAGTTCATAAGAAATTAATTCACAGTAGTCTTCCAATGCATTATCGGAAGTATACTGCTCATACTCTTTTAATTTCTGAGAGAATTAATCACCATTGTTTAAGAATAATTTCGATCGATCATCTTCAACATACTTTAACAAGAAGTTCTACTCATAATTGGGAAGACTAGTTCCCATGCAGGTGTCTTAATAAAAAAATAATTACTAAACTGTCTTTCATAGTCTAGTTTTGCTGTGGATAGTGCTCTGAAATCTTATCTAATTCGTTCAAACTTTTTCTATGACTCTTTTAAGAAATCGTAATCATTTTAACAGTTCATTTGTAGCTCAACAGAGGAAGAGTTTTGAGTCAGTTCAGTGAAATTTTTCTGGTATACAATCGATAAAGATTCATAGTCGATGTTAATTTTGTCAGTTTCTTTAACTGCTTTGTCAAATTCGCCATCTTTTCTAATGAACAGTTGAAAGACGTCAGAGTAGAAGAAGTATGGCCTCTCAGCAATTTTCTCGCAGAAATAGTTAAGAAATTTTCGTCTGAGTTCTACAAACTTGTCTTAAGTGTTTCCCTACATTGATGAATAAGTACGGCCACTTTCTTGGATGAGATTGGAGGCACATATAAGCCTGGCCACCTTTCGACGATTTTTTATCGCAGCAAGTGAAAATCACGATATCTTCTTCTGCACGAAAATGCTCCTTTGGAGTCGTGACCTGTCACAAGGTAGGAAACGTAAGGAAGATTGGCGTCAGTAAATATTTGAGGCTCGGTGACGGAAATTTTGATTTATTTTTCCATGGATATTCAATGCACTAATTATCAATATCTTTATAATTTAGACAATTTTTAATGCTAACAAAATTCAATCATCATGATTGCATATATAATTGTCATAAATTATAAAATTTGTCATGAAATATCTTAAGTCAACATTTTTTCGTGTACTGGCGCCTTTCACTGTAAATTTCTGCATAAAAATAATAATTGTATTGTATTTAAATCTAAAGGTAAACTGACGAGATCTACAAATGCTATAACCTTTAATAATGCAAGCAAAGCCGATGTACTGTTTTAGACACAAGAAATAAATAGTGAGCCATCTTTGTATTGAGACGAAGTGTAATAACAATCCAATAATATGCAGTCAATGCATTAGTGAAGGACTTAATCGCAACTATCACTACGATCACCATGAGAAGAGTATTCTTCCGGTGGCCTAGGCTGTGTAATCACTGTGTTAGACTATAAAAAGTCAAAATAATCCAATTCAACGTATTTATAAATCTACACTTGGTCGTGGAGATTTTAACTCAATCGCTTCTCAACTTTAAAAGGGACCAGCCTTAGTGGAGTAGCTTGACAATCGTATCGCAACTATAAAGAGCCAAGTTTAACTGGAATTGGAGTTATTAGCTAAGGAGTTTCAAAAAATATTGTTGGTCGAAAAACAAGAATATTTTAGACTGTTATAAAATTACCAACGCACTTTCATTCGCAATTTCGAGTTCCTAAGAGACCAAACTCAACCTATTGTGGATTTCCAGAATTCTATAAAATACTTCAGTAATAAAAATAATTTCTATATGAAAATTGCTTCTGAAATAAATCGTAAAACTGACTGGATTGTTCGCACTAAAAAGACTTTGCAGCAGACAGCCAAGAACATCGAGACTACAACTTACCCAGCATAATTGAACCAATTATTAGGAGCAGGTAACAAAATAAAATTAGATTTCTGGCCTACATGGAAAGGTGAGGATACCATCGAAAAGAACAACGAGCTCAAATTTGTCATAAAAAGAGTGATTAATCAGTGGGTCTTTATCCCTGACCTGAAGTTAATCGAGCAAGAACTATAAATGCAGCCGCAGAGTCCGGGTCTTAAAAACTATTACATCTCGCCGGCAAATGGCAAATGATCAACCCGACTGGGAGAATTACTGGTTGATTGCATTACTGTATTTCCAAATATAATTTTATTAATATTATCAGCTAGAGAAATCCAGAGGTAGTGAAGCAGCCGACACTCGCTTATAGTAGTTTTTCTTAGCCATTTCAATTGTCTCATGGATAGAGTTATCTTCAAACTGTTTTCTATCCAAGTCTGCCAATAGTACGCTCTTCTGTTTATTAATTTTTGGAAATTAAGGCTTGACGACGGGTTGCGGTTTATCTTGGAGACTTTTGCTTATGAAAATTTTAGAAAAATCAGTAAGTGCTTATTTTTCAGCTTCATGCAATAGACTGAGTTTCTGAGAGTAGTAGTGTCGATGACTCTTTGATTTTCTTCGCTTCTCTGTTTCAAATACGTTCTCATTCTTAATCTGCGGTAAAATTCTGATTTGTTTGATGGGGTTAGTCTCTTGATGAAGCTGACTACTTATTATTTTAAGACTGGTAAGAAAATTTATTTTATCATGCAACTTCAGCTTCTAGCTGGCGAGTTGGCACAGTAAATCGTTTAGTTTTGTGTATTTCTCATGTCCATCTCTTCTAGTAAGTCTTTCTGAATTAGGAAACACAGCAATATTTTTCGGATTCGTGCTTGGGATGTCCACTTTCTTGCCATTCTGATCGTAAATAGTCCAAGGCGATATTTATTGTTTTATCATAATTTATAATAGTTAGCACTCTAAATAACAATGAACGAGAGAGCATAGTTCCCATTCAACTTAGACTCGAGCAGGGGTGAGCCACCATAATAAATGCAGCAGCTAAGATTTCAAAATTATTACCCTCGTTCAGAAAGACTGCTATAAATGTCGACAATAATTTCGGTGAGCAGAGAGAGCGCATAGATCATAAAACAAGCTTAGGCGAGAATGAGCGAGACAAACGTGTAGACAATGCTGGCGAGTGGGAAGATCAACATTTACCCCAAGAAGAACACAATCGACTTAAAAAGACACCTGAGCAAGAAGATGGCAAAAATATAGAAGAAGACAGAGAAAGCCATCATGCACCTGGCCAAATAGCTGATGCAGGCCAAGGAGAAAAAGAAAGAGCAAGCGCAGTGATATAGTATGATAATATAAGGCAGTATTACATCAGTAGATGGTGAGATATTTCTCAAACATTGATTATTCGAATTTGTTTATGATATATCCCAGCTCCTTCAACTTTATACGCTTTCTGGGATCAGCCTGCAACATGCGAGACAACAATGCAGCTAATGTGCCATCTTTGAGCGCCTTGATGTCTCCGTTAAGTTTTTGTAGATCGATTTTCTTGTGACTGTAATTATAGTAAGTCACTATTGAGTTCAGCATTGTGGCACACTATAATATCAGCATACCAAGAGAAAATACCCGTGATATTTATGGGGTTCTTTTAGTAAATTCTCGTATTTATAAGCTTGAGAAAGCAGAATCTATTTATTATGGAGCAACGCAAAGAACTTAATTAAAGTTGGAGCTGCCTAAAATCGACTCTTGCCACTGATTACTTCCAATATTGGTATAGGGTATTCTGATTTCGTAAGTGGAACTCAGATAAATTGCAGTAGAGTCAAATGATTTGACAAACAAGTTCTTCTTTGTTAAGTATTCCGCACCAGTCACTAGCTACTTAAGCAGGTATAAAATCTATCGACTGCGTAAGTATTGATTTTTGAATCTAAGATTTTGTAAATGCTGTGCAAGACTGAAATTTAAATGCTATGCGAACACACACACCGAGTAATTATTTGAACATTTCGGGCTATAATTTTTAGCTGAAGAAACTTGCACTATTTGTTGTACACCCGTCGGACAGCGAGCACACAACAACATAAAATTGGCAAGTAACTCAAAATGTTCCCTTGTTTCAATTTAATATACTTTCTTATGCAAGAATATTTACTTATAGCTGTACACTTCAGTGTTTTGTTGGCTGATGGGATCCACTTATGAGTAGTAGTATTTAATGCTGTTGAGAAAAGACTATGAATTTTGCTGAGTATTCGAGTTTGAAGTTGAAGAATCAGCACTGCACACTCCACTCCCCATGCTAGTAATTAATAAATGCACATTTTTAACAATAAAATTGATTCCGTTGTTATTTTTATAATGATTTGACTAATTAAAAGTAAAAAGTACAAAAATCGCGATATTTAGTAAATAAATTGTTAATAGTCAGGTCATCATTATATGCCATCATTAATCGTCCTCTTGTTTTCCTTTATCGTTTCCTTCGTTTGGTTTAACGCAAACTAAATCAATTTTCATTTTTAAGGACTCATTGTTGGGTATTCTAAAGTTCTTGATGTCCTTATCTTGCACAAGCTTGTCTAGCCATTTAGATGCTCTTTCAGGTGATTTCAGAGTAAGTACCAGTGAGTATCTGCTTCCTTTCTTAGTGAATTCACATCTTTTCATATCGCCCCCCACTAACTTAGAGATATAATCCCTAAACTCGCGATACTTTCTTTTGTCATAGTTTTAGAATACAATTTGACCTGTGTTGATGCCGAATCGTAGTACTCCTCTGAACCCATACTTAATTAAATCCTTCGAATTTTTAAGCTTGTTATACACTTCATTGAAATTTGTCTGACTATCATAATGGAACTCTAAAGTTTTATCATACTCATCAACCTTCGCCTTTGAACTGCTTAAACTACTAACATACTGAACTAGTTCATCTTTTCTAACTGGGTTCAAATGAGTAATCGATAAGATTGAGGTATCCTCGATATTTACTGAACTTGGTAGCGAAACATACTTGCCTTGAGTGAACAGACTCTTCTTCTCTTTCTTTTCGGTTGTTACATTAATTAAGTATGAAGATGGGCCTTACTGATCTTTCTCTTTTATTTATTTCTCCAAACTATCAGATCGGTTCATTACTTTTGGAGGACTCACCTCAAGTTTTTATTCGCCTTTTCCACTGATTTTTTATTTTTAACTACTTTTCTCCAATGAAACATCCTTAATTTAGCATACTTATCCACTCGCACACCTTGATACTAGAGGTCTTTAATTTTCATAGACTGCATAGTCGGCTTATGCTTATTTTTTAACGAAGCTGGCTCCTCCTTTGAATTATTAATTAAATTAGGCCAAGTTGGTATCAATTTAATCCATAACTTTCTCCCAGTCACTTTTATTATTGAACTAAAGCACCAGAGTATCACTCTGCTATTCATAACTCATATTATAATTCTTTGCACCAAGACGACTGATAACTGAGTCAAGTTTGTCTTACAATTTTTGTCTCGCTTCAAGGTCTCGCAGTCTGAAGAATTATATAACATATTAGTTCTCATTCTAGTTCACCAAATTAAACGATGTTGGAGCTTGAGGAGCATCCACTGGTTTCTGCTTTGGACTCAATGAATAACTAACAGAATAATCTTTTGGTGGCTCTGGGTTGCATCCCTCATGGAATATATTCACAGCTTTTGGAGGGTTCACTGCTCTATTTGCAGCCTCCATCACAAGTTAGTACCCTGAAATTTACTTAACACTTCCCATGTTTATTCTCTTGAAAGAGTACACGACTTCAAATTCATCATATTTTCTCTAGCTCACGGATTGGAGAGCAATTTTCTGGCTGAAGCAGTACAACTTTGATGTTTAGCCCTGCTTTACGATAATCTTGCCAAGGTACTTATCGATGAAGACTCCATTTCTTGTCAGGGGCAAAAATTGAACGATAACCTAAAATTATATTTTATTGTACATCTTCCCGGTTTGAGAGATCAAGGGGAGGTTGAATTTTCTCAGCCAGTTTTTGTATAAATAACTTGAACTCGTCTTGCTCTTTGCGTGCTATTTCCATGCCGACGATCTCTCCAGTTTTATCCTCGGCGCCTACAAAAATAGTTCCTCCTTTTGAGTTGAGTAATGACACAATAGTCTTCAGTAAGATCCACTTGTGCTTCTGATCACGAATAGGGAAAGTGTAATTCTTAAGCTCAATTACTAGATCTTCCAAGGGTAATTTAGTGCCTTACTCGAAGCTGGTTTTACAACCGAGACAGTCTGCTTTCTGCATTGTAAATATAATTTAATAAACTCAATAGATTAGACAAGTGTGTAAACTATTTAATGTGTTAATTTGTTCAAATCTTTATGTTTATACAGAAAAATGAGACTGATAAGATATTAATCAACTTATTTTTGTGGTTACTAATTCTGACTGACCAGAAAAGTGGCCATCTTCATCAACGCTTTTTTGTTACATTTCCTTAATATCCCATGGGCCTAAACTTTATATTTTTTCATATTATATTTTTGGTTTTTGTTCCTGGACGTTTAATTGCATTTTAGTCTCTGAAAATTTCTTTGAGTGCTTAGTCGTATTAAAAACATTAAGTTACATAGGTATATTTGGTATATTTTACTTATATCCACATTCAATAGACTTTATTTTTATTTGAATGTCAGGCTTATTGGACTTTTGTTAACTTGAAACTTTAGGTCGATTTATTTTTAAATGCACTGGCTTCTTACTCTTTTTTTAATTTTAGCTGTTTTTCTAGCTTAGATTCGCCTTATCGTTGCCCCATAAATTTGAAGCCGAGTTCCTAAATGCAATTTTTTTGAATAAGGACAAGGCTCTTTGCGGAAAAAAATCTTGAGCTAATTTTTGTGCTTATAATTCATTAACACCTGAATCGTAGCCAATGCCGAGCTCGCATTTACTCACAGTCCGCTTTTTTAATTGAAATAATTTTTGTTTTATTGATGACTTTCTCGAAATTTTTCTAATCACATAATTGATAGTGGGTTATTCCTCCATTTTGAAAAAGTTTTCATGTGAATCAGACATGCGAAAGTGATGATTTTATAGTCTGGCCCCGATCTCAGGCAGTTATCTTTTCTGGCAATATGAAGTAAAGGGTTTTTTAGTCTGATTAGTTGGAACTTATATTATTCTCGGTGTTTTACTCATGTTGCGCTCATACATATTCGAAGAAAGAACAAAAGAAGATAATAATTTATTTATAATTATGCATCGCAATAAAAAATTGTATCTATAAATCATTTCCTCTTGTAGGGATTCTTCTTCAGCTAGTTTTTACCGACTTAATTTTTGTTGAGAGAGACTAATATTTATTCGTCTTCATTATATAATATTTCCTAATGAAATTTTGAATTACGATCTTCGTTTTTCTTAAGCGCGACCTCGTTGATAATTCTTGGCTTCACATCAATTTCGAAACTGGTTTCAAGAAAGAGAGAGATGTTATCGAATGCAAAACGAAATACAAAAAATCCGAGTTTATGTTTCACAACAGAGGTATTATTAATATTACTTGATTTTAGCAATACTTTTGTTTACTTCAATAATTTTTGGGCTTATTCTCTGTGTGAAATGAGTTATTTCTCAGTTTTGTTCATCTTAGTTTTCAAATTACAAAGCCACCTATTTAAATAATGTTTTCCAAACGGATGTGCAATGGAGTCGTAGTACTTGAGTGCATTTTATAAATTCTTTTTAGCAGGCGCATACTCTCCCTCCATGAATCTGATATACCCAACAGCAGATTAGCAACTTGATGCTCCCAAACCACATCCTTCAATAGCAAACAGCTATAATGATTTGAGAAAGTAGTCCTTTGCTTATAAATATTTGTTCTTCATCAAATAAATACACGCTTTGATACGCAATAAGTTGGCTTATGATATAAGTTTGTTTCTTTTACGGCTCAAAACTATACCGAACTAAATGTATTATAGGCAAGTTGGACTTTTAGTCACAAACAAAATTGTAGCGTATTCCACCATCAACAAAGTTATGGAGTCTTTCTTTGTCGGCTGTAACATTTTCTCATTATACACTCTTTTCTTATTTATTACCTCTATTGCTTGTGTTTTTAGCTTAAGTCCCAATGTTTATTATTTGTCTATCTCTGCGAATTAGTCATCTGAGTAGTCAGCCTGAAACAAATTGTAATATAGTTTCTTAATTTTGGTCTTCTCTCCATAAAAGCTAAATTCTCTCAAAATTATGGCTTTGTAATTTTATTGTTATACAAAGAATTGCTCTTGAGCTCGTTGACTGGACTGGCTCAATGTTCCAACGTGTCGATATACTTTCTCGATTCTTTTTAAGAATTATTCACATACTTTCTCATGTAATTTTATCTTTTACTCATTGCCTATTTCAGACTAAACGTAGATAATAATGTAAGGATGAACTGTGTAGTATTTAGATCCGCATAATTCTCGGCAATGTATTAAGGAATGATCTATTAGTCTTTTTGATGTTTACTTCCATTTTGGACCAAATAATTTCGACATCGTTTCTGAATCAACTCCAATTGGTAGTAAACTTAGTGTCTTTATCATCTCAGAGCTGTCTTTATACTTATTTTTGAGCACATTTAATGAAATTTTCATGGCCGTCTCAACTACAGGATTGATTCCAATATTTTATTACTCGTTCTTTTATTTTGGAAGCACATTTGTTAAACTGGGCTTCATTAGCAACTCGTACAATTAGCAAAATGTGCGGTCCGAAAGTAATGAGGCAGTCATGCAAATAGCTTAAGGATGACCATTTAGGAACTCGAAAAATGGATGTTTTGAGAAATCAAGCACTTTTGCAATTTTCAAAAATTATTGAAGTTCAACTTTTTATATAGTTCTGGGTACTCGCAAGAAAAATAAGTTCTCAGCCTGTTCATCAGTCAATCTTGTGAGTTCATACTGCTTTTCAGAGCAGTAATCAATTTGTCTACCAATGCTGGTTCTATTAGTAAACACAAAATATACATTGTCACAGTTTTTCATAATGGTTTCAATAAGCTTCTTAAATTAGTTTTTATCTTCAGAAAGCATGATGCTTTGGCAGTTGTCAAGAACAATGAGCACCTACTTATGATGCACTTATTTAATAATTTTTTGAGCGTTTTAACCGAAAGTCTTATTTAGTTTAGCTGGAGAATTCTCGAAAAGTTACATCGTGAACACCTCGAATATTTTAAGCATTTTCTCACATGATCTAATATCAAGGTAGATGACTCCGTCTTTAAAAATATTCCTAAATTGAATATATCTGACCAATTAACGAACTAAGGTACTTTTCCCTATTCCCGAGTGTCCAGTAACAGTGATGAATCTATTTTTGCTATCAATTAACTTTAAAATTTAGTGTAAATCTTTGGGCCTGGGAATAAAATTCTAAACTCTACTTGGAATGAATTTGCAATATTACGGTTTAAATGTAAGATCTCTAAATTAACCCTATTTAGCAATATCAAGCATTGATTTACAACTATTATTGTCGCAGTCCTTAATTAATATGAACTTAGAGCACTCATGTGCATTAAATTTCTGAGATAAAGTTAACTGTTTTTTAGCAAACTGAAATGCACTACAGATTGACATTTTATCATTAATGCATGACCGATAAAAATTGCGAGCAAATTCATGGCATGCTTAATCCAATATTGAGAATTGATCTCGAATGCAAATCACATGCTTGGCTCCTGCTGCTTTGAATATTTTTCCTGTTGATTATGAATGGCAACTGGCAACAAACACAAGCTGAAGTGGTACTTTGAGCTGATTAAGTATTTTCTAGAGCTTTTAGCAATCGACTTTGACTGATGAACCAGAAGGACCTTAAAATAATAGATAATCAGGCATACCATGACCACAATAGTGAATAATTGAAATATTTTGCTTTATCCAATAATTAAATTTTTCAACAGTACCTTGTTATTTAATGTAATCGATTTTGCACTATTTTAAAGCTTTTTGGATAATATTTTCTTACTCAAAATAATTAATTTGATCGTTAATTTATTTATTTTTGGAATCAAGCATAGGCTGGCTGTACAAAAATAGAAAAGATGGCAATTTTTATGACTATGATTTCTTATTGACAGCTGTCCTTCGTAGATAATTATTAAAAATTTGACACAAAGGATCGGATGCACTGCTAATACTCAACGCACTTAGTGAAATCATTGATGCATCAATTGAGCTGTCTATTCTGACTCCACTGATACTGTTACTGAACGATGCTGACAATATTGATGATATTTATTAGTCTAGTTTCATTTTGTCTTGTTCCATTCTTTACAGTTCGATCATGCGCTGGGAAATTATTTATAGGTGTTATTTGTCTTAAGGGTGATTATATTTTAGAAATTGTATGCTCTCTGTTGCATCTTTTAGTTTCATTTTCTCGGCTTTTTTCTCAATCGTCTCGCACGTAGTCACTAAACTGTTATTGCTGTTTTTCTGTGAGTTGCTGTCGATAAACTCAAGTACTGCTTCATTTGTTTGCTTATTACGCTTCGATAACAGGCTGACCTTCTTTGCTGTTGCATTTTCTTTGCTCTTTTATTCTACTTTGGCAGGGGGAGGAATTTGCGTAATTTATGAATTTTCGTTAGTGGCCTGCTATAAAATTTTCTAGAATTTCATAAATTACTCGTCTTAATCGCGACGGGGTAAGACAGCGCATCGACTGGCGTTGCCAATATTGAGCTAATTTTCTAGATTATTGTCGATGCTGTCCTCGTGCTCGACGTCATTGAAAAAGTCTACAGACAGTTTGATAGTCTTCCCATCCGCCGACTTTATCTGTAGTTGCTTCTTGTTGCCTAGCATGTGCATGAGCTGTTTGACCACCTCGTCTTCATCCATAATAGAATTTGTGTCTGGTTTTTTAGCTTATTATTATTTTGAATTCAATTGCTAGCATAAGGTAGAAACAGCATTATCTGTTGACCACATGCAATAAGCTCTTCAATTAGTAGGAATTTTACCATATCTTTTCTAAAAATTAAGTTAATCTACAAAAATTTATGGTTTTTATTGAACGATCACATGTCTTCTAGTTTCTTGACAAGCAGGTTCTTCTGGTATACGTCAAGCAGGTGCTCATCACTATTTTGAGCGAATACTAGATCACTCCATGACAAAAAGTATCCCCATCTGGCTCCTTGCTGCCAGCAAGAAGTGAAGTCAGGAATGGGCCCATTTTCAGTCAAGTGCAGCATCTTCTGATCGCCTACTATTTTCTTCAAACTTTGGTACACGTCCATCCTGCAGTTGTAGTTGTACGCCCCAGGGTAACTGTCGTATCCTAGCATGTCCACACGTTGGTTACCAGGATACCAGCCAGGTTCAGGCGTTGACCAAGTCCATATTAAATTGTTGAGTTGATGGTAATTGGTCAGCCTGTCGTACATAATCGAGTACAGTTTTATAGCCTATGCTGCGGTTTTGGACCCCCACCAGAACCATTTGCCTCCTGCCTAATGAAGCGGTCTCCAAATGATGGGAATACTGGCCTCCTGCAACCTTTTCAATTGCACAGCAATAGCATCAATGTCTCTGATGGTTGCCTGGTACTCCGCTGTGCCTTGGGTCACTGCTCTGAGCACATCGAAATCGGTGAAATTAGTGTAGAAGGTACTGGTGCGCAGACTGCCTCCCATGGGCGAAAACCAGTGCCAATGGAAGCTCACAATACCTTTCTTATTAGTGGAATGATACCAGTTTATTGCGTTAGTGACAGTGCCATCATCGGCTGGCTGCCAGTTGTACCAAGGATTATGCGGAGAGTAGTTCTGCATATCGAATGCCTGTATGACTGGGTTCCTCTTCACTTTCTGCACCAAATCATTGTAATGGAAGGAAGTCTGTCCTGAAAGTACAAAATGTCCATGGTAGTCGATCAATCGTTGATATAGCTCGACTGTATATGCAGTTGATTTGGGGTTTACCAGTCTATCAAAAGCAAAACACGATTAAATCAGTAGTACTACAAGCAGGAAATAAGATGCGAAGATTTGCATCAGCTTATTAACTATTATATGATAAACAATTATAAATACTACAGAATAATATGGTCTGCACTAATCTGATTTATAATTGTGGAATGAGCAATAATTAGTCAAGCTGCAATAGTTTAGTGGTAGAATTGAGCGTTGCCATCGCTTAGGCCCGAGTTCGATTCTCGGTTGCAGCATTTTTTACTCTCTATTTTTATATTATAGCAGATTAATAATATATATAAGAGGCGATGATTAACAAAGACTTACTTGCCGATCTCGATGACCTTGAGGATGACGATGATCATCTTGAAGAAGAAGATTAGATTCAGTAATAGAATAATCTACACAACGATAGGTCAGAGGTCAAGCTCGAACAATATGGAGTAACAAACATAGCAGCACAAAAGCACTCTCGATTATTGACTGTTCACAGAGATACTTTCCTCAGCCACATGCAGAAAATAGCTGATAAAATTGATGCAAAGATACAAATGAACAATATGTCTCACGAAGAGACAGGGAGAACTTAATTAATTCAAGAGATAAATAAATGTAATCATTATACATCGGAAATAAACAAGGAGGTTGTCTCCATTACTAAATACGTTAAGCAGATTTATAACAAAAAGTTCCCTGAACTGGAATCGATCGTGACTGATAATGGCTTGTATTGTAAAGCTGCACTTGAAATAGAAAATAAGCAACAGAGTAGCTATAAAATGGATGAAACTTAAGCAGATAAAAAAGAAATGTTTTCATATTTAAGTCCTCATCAAAGAATTTCCCTACGGATATCAATATCATCCCCGAGAGACCCACTTTCAAGATAAGACCAGCACAACCTAATATAAGCTGCCAAAGTTGTGATCGAACTGCAGAGCTATCGAGAGACTCTGATGATTTACTTGGAAACATGCATGCAGGTGGTAGCTCCAAATTTGTGCCAGTTATTAGGGTCTGCAGTTGCATCCAAGTTAGTGGCAATAGCTGGAGGAGTCGATAAACTTGCAGCTATGCCCGCATGCAATATCCAAGTGCTGGGCGGTAGTCGATCAGCTCAGATTGGACTCTCGCAAATCGAGAGAAACCACACTGGTATATTTGGTCAAATGTAAATCGTAAAAGATGCTCCAAAGAAATTCCAAATGCAGCTTGTCCGTATGTTTGCTACCAACACTGCAAAGTGTGCCAGAGCTGATTTTCTGGGCACTACTAGCAGTCAAGGAGCCAAACTTAAATAGGAAATGTTATAAAGATTTGAGAAAGTGCAAGAGGAAGGAGGACTAACTCGAATCGACAAACCTTTGTAGATTCCAGATAGTCAACCAAAAAAGAAGCGAGGCGGAAAAAGACATCGCAAAACAAAAGATTTGTATTAAATGTCACAGATTAGAAAAGACATGAACAAACAGAAATTTGGATAGGCTGAGTAATAAATTGAGTAAGGTGAAGGCATTGGAATGCTGAAAGTAGGAAAAATCAATATCGGAATTAAAAAGAAGCCACCATTGAAATCTAGTAAAAAAATGCAAGCCAGAGCTACTAAAATGTCAGGTTTGTAGTCAACTTTAAATTTGACAGACAACATGGGAATTTCTTTAATAAACCCAGCGTTGAAGGAGTAGCATAATAAGAAACCAGGATCGTAGAGTTATTTTGCAAGATAGTCTGGTTTTAGAACTATTTTAAATAGTAAGACCAGTAAATGATAAGAAACTTGCATAATATTTTCATTATATTGTAATCGGAGTAAGTATAGTCTTCACAATGTTATTTGTCTTTATTAACATCAATTTTATAGTTTTGATTGGTTCAATCATAGATGCTTAATTATAATCAAAGTAATTATCTACAATTCATTTGACCGCTCCTCATTGAAAAATGAGTTTAGCATCCTTGACTTTTAGGTCATAGTAATCAAGTCTCGATTGTGAGATTCCTTATGTGGGCTCGTTAATCATTACATTGATTGTGTATGTCAAAGCAAATAGCATGAATCCAGGCATAGCTGCATTGACGATTCGAGTAGCCGGTGTCCTTGTGCGTGCCTATTTTCTCAGCACATTGACTGCCTCCATATTATTTTTCCAAATAGTACTTCCGATTTTACCCAACATGCTGACTAATTTAATTAAAATAATATGCTAATTCTGAAAGACTTATTAATTTATTTGAAGATCTTTCGCTTTTGCTCTGATTTTCTGCCGTTTTTGATATAAGTAAGGTTACAATAATAAAATAAAATACTGAAGTTCAGTTAATATTTGCAGCTTTTTACTTTTTTGAGTTATTATACTGAATATAGAAGACAATGCTTAAAATCCTGCTGGTTCTTCTATTGGTCAGTCAAATATATTGTGACTGTCCAATTAACTCATACCCGCGCAAAACAATAACAGGTAACTCATCGCTTATTTAGGATTTATTGAAGC
>APMI01004950.1_pt1 | contig 17672 bp, 15 predicted proteins | sample 667938 | NCBI WGS metagenome assembly APMI01 (sample SAMN01084076, study PRJNA167559) | wastewater metagenome | biome: Wastewater | place: Denmark: Ejby Moelle, Odense | collected 2011-11-28 | reverse complement strand
CCTGTTGTTCGGCGCGATCGTGCTGATGCGGATGCGCACCCTGCTGGCGCTTGCCAAGGTCGAAGCGCGGCTTGCACGGATGGCCGCGGCATGAACCCCTGGCCCTTCGTCATCGCGGCCTATGTCGTGACGCTGGGCGGGGCAGCGCTGATCACGCTTGTGTCGTGGCTGGCGATGCGCAAAGCCGAAGCTGCGGTCGAAGACCTGCCGCGTCGATGAAACCCAAGCAGCAACGCCTGATCCTCGCGATCATCGCGCTCGTCGCCATCGTCGGTTCCGGGCTGCTCGCCATGTCGGCGATCGGCGATCGGGCCAGCTATTTCTATTCGCCTGCCGATATCGCGAAGAACGGCATTCCGCAGGGGCAGGCCATCCGCCTGGGCGGCATGGTGATGAAGAACAGCATCTTCCGAGCGCCCGACGGCGTCACCATCACATTCATCGTTCATGACGGCCCGGCCGAGGTGAACGTCCGGTTCAAGGGCATCCCGCCCGATCTGTTCCGCGAAGGGTCGGGCGTGGTCGCGGAGGGAATGTTCGAAGGGCGAACCTTCGTCGCCACCAACCTGCTCGCCAAGCATGACGAGCGCTACATGCCACCGCAAATGGACGGCAAGCAGCACAAGACGACGACACTCGCCCAGTGATTGCGGAGGCGGGTCTTGCGGCATTGTGGATGGCGGCGGTGCTCGCACTGTTGCAGTTCGCTTTGGCGGGCCTGGGGCTGAACGACGAGCGCGCGGATTTCCGGCATGGCGTTCGAACGGTAGCGGTCGTCCAGGGCGTGATCATCGCCGTCGCCTTCGCGGCACTGACGCTATGCTTCGTACGCTCGGATATGTCGGTCGCGCTCGTCGTCGCGAACAGCCATTCGCTGAAGCCCTGGCTCTACAAGTTCGCCGGAACCTGGGGAAACCACGAAGGCTCGATGCTTCTCTGGGTGACGATCCTCGGGATGGCCGGTGGCGCCGTGGCCTTGCTCGAGCGGCGCATTTCTGACCGGACACTGACCGCGACGCTCGGCGCACAGGCGCTGATCAGCTTCGGCTTTTACGCTTTCCTGTTGTTCGCCTCTAACCCGTTCAAGCGCGTCTTTCCGGTCCCAGCCGACGGGCAGGGGCTTAACCCGCTGCTTCAGGATCCCGGCCTCGCGTTCCATCCGCCCACGCTTTACATTGGTTATGTCGGCATGTCGGTCGCGTTCAGCTTCGCCGTCGGCGCGCTCGTCACCCGCGAAGTCGACCGCAATTTCGCCCGCGCGATGCGACCCTGGATCCTTGGCGCATGGATATTTCTGACGCTCGGCATCACTGCCGGCAGCTATTGGGCCTATTACGAACTGGGCTGGGGCGGCTGGTGGTTCTGGGACCCGGTCGAGAACGCCTCACTGATGCCTTGGCTCGCGGCGACCGCCTTGCTCCATTCGGTCAACGTGCTCGCCACCCGCGACGGGCTGCGTGCCTGGACGATCATGCTCGCGGTCGTGGCCTTTTCGATGTCGATGATCGGGACCTTCCTGGTCCGTTCGGGCATATTGACCAGCGTCCACGCCTTTGCCGTCGATCCAGAGCGCGGCAGTTTCATCCTCGCACTGTTGCTGATCTACATCGGCGGCGCACTTGCCCTGTTCGCCCTGCGCATCGCGACCGTGAAGGAGGGGAGCCGGTTCAATTTCGTCAGCCGAGAGGGAGCGCTGGTCGTCAACAACCTGCTGCTCTCGGCCATCCTCGGCATCGTGTTTGTCGGCACGCTCTATCCTCTCGCGGCCGAAGCATTGTTCGGCGAAAAATTGTCGGTGGGGCCGCCCTATTTCAACGCGACGACGGGGCCGCTGGCGCTGGCGCTGGTCGTCATCATGGCGCTGGGGCCTGTCAGCCGCTGGCGGCATGACGACCTTGGGAAAATCGTCCGCCGCATCGGGTTGCCAGTGCTGTTGTCGGTACTCGCGCTGATCGCGATGGTGCTTTTCGCGCCGCATATCGGCGTGCTGCCGTTCCTGGGCATCGTGCTGGCAATCGGTGTCGGCGCGGCGAGTGTCGCCCCGCTCTGGGGCCGCAACCTGCTGCGAACTCCGTTGTTCACCTGGGGCATGGTCGTGGCGCACCTCGGCATTGCTGTCAGCCTTGCCGGAATGGCGAGCGAGAGTGCGTTCACGAAGGAAACACTGGTCGCGGCGCGCTTCAACGAGCCGCACCGGGTCGGTCCCTATGCGATCACGCTAAAGGCAGTCGAACCGATCGCCGGACCTAATTGGACAGCGATCGAAGGAACGCTGGAGGCGCAGCGCGGCAACGGCACGCCCTTCGCCCTGAAACCCCAGTCGCGGCAATTCTGGTCGCCGCCCACCGAAACCAACGAGGCGGCGATCGCCACGCGGATCGACGGACAATTGTACGTCGTGCTCGGTAAGCCCGATGCCGAAGGACGCTGGCAATTACGGCTGTGGTGGAAACCGATGGTCACGCTGATCTGGCTCGGCGGAGCGATGGTGGCATTCGGCGGGTTCTTGTCTCTCGCCGGTCACTGGCGACGCGAGCGCATCCAGGCGCAACGGTTGCGGGAAGCCGAGGTCTGGGCGTGAGGAGGTTCTGGCTCTGGACGCCCCTTGTGGCTTTCGCTGTCGTTTTCGGTGTTATCGCATTCGGGCTTTACCGCCCCGACGACCGTACGCATGCCAGCAAACTGATCGGTAAGCCGGTGCCTCCGTTCAAGCTCGCGCCGGCGGCGACCGGCAAGCCGGGACTGGCAAACACCGATTTCTCAGGCGGCCCGCGCCTGCTCAATGTCTTTGCGAGCTGGTGCGTACCCTGCATGGCCGAAGCACCGATTCTCGGCGAACTTTCGCGCAAGGGCGTCGTGATTGATGCAATTGCGATCCGCGATCGTCAGCCCGACGTCGACGCGTTCCTCACACGTAACGGCAATCCGTTTCGCGCCATCGGCCTAGACCCCGCATCGGCGGTACAGATCTCGCTCGGTTCGTCGGGCGTGCCCGAAACGTTCGTCATCGATTCAAAGGGGATCATCCGGCACCAGCACATCGGCGAGATCAGGCAGGGCGATGTGCCGCGCATTCTGCAAGCGTTGAAGGACGCCCGATGATCCGGTCGCGCTGGCTTTCGATCTTGCTCGCCGTGCTCCCCGCGAGCGCGTTCGCGGATTCCGCGATGCCGGAAGCGCCACTGGCCAATAGCCAGCTGGCCGATCCCGCCAAGGAAGCAGCAGCGAAGGAGCTGATGTTCTCGATCCGCTGCCTCGTTTGCCAGGGCCAGTCGATTGCCGACAGCGACGCGGAAATGGCGGGCGACATGCGGGCGTTGATCCGCAGCAAAGTCCAGGCGGGCGAGCGGCCCGAGGCGATCCGTAAATGGCTGGTCGAACGCTATGGCAATTGGGTGAGCTACGACCCGCCGCTCGATGCGACGACCGCGCCGCTGTGGATCGCGCCGATATTGCTCGTCGGTATCGGCCTGTTCCTTGCCCGCGGGCGGTTTCGGAGGAAGTCGTGACCGGCTGGATTTTCCTGGCCATGCTTGCGGCTGTTACCGTCGTTGCGGTCAGATATTTCGCACGCCTGCCGAAGGGCGGGTTCGAACTGGTGCTGGCAGCGGTTCTGACCGGGATCGCGGGCTATGCGTGGCAGGGCAACCCGGACCAGGATGGCGCGCCGGTACAGTCCGAAGAAAAGGGCGTCACGCTCGACACGAAGGTCATCGCCACGCGCCGCATGATGACGAACACTTATGGCGATGCCGCCAAGGTGGCCGATTTCGCGGACCTGCTCGACCGTTGGGGCAAGACCCGGGAAGCGGTGATCGCCGTGCAGACCGGGTTGCGCAAGGAACCGAAAAACCCCGAACTCTGGACCTCGCTCGGCAACGCCTTGGTCGTGCACGGCGGCGGTATGCTCTCGCCCGCTGCCGAACTCGCTTACGCCCGGGCGCAAGCACTGGCTCCCGACCATCCAGCGCCAGCTTATTTCCGTGGCCTCGCACTCGCACAGAGCGGACGCATCGAGGAGGCGGCCCAAAGTTGGGGCGGGCTGTTGATCCGCTCGCCGAAGGACGCGCCGTGGCGGGAAGATGTCGAGGCGCGGCTGGCGCTCGCGTTGCGGATCATGCAGGCGGAAAAACGCTAACGCACCGCTCGGCAGCGTTCGCCGATGGGACAATGTTCGCAGTGAGCGTGGTTCGAACGGCAGACGGTCTGCCCCAATCGTTTCAGGAGCATGTGTAGTTCGGACAATTCGGCCGCGCTCCATTCGGCAACCATGGCCATCATGGCACCATAGGCTTTGGGAATGTCGGCCGTGCGCCGAACGAACCCGAAGCGTCGCAGCATCCGCAGGATATGCGTATCGATGACGAACGAAGGCATTTTCAGCGTGCTGAAATTCAGCGTCGAGGCCGCCACCTTGCGGCCGACGCCCGGCAATTTTTCCAGCCAGTCGAGCGCTTGCGGAACACTCATTTGTCTGAGGAATGTCAGGTCGAAATCGGCATTACGTTCTGAGACTCGACAAAGTGCGTCACGGACATATTGCGCCTTTTCTATCGCGAACGTCACGTCATCGATTATCGCCTGAATGTCCTCGACCGGAGCAGCGGCCAGTTCTCCCCATCTCGGATAATGATCTTCCAGCCGTTGGGAAGCGCCGCGCGAGACCTCGTCCAAGGTCCGGCTGCTGATAATCGATTTAACCAGTTGGCTGACCGGCGTTCTCAAGCGCGGTGCACCGGGCTCGCCAAAGTACTGACGCAGCCGTTCGCGCACCCAGGCGATATCGCCAAACTCACGAAAGCCGAGAGCCAGTTGCATACCGTACTATAGAACATAAAAGGAACATGACAAGACAGCGTGGTATGCGACCGCCTAGGCCCAGCCGCCAAATCGTCAAATTGATGTGACAGCGGTTTGGGAGAGCCAGTGGGTGCCGAGACCGAACTCCTGCCCCGGATCGACGCGAAGAACTAGCCGACCCGGTTGGCGATAAGGTCGTCGACTACCGAAGGATCGGCGAGCGTGCTGGTGTCACCCAGGCTCGACACGTCGCCTTCCGCGATCTTGCGCAGGATGCGACGCATGATCTTGCCGGAACGCGTCTTGGGCAGGCCGGGCGTGAACTGTATCGCGTCGGGCGTTGCGATCGGGCCGATCTCGGTGCGGACCCACGCAACGAGTTCCTTGCGCAGCGCATCGCTCGGCGTCTCGCCGGCATTAAGCGTCACATAGGCGTAGATACCCTGTCCCTTGATGTCGTGCGGGAAGCCCACGACAGCCGCCTCCGCCACGGTCTTGTGCAGCACAAGCGCGGATTCGACCTCGGCCGTGCCCATGCGGTGGCCGGACACGTTGATGACGTCGTCGACGCGGCCGGTGATCCAGTAATAGCCGTCCTCGTCGCGGCGGCACCCGTCGCCGGTGAAATAGTTGCCCGGATAGGTCGAGAAATAGGTCTGGAAAAACCGCTCGTGATCGCCCCACACGGTGCGCATCTGCCCCGGCCAGCTGCGCTGGATGACGAGATTGCCGTCCGTGGCCCCTTCGAGCAGCTTGCCGTCGGCATCGACCAGTGCGGGTTCGACACCGAAGAAGGGCAGGGTGGCCGACCCGGGCTTGAGCGCGGTAGCACCCGGCAGCGGCGTGATCATATGACCGCCTGTCTCGGTCTGCCACCAGGTGTCGACGATCGGGCAGCGGCCTTCACCGACGACCTCGTAATACCAGCGCCAGGCTTCAGGGTTGATCGGCTCGCCGACCGAACCGAGCAGGCGCAGCGACGTGCGGCTGGTCTTCGTCACGTAATCGTCGCCCTCGCGCATCAATGCGCGCAGTGCGGTGGGAGCTGTGTAGAGCTGTGTAACCTGGTGCCGGTCGACGACTTCCCAGATGCGCGACGGTGTCGGCCAGTTGGGCACGCCTTCGTACATCAGGGTGGTGACGCCGTTCGAGAGCGGGCCGTAGACAATGTAGCTGTGTCCCGTGACCCAGCCCACGTCGGCGGCGCACCAATAGGTATCGCCGTCGCGGCAGTCGAACACGCTTTCGTGGGTGTAGCTCGCCCAGAGCAGATAGCCGCCGGTCGTGTGCAGCACGCCCTTGGGCTTCCCCGTAGAACCCGACGTGTAGAGGATGAATAGCGGGTCTTCGGCGTTCATCGGTTCGGGCGCGCAATCCGGCGATACCGAAGCCGCAGCTTCGTGATACCAGACGTCGCGACCGTCCTGCATCGTCACGTTCCCGCCAGTCGCCTTCACGACGATCACGGTGTCGAGACACGTGGTCAGCTTTGCCGCGGCATCGACATTGGCCTTCAGCGGCACCGCCTTGCCGCCGCGACGTCCCTCGTCGGCGGTGATGACGATACGGCTGTCGCAGTCGGTGATGCGGCCCGCGAGTGCGTCGGGCGAGAAGCCGCCGAAGACGATCGAATGGATCGCGCCGATCCGCGTGCAAGCGAGCATCGCGAATGCGGCCTCGGGGATCATCGGCAGGTAGAGCGTAACCCGGTCGCCCCTCTTCACGCCGTTTGCCTTCAGGACGTTGGCGAAGCGGCAAACCTCGGCGTGAAGTTCCTTGTAGGTGATGCGGCGCGGTTCTGCCTCGGGCGAATCCGGTTCCCACACGATCGCGACCTGATCGCCACGCGCCGCGAGCTGCCGGTCGATGCAGTTTGCCGATACGTTGAGTACACCGTCGGCAAACCATTTCACGCCGAAGTCGGCCTCGTGGAAGCTGCTCTGGTTGGCGACCGTGGGCGCCTTGATCCAGTCCAGCCGCCTGGCTTGTTCCAGCCAGAACGCATCCGCATCGTTCAGCGACCGCGCATAATCGGCGGCATATTTCGCGGCGTCGATGCGTGCATTTGCGGCCCAGGCGGGCGGTACGGGGTACAGGTCTTCGGACAAGCCACTCTCCGTCATTTGATCCGCACGCCGATCCACAGCGTACGGGGTGTCCCGAGGTCGATCGAACCCGCGGCATTCCGCGTGATCACCGTCTCGTCAAACATGTTTTCAGCGCGCGCGACAACCGCGATATGCCGTCCCAGCGGCACTTTCACGACGCCATCCACAGTCGTCGCGGCGGGCAGCACGTCGGTCTGCAGGTCGTCCTCATACTGATCGCCGACGTAGCGTGCGGTCAGCGATGCGCCGAAGCCGCGCGTGTCTTCCCACGCGACCGTCGCGCTGGCCGTATGCCGCGGGCTCTGTGCAGGAATAAAGCCGTTGAGCGCGGCAGACGTGCCTGACGCCTCGACCTTGCTGTCGCTGAACGCATACGACGCGTCGAGCGAGAAGGGGCCGTGCGCTGCGTGTGCGGTGATTTCGATCCCCTTTGCCACGATCGCATCGACATTGCGGCGCTGCCGGACGTTGGTGGCGATCGTCACGTTGGCGATCGCGCCTTCGAGCCGGTTGTAGAAGGCAGTGACGCCGAATGCGATGCCGGGCAGGGGCTTCAGGTCGAACCCGACCTCCGCGCCGCGTAACCGTTCGAGGCCGAGCGCAGCGTTGGCCTGCGTCGTGATCGGGAAAACGACGAACGGGCGGTAAAGTTCGTTGAGGGTCGGTAGGCGAAAACCGGTATATCCCGCTGCGCGCAGGGCAATCGCTTCGCTGGCGTTGAACAGCACACCCGCACGGCCCGTCGCCTCGAACTCGTCACGGTCGGCGAAGCGCGTATCGGTCGTGACCGCGCCCGCCGCGTTCGCTTCACGAAAGAAACCGTCGGTGATCGTCCACCGGTCGCCGCGCACGCCCGCGGTCAGGATCAGGCGGCCGAGCGTCCAGTCGTCCTCAAGGAACGCGCCTACAGTGCTGGTGTTGCCGCCCGCCGTGCGCCGTGCGGTGACAAGGCCGGTCGCGGCGTAGGCGTCCTCATAGAGCGTGCCGTCGCCAAATCGTGCGTCGACGCCGATGCGCAGGACGTGATTGGGGCCACCCGGCGGACGCAGTTCGATCTTGCCCCCAACACCGGTTGCCGGCGTGTTCCGCTGGTCGAGCGTCAGCTTGAACGTCGTCGCGCTCACGACCTTGTTGGTGAAATTGCGTGTCTGGACATAGGCCAGCGCATCGATGGCCCAGTCGCCGCGATGGATCAGGCGGACGCTGGCGTCCTGCGCCTCCGAACTGCTGTCCGCACCCGCGAAGCGCAGCGTGCGCTCATCACGGTAAATCAGGCCGCGTGCCTGGATCTCGGTCTGGGCATCGACCGGCACGACGGCGCGCAATCCGCCCGACCAGTCCTGGTAGCGTGCACGTACGGTCGCTGCCGTCGTCTGGCTGGCCGGAGTCGTGAAGAAACCGTCGCCGCGTTCGAACTTGCCCGACAGGCTGACGAAACCGCCGCCCAGATCGGGCGATACTGTGCCCGACAGCTCGACCGCGTTGTTGCTGCCGTAAAAACCGCCAGCGGAAAATGGGGACAGGTCGCCGCGCGTCGCGCTCGCCAGTTCGATCGTTCCCGCAACCGCGCCCGCACCGAATGCCCCGGCGCCTCCGCCGCGGGTAATCCGCACGCCTGCAAAGCGATCGGCAACCAGCGCGTTGAACGGGATATAGCCGAAGAACGGATCGGCCAGCGGCATGCCGTCGAGCAGCACGAGTGCCCGGCTCGATGCATTGCCGCCGAGCGCGCGCAGCGTAACGCCCTGTGCCGACGGATTGGCCGACCGGCTATCGGATCGGCGAAACTGCTGAAACCCGGCGACATCGGAAAGGACATTTTCGACCCGTCCGGACGCATCGCCGGTCAGCCGGTCGTGATTGATCGTGACCGAACCATAGGCCGGGACGCCGGGGGGCAAGGGAAGGGGCGTTCCAATGACGACGATGTCGTCGGCCTGCGCAGCCTTTGTCGCCTGCTGCGCCCAAAGGACTGTCGGCACGGTCAGTGCGATAAATGGCAAGGTCAGAAACGGGCGCATGACGTGGAAACAGCTTTTATCAGCGGAGCAAAAGAGGCGACCCGAACCGGACCGTCCCTTTTCCGCCTTAGTCCCTGTTCGGCTCAGAAGAACAGGATAGAACCGATTACCAGCGCATCGGTCGAGAACAAGAACTGCACAGACGTCGAACTCGTCCGTATAGTTCCGCATACCCATAGGTGAACGGCCAGCTTGTCCGCCTTGAGGTCATAGGTTGCCTTGGCCTGGAAACCAGGCGAACCGTTGATCTCCGCGCCGCCGGTCGGAGTGCCAGTGTCTGAAACACGTCCATCAAGTAAAACATGCGCCTCGTGGAATAAGCGCCTCGATGATCTTGCAGGATGACACCGGACCAGCACTGCAATGGTCCACGAGGCTGGTCAGTTCGGAACGCAACGCTTCGAGTCCAGCAATCTTGCGATCTATTTCAGCTAGGTGTTCGCGCGCAACGCTGTCGATCGCATCGCACCCTTCGCCTCCTCCGTCTGACAGTGCGAGCAGGGCGCGCACCTGATCGAGTGCAAACCCGAGATCACGGGCACGACGGACGAAGGCCAGCCGCTCAAGATGCCGATCGCTGTAATCCCGGTAATTGCTCTCGGTTCGTTCGGGGACACCGAGCAGTCCGATCTTTTCGTAAAACCGGACAGTTTCGACCTTGGTTTGCGTCTTGCGCGCGAGTTCGCCGATCTTCATGCGCTGCCTTGACCCTGAAGTAACTACAGGGTTCATATACTGCCTCACATCGATTCGTTCGAGGTAGAAATGGGAATGTTTCGTAGTGGGCAGCGAGTAGCGGAGGGGCGCCAGCTTCCCGCTTGGTCGCGCCCTATCGCGCTGTTCCCTGATCCTGATGTGGCTCGATAGTCGTGTATCGATTGATGACCCTTTTTGCCTGCCTGGCGCTCTTGGTCTCTCTGGGAACGACGACGCTTGTGCATGCCGCAGAGCCGGTTGTTGATAACGGTAGGGCTGCGGTCACGGGCCCTCTGATAATCGATTTGGGTCATGCCGCCGGAGACCAAGACGAGGTTCCGGCTGATGGGCATAAGAGTTACCCACACCATCATACGAGTTGCCACGGCGATCATGTTGCCGCGCCCTGCGAACTTGCGACGCACCTCGCGCACCACGTCCAAATCAAGCGCGCTTCACCATCGATGCAAGCTTCTCTCTCGTCGTCCGCGACAGATCCTGCGCTGAGACCTCCTCGAGCCTGATTGCCACACCCCTGCGCCTGTTCGGTGTGGGACAAGTCTGGTTTTCAGGAGTTTTCTAAATGCAAAAACTTGTCGCGGCATTGCTTGCCGCGGCGTCCTGTGCAGGCATTGCGCAGGCGCAAACGTCGCCGCCGATTGTGGTGGAGGGCATCCTTACGCTTGATGAAGCGCTCGCCCGGGCGGGCGTTTCATCTCCGTCGAACGAAGCTGCCAATGCGGGCCTGAGCGCTGCCGAGGCAGGCCGCGCTGTGGCAGGGTTACGACCAAATCCGTCGGTTTCAGCCGCCACGGAAAACGTCGTCGGCAGCGGACCTTACCGGGGGTTCGATCAAGCCGAGACGACGGTGTCGTTCTCTCTGCCGGTCGAACTTGGCGGCAAACGGAACGCACGTATTGGGGTTGCCGAGGCACGCATCGATCGCGCTCAACTGGAAACGGCAATCTCGCAGGCCGATGTTCGTCTGCGCGTCACGCAAGCCTATATCGAGGCAGCCGCGAATGAGCGCCGTCTGGCTGTCGCCCGCGATCAGCTTACCATCGCGGGCGAAGCTCAGCGTGTAGCACGTTTGCGCGTAACGGCGGGAGAAAACCCACCCATCGACGAGCAACGTACGTCGGTTGCGTTGATCAATGCGCAGGCAGCACTTGAGCAAGCGGAACGGGCGAAGTCCGTGTCCCGAACCAATCTCGCCCTTTTGGTAGACCAACCGATTGTCGGGGCACTGGACCAATCGTGGTTCGATCAACTGACGCCTTATGGGCCGCAGACCGCCCCGTCGGCGGAAGGCACGTTGGCTGTCGCAGCTGCGCGCGCGGATTTGCGTATTGCAGCCGCAAATGTTCGGTTCGCACGTAGCCAGCGCACTCCGGATTTCTCGATCAGCGCAGGAACCCGACGCCTTTCGGCAACGGGCGATACTGCTGCTCTCGTCGGCTTGTCGGTCGCACTTCCTTTCCTCAACAACGGACGGGCGGCGGTGTTGCAGGCGTCGGCTGAGCAGTCGCAGGCAGACGCGCGTCGGCGGGCAGCGATGCTCGAAGCAAGCCAGGACATCGCAAACGCAGTTCACGATCGTGACAATGCTGCAGCAGGTGCCCGGTCCTCCGTTCCAGCCATTGCAGCAGCTACCGAGGCAGCACGTATCGCCCGCGTCGGTTACCGTCAGGGCAAGTTCGATCAACTTGTCCTGCTCGATGCCGAACGAACGCTCGCTCAGACCCGAAGCAGCGCGATCGATGCGCTCGCCCAATACCATGATGCCGAGGCCCGACTGGCGCGCCTGACCGCGCCTGCGCCCGCACTTCCCGGAGACAATCGATGACAAATAACAAGAGCCTCATCGCAGGCGTCGCCAGCGCAATCGCGTTTGCCGCTCTCGGCGGCTTTTCTCTCGCAAAATGTACGAGCAATTCTGGCAATGCTGTTGCAACCTTGCAGACCGCCGAAAGTCCGAAACCACAAGCAGATAATGTCGACCTGACCGATGCCGCGATCCGGCAAGCCAATATCGCGACAGAGGTGGTCAAGGCCGGTGGCCTCGCTGCCGAAATCGTGTCGCAAGCGGTCGTGTCCCCATCTCCTTCCGGCGAAGCGATCGTGACCGCACGGGCAGCTGGCGCAGTTACCCGCGTGTTCAAACGATTGGGTGACCCTGTCCGGGCAGGTGAGGCGCTGGCGATCGTGGAAAGCCGGGATGCCGCGCAGTTTGCTGCCGATCGATCAACCGCGTCGGCCAAGCTGGCGCTCGCTCGGCGGGCACTGGCGCGGGAACAATTCCTTTTCAAAGAGCGCGTGTCTTCGCGCGTCGAGTTGGAGCAAGCGCAGGCGGAAGCCGTGGTCGCCGCAGCAGAAGCGCGGCGTGCCCAGGCATCAACCGGTGCTGCGAACGTGACGCGTGATGGCCGTGGCGTTGTCGTCGCAAGCTCGATTTCCGGTCGCGTAACGTCTGAAGCCGTATCCCTGGGGGCGTATGTCCAGCCGGAAACCGAACTATTCCGCGTTGCCGATCCGAACAAGATCCAGATCGAAGCAGCAATCGCACCGGCGGACGCACAGCGCATCACGCCCGGCGATCGGGCAATTATCGAGTTGCCGGATGGGCGGACTCTCGATGCAAAGGTGCGCTCCGTTACCCCGACACTCAACCGCGAAACGCGCTCAGCGACCGCTGTCCTCGATGTGCCGCCCGGCGTTCAGCCGGGTCTCGCTGTTCGCGTCCGCTTGATGCCAGCAAATGCGACTGGTTCCAATGCGATCGTTGTTCCTGAAGACGCTGTTCAATCGCTTGAAGGCCGTGACGTCGTATTTGTGAAAACGGCGAAAGGATTTCGCGCCGCAACGGTGCGGCTCGGCCAGCGTAGCGCCGGTCGGGTAGAGGTTCTGACGGGCCTCAGCGATGGACATATCATCGCAGCGCGCAACTCCTTCCTGCTCAAGGCCGAACTGGCCAAGGGCGCAGGCGAGGAGGAATAGGCGATGATAGCAAGCATCATGGCGCTTTCCGTGCGGGCACGGTGGGCCGTTCTCTTCATTTTTATCGCCATTGCGGGAATCGGCGTCTGGCAGCTGACCAAACTGCCAATCGATGCGGTGCCCGACATCACCAACAAACAGGTGCAGATCAACACGATCGATCGGGGCCTTTCGCCCGTCGAGATGGAAAAGCTGGTCACTTACCCGATCGAAACTGCGCTTGCCGGCATACCGGGGCTTGAAACGACACGGTCGCTATCGCGCAACGGGTTCAGTCAGGTCACCGCGATCTTTTCGGACAAGACCGACCTGTATTTCGCACGGCAACAGGTCGGTGAAAGATTGACCCAGGCCAAGGAAAGCCTGCCGCAGGGTGTGCAGCCCCAGATCGGCCCCGTGACAACGGGCCTTGGCGAAGTCGTCATGTATACGGTTGGCTACGCCAATCCTGACGGCAAGGGCGCGCAGCGTACCGATGGCCAGCCCGGCTGGCAGACCGATGGCAGCTATCTCACCGCTGACGGGGCGCGGCTGACGGATGAGGTCGCCAAAGCCGGTTATCTCCGGACAGTGCAGGACTGGATCATCCGTCCTCAGCTTCGCACCGTCGCAGGTGTTGCGGGGATCGACTCGATCGGCGGTTACGCCAAGACGTTCGTCGTCGAACCCGATCCGGTCCGGCTGTCGAGCTATGGCATTTCGTACGGCGAACTGAGCGAAGCGCTGGAGAACGCCAACCTTGCGGTCGGCGCGAACTTCTTCAATCGAGCGGGTGAAGCCTATCTCGTCCGCGCTGACGCCCGCATTCGGTCGGCTGATGAAATCCGCAACGCTGTCGTCGCTACGCGCGGCGGCATCCCGATCACCGTAGAGCAGATTGCCGATGTGAAGATCGGCGGCGACCTGAGAACCGGTGCTGCCAGCATGAACGGGGACGAGGCGGTCGTCGGCACCGCGCTGATGCTCATCGGCGAAAATAGCCGCGTCGTTGCAAAAGCGGTTGGCGACAAGCTCGATCAGATCGCGAAGACGCTGCCTCCAGGGATCGAGGTACAGGTCGTTCTTGACCGGGCAAAGCTCGTCAATGCGACCGTCGCGACGGTAGAGCGAAATCTGACGGAAGGCGCACTTCTTGTGGCCGCGTCGCTTTTCCTGCTGCTCGGCAACTGGCGGGCAGCGATCATCGCTGTTCTCGTTATCCCGTTCTCGTTCCTGATGATGGCGATTGGAATGAATGCATTTCGCGTACCGGGTAATCTGATGAGCCTTGGCGCACTCGACTTCGGCCTGATCGTCGATGGTGCCGTGATCATCATCGAGAATTGCCTTGCCCGGTTGGCCCATCGGCAGGAGCATGAAGGACGTCTTCTATCACTGCGCGAGCGGCTGGAAGAAACCATGCGAGCCAGTCAGGAGATGATCCGCCCGACCGTATTCGGTCAGGCTATCATTCTGCTCGCGTTCGCTCCGTTGCTGATGTTCACCGGCGTCGAGGGCAAGACGTTCTCACCGATGGCGATCACCATCATGCTGGCGCTCGTCGCGGCGTTCATCATCGCCATCACGCTCGTTCCGGCGCTGGTCGCACTGCTGATCCGTGGCCGGGTCGCCGAGAAGGACGTTTGGCTTATCCGCAAGTCGAAAGAACGGTATCTTCCGTTACTCGACAGGGCGATTGCCCAGCCGAAATTCTTCATCATTGGCGGTCTTTCGTTCTTTCTCGCGGCGGTCCCGGTCTTCGGGTTGCTGGGTTCGGAGTTTATCCCGCAACTCGACGAGAAGAACGTCGCACTCGCGGCAACCCGCGTGCCATCTGTCAGCCTGGATCAGTCGCTTGCCATGCAGCGCAAGGTTGAAGCGGCCGTGCACAAGCTGCCCGAAGTCGAACTGATGTTCTCGAAAACGGGAACGGCAGAAGTCGCAACCGATCCCATGCCGCCCAATGTTTCGGACGCTTTTGTCATCCTCAAGCCGCAGGACCAATGGCCTGAGGGCGTCAATAAGAAGGAGGACGTGCTCGCGCGGATCGAAAAGGCAGCGGGCAGCCAACTCGGCAATCTCTACGAATTGAGCCAGCCGATCCTACTGCGCTTCAACGAACTGATCGCGGGCGTGCGCGGCGACGTTGCAATCAAGCTGTACGGTGATGACCTCGACAAGATGTCCGCGTCCGCCAACGAGATCGTGCGGGTGCTTCAGGGCATTCCGGGATCTGCGAGCGTGAAAGCGGACCAGACGGGCGGCGCGCCGACGCTCGACGTTCGCTTCGACCGTGCGGCGATCGCCCGTTATGGCCTGACGGTCAAGGAAGTTGCGGATACCGTCGCGGCGGCAATGGGTGGACGTGAATCCGGTCTACTCTTCGAAGGCGACCGCCGTTACGAGATCGCGGTACGCGTTCCCGAGACAACCCGCGTCAATCTCGACGATGTGATGGCGTTACCCGTGTTGCTTCCGCAGCAGGAGGGCCAGGCACGCCGGTCGATCCCGCTGGCGCAGGTGGCGCAGATCCGGTTCACCAATGGCCTTAACCAGGTCACGCGTGAGAACGGCAAACGCCGGGTCGTCATCCAGATGAACCTGCGCGATCGTGATGCGGGTTCGTTCGTCGAAGAAGCGATGGCCAAGGTCGCGCAAGTCAAACTGCCGTCCGGCTATTATCTCGAGTGGGGAGGGCCGTTTCAGAACCTTCAGGCTGCATCGCAGCGCCTGTCGATCGTCGTTCCGATCTGCTTCGCGATTATCTTCGGCCTGCTCTACATGGCGCTCGGCGGCATTGGTCGGGCAGCTGCGGTATTCCTGGCAGTGCCGCTCGGGCTGGCAGGCGGCGTGTTTACACTCGCCATAACAGGCATTGCGTTCTCAGTATCGGCGGCCGTCGGATTCATCTGTCTGGCTGGTGTCGCTGTCCTTAATGGCCTCGTCGTCATGACAGCTATCCGGGAACGGCTGGAGGCCGGTCTCTCGGTCGTCGATGCTATCCGGGACGGCATGGCCGAGAAAATGCGCGCCGTCGTCATGACCGGGTTCGTGCCGGCAATCGGCTTCGTGCCGATGGCACTCGCAACGGGAACTGGCGCCGAAGTCCAGAAGCCCCTTGCCATGACCGTTATCGGTGGTCTCGTCACGGCGACAGTCCTGACACTGCTCGTCCTTCCAGCAATCGCGAAACTGGTTCTTGGAAAAACCGAAGGGCGTGAGCGACCGCGGAACGAACCCCATGCGCAAGGCAGCGGTCACGCGCTGCCGGAAAGCTGAGGCCCCCGAATGTGGATACCGAGGACCCGGCCTCGGGGCGTGAACCCCCTCGCGCCAACCCGCTGTGTTTGGGTGTCGCATTGCGTCCGGGCAGGTAGAAAACAAAGACCTGCCGTTGCCGTGCTAGAGGAGGCCCTGGCGGATCGCCAAAGCCGTCGCGTGTATCTTGTTCGAAGCGTTCAGTTTGACGGTGGCGTTATTGAGATGAAATTCAACCGTGCGCCGGCTACGGCCAATGATGCCTGCCGTTTCCCAGGCGGTCTTGCCAAGACTGACCCACATCAAACACTCACGCTCCTTGCTCGACAGTGCGATGCCGGCGGTGCCGGCAACACCGGACAGGATAGGTCGAGCGGATGGTGTCGCGGCGTCTGTGGTCAAAGCAGGCAAGCGAAACTCGGTGATGTCCGTCACGCAACCAACGGCATGGCGCGTGGACGTATCGGAGCTTCTGACAAGACAAGCCACCGAGCGGAGCCAGCGTATCTCCCCTCCCGGACGGATAATGCGAAAGTCGACGCCATATTTTTCGTCTTGGGCGAGCAGCCGGTCGATCTCGTTCAGGTCTACTGTCGTCGCAGCCTGGCGATCATCGGGATGCACATAGGCGCGGAAATCAGCGATGGATTGAACGAGCGATTCTGCCGGGTCGAGCCCGAGGATTTCATACCAGCGATCATTGCAGTGAAGAGCGTCCCCATCGATATCATAATCCCACAGCCCGCCGCCCGAAGCTTTTACAAACAGCGCTAGGTTCCTGAGGTCTTGGGTAACGTCCTTATCCATCAACAACACTTCCGCATTGGCCAGTGCCATAACGCACTGGAAATGGCGCCTCTCCCGCGAACGAGACTACCTCGTAATGTTACGAGTTTCAGCGGGTGCTCAGCACTTCAAACTAATGGAGAGAAAACAAGAGGCGGGTGGTTGTGGTTCACATTGCGCTTGAGATGGAAGAGTTGCGCGCATGTCTGAGTCGCGCCCTTTTCCTGGCCGAAAAGTCTGTTGAGCCGGTAGCCTGGGCCAGGATAGCGCATGCGTTTGGCTATGTCTGTCAGCGCCTCCGGTCAGGTCATGTGGAAGCAGCTGTGGAACCCCTGCCTGCCGTCATCCGTATGATGCCGGGTTTGCCGCATGTTATCCCCGAGCCTGATCAAAGACAGTTTCTGAAGGAGCGTCTGATCGAAATGCTGGCAATTGCAGACGAACTGGAAGAGCCAGCGGTCGCAATACATTTGAACCAGGCTTTGTTTCTGCTGGCCGGATTTGGCCTGCTTCCCCACGATGGTATTGAATAGCTGTTGCGACCTACACGCTGAATTTTTTTGCGCGCGATTTTTGCCCTGCGGCCGCCTTGCGCCTGCATATGGGTTGCTGACTCGGCAGCAGATGAACATCTGCTATCGCAATGCGATCGAGTCTCGAGATTCCGCGATTACGTGGGGTGTCGGGGTTCCGTTGGTGCTATCGGCTATGGCGGCAATTCTTAATTGGTTGCTTACCTCAGAGTATGCGCGCGCGCAGTCGAAAATCTCATCGATAACCCGTTAGCTGGGTAAATGCTCGTAGGCACAAACGCTCCTCAGCATCCCCGGCCGGCTATAGTTCGCTGAAAGGTGACTGTAAGCCTAGCCTGCTAACCATCCCCTGTCAGGGAGACAAACTCCCGATAACGAGGGGATGGAACAATGAAGGGATACCTTCTTTGCGCGACGGCTGCTGTCGCGCTTACGGCTACGACCGCATCTGCACAAAACGCAAGTTCGCCAGAGACTGCCGCTCCGGAAACATC
>APMI01005095.1_pt1 | contig 17673 bp, 17 predicted proteins | sample 667938 | NCBI WGS metagenome assembly APMI01 (sample SAMN01084076, study PRJNA167559) | wastewater metagenome | biome: Wastewater | place: Denmark: Ejby Moelle, Odense | collected 2011-11-28 | reverse complement strand
CCGAGGCGTCAACGACGGCCCGGCCCCCACCAGCAAGCCCCCATGCAACATCCGGGCTAGCACGTCCTTCGCCTCGTAGGGGCGGCCGAGGTAGTCATGCCGGATCGGCCAGTGCGGTATCTATCCGGTGAGCTGCTGCAACTCCCGTGAGTTAACGCCGCTGGGTTTCTCAGGCCTCGACCCGGTCCTGGGGGCTGAGCCGGGCGATCCTCCACCAGGCGGAGAACATCGGCAGCCAGCCGGTGCGGACCCGCTCGCCGGTGACGAGCTGCCAGGTTCGGTCGCTCGGGTCGACACCCGCACGCGATGCCGCGAAGAGCAACGCCATGATGCCCAGTCGTGCCGACGCCAGCACCGCGATGGCCGCTCTCAGCCCTGACGCCCGAGCCCGGGAGTAGTGCTTGTTGTAGAACTTCAGCTGTCCGAGGTAGAGCAGCACGATGCGGCGCGCGCTGGCGGCGTCCATGGCCTGCCCGCCGAGGTGGACAACCTCGGCGTCGGGCGTGAAGACCACCCGCCACCCCGCCTCCCACATCCGGTAGCACCAGTCAAGCTCTTCGCCGTAGATGAAGAAGCGCTCGTCGAGCAGGCCCACCGTCCCGAGCACCTCCCGGCGTACCATCAGGCAGGCGCCATTGACCCAACCCACCTCAAGTTCGGTGTCGTGATCGCCCCACCAGGGGTACTTCCGGCGCAGGTACGCCCTGGCCGCTGGCAGTCGGTGGGCCTCCGAGTACGACAGCAGATCACTGAGCAGCGTCGGGAATCGGTCCATCGATCGCTGCATCGTCCTGTCCGCATTCAGGTGCCGCGCACCGGCGCACCCGACCTCCGGCCTACGCTCCAGGCATGCCACCAGTCCCCGCACTGTGCTTTCCAGCACGATTACATCGCTGTTGAGCAGCATGATTTTGCGCCCCCTGGCGCGCCGGATGCCCGCGTTGTTGCCCGCGGCGAACCCGACGTTGCGGGGCAGCGCGACGAGGATGACGTCGGGCCAGTTGCTTCGGACCATGTCGACGCTCCCGTCGACGGACCCGTTGTCGACGACGATGACCTCCACAGCAAGCCCCGCTATCGCCGGCTGCATCGTGGACAATGCCTGGTCGAGCAGGTCGCGGGTGTTCCAGTTGATGACGATCACCGAGACCTCGACCGTTGGCTCCGGTGTGCCGGCGCCAAGCAGGACTCCCGCTTCCACGTGCCACTCCCTCGTTCGGACCTCTCCAGAACGTGGCGAGGGTCTCACACCGGATCGGGTAGCACCCGCTCTGGCAGCGACCCCATAGTCCGTACCCGGCCCGCCTACCATCATGGTCACTCGCACTTCTGCCGGGACTGGAAAAACGGGAGCCGTCACATCATGCAGGGCCTGATCATAGGATTCGGATACATCGCCGAGGGCCATCTCCAGGGTTATCAAGAGACCTTGGACCTGGAGGTCGTCGCCGTCGTCGACGTCTCTGCGCAGCGGCGCGAACGGGCGCTGCGTCGTGGTCTTCGTGCGTTCAGCACGGTGGACGAGGCGTTGGGCTCCGTCGGCGTTGACTTCGTCGACGTGTGCACACCACCATCGCTGCACCTTGCCGGCATTCGCTCCGCCATCGCGGCCGGCCTGCCCGTCCTTTGCGAGAAGCCTGTCTTCGTCCCGGGCGACAACTCCTACGACGACGTGCTGGAGCACGTCTGGGCCGGAGGCTCGCTGGTCTACCCCTGCCAGAACTACAAGTACGCACCCGTGTTCACCAAAGTGCGCCAGATCATCGGATCCGGCGCCCTGGGGACCATCCAGCGTGCTCGTGTCGACATCGCGCGCCGCAGTCACGCCCGCGGCGTCGTGGAATGGAATCCCGACTGGCGGCGCGACCAGTCTTACTCCGCGGGTGGGATCCTGCGTGACCACGGGCCGCACGCGATCTACCTGCTCCTCAGCCTGTTGGGTCAGCAGCCTCGAGACGTCTCCGTTGTGACGGGCTCCCTTGCGCGGTCCCAGCCGAACGGGGGCACGGTCGAGGACACGGCCCTCCTGCGGCTGCGCTGTGACGAGGGAGCCGAGTGCGATGTGTCGCTCACCTGGGCGGCAGGTCACAGAAGCAGCCGCTACCTCTTCGCCGGCACCGCCGGGTTCGTCTCGGTCGAGAACGACACTCTCACCTGGTCGGAGCACGGCCAGCTGTTCCGGGAGTCCGTCCACTCCGACTTCGACGACCCCTCGCACAGCGCGTGGTTCGCCGCCATGTTCGAGGACTTCAGCCGGCTAGTGCGCTCGGGTAGCGCCGGCCTCGCCCACGGCCAGGAGCTGGTAACCGAGTCGTTGCACACGACCGCCGTCATCGACGCCGGGTACGTGTCGGCGCGCGCGGCAGGGGCCTGGACCGGCGTCGCAGATCTTCGACCACAGCGATCGCCGTGGCCAGCCCACGATCTGGAGCGGTCGACCTATTACCAGCCGCGCAGGAACACTTTCTCGTCATGAAGGTATTCATCACCGGCGTCGCCGGGTTCCTTGGAAGCCATGTCGCGGAGGCCTGCCATGCGCGCGGGCATGAGGTCACCGGCATCGACAACCTGCTGGGCAGCGACGTCGAGAACGTCCCAGCCGGCGTGACGGCGCGGGTGAGCGACTGCAACCGTCCCGAGGAGTATGCCGACCTGCTGGAGGGGGTCGACGTCGTATACCACTGCGCGGCTGCACCCTACGAGGGCCTCAGCGTCAACTCCCCACGCCTCGTGTGGGAGCACACCACCATGTCGGCCGTCTCCGTCGCGAGCGCCGCCCTCAGCGCGGGGGCGACGAGGCTGGTGCTGTGCTCGTCGATGGCTCGCTACGGCGACCAGCGAGCGCCGTTCCACGAGACCATGGAGCCTCGGCCCGTCGACCCGTACGGCCACGCCAAGGTTGCTGCCGAGAACGTCGTGCGCAATCTGTGCGACATTCACGACGTCGAGTGGAGCATCGCGGTGCCGCACAACATCTACGGCCCGCGGCAGCGATTCGTCGACCCGTATCGAAACGTCGTCGGTATCATGATCAACCGCATCCTGCAGGGCAAGCCACCGATCATCTACGGGGACGGGTCGCAGCGTCGCTGCTTCTCCTATATCGGCGACGTCGTTGAGCCGCTCCTCGCCCTAGGCGAGCGGCCGGAGGCGGTCGGGGAGGTGATCAATATCGGACCTGACGACGATGGCGTGACGATCAACGAGCTCGCAGCGGTGCTGCTGGAGAAGCTCGACTCGACGTCGGTCCCGCTCTACTTCCCCGCTCGCCCCCAGGAGGTGCATGTCGCGACGTGCTCAGCCGACAAGGCGCGCAAGCTGCTGGGCTACGAGCCGACCTGGTCCCTGCGAGACGGCTTGCGCGAGCAGATCGCCTGGGTGCGTGCTCTCGGGCCGCGGCCCTTCGCTTACCATCTGCCGATCGAAATCGAGACACCGTCCACCCCCCGGCCGTGGGTCGATCAGCTGATCTGACCGGACGACATCGCAACCTTGCGCGCCTACACCCGCAGCGAGGTCTCCCTGCAGGCGGGCGTACAGGGATCCTCACGCGTAGTCCTAGACTAGTACGATGCCCATCGTGCACGAGCTGTTGGGCGCTGCCACGGCGGCCGTGGACGTCGCCGACGAGGTAACCCGGAGCTACTACAGGCTTGGCGGGATCACGGCGTCACGCAAGCCCGACGGATCCGCGGTGACCGAGGCTGACCTTGCTGCCGAGGACGCGATCCGCACAACACTGGAGCGGATGACGCCTGGGCTACCGGTCATCGCGGAGGAAGCCACCACCGGGGGTGGTCAGCCACGGAGCTCGGCCGACGGCTGGGTCGTGGACCCCATCGACGGGACGGAGAACTTCTCGCGCGGCACACCGGTGTGGGCCACCCTCATTGCGCTGCGCGTCGGCGGGGTCGGCACCCTGGCCGTCGTGTCGTCACCCTCGCTCGGACGCAGGTGGACGGCCGTGCGAGGGCAGGGCGCCTTCGCGGGCGATCAGCCGCTTCGGGTCTCAGAGCTGGCCTCGCGATCGGTCGCGACGCTAGCCTACGGCGGGTTGCACGAGACGCCGACGACGAGCGCCCGGGACGCGTTGCTCGCCGCTGCTTCGGAGTTCCGTTGCGCCTGGGGGTGGGGGAACTTCTGGGCTCACGTGTTGGTAGCGGAGGGTGCCGCCGACGCAGCCGTCTCACACGGGACGGAGATCTGGGACGTCCTCGCCCCGGCACTCCTCGTCAGCGAGGCCGGCGGTCGCTGGAGCGACCTCGATGGTCGGCAGCTCCCGGACGAGTGGTCGCTGCTCACGACGAATGGCCACCTCCACGACGATCTGGTGCGCGATCTTCGCTCGGGGCGGCGGGTGGAAGGGGCGACCCGGTGACGGTTAAGGATCTCGAGGCCGTTCTCGTCTGGGCGGCAGGCCGCCAGGGGCCTCCTCAGCTGGAGGGCCCGCTTGATGAGTCCGCGCTGCTCCAGCTAGTCGACCAGCACGCCTTGACCGCCCGGCTCGTACGGCGCCTCCACGACGACCCCGCGCCCTGGGTGAGCGCTGCCTTCCGCGCCGAGCTGGCCGATCAGGACCTGGCCAACCGGCGCAAAGCCGCCACGAACCTCTCGGCAGCCGCTCACATCAGCGCCATCGAGAAGACCGGCGACCCCATCATGATCAAGGGACTCTCGACGAGTCTCGTCACTGCTCTCCCCCACACGCTGCGGTGTGGGGACATCGACCTGATCTGCCGCGATGCGGAAACGGCCACAAAAGTGCTCCTCGAGCTGGGCTACCAGCGGACCCGCCCGCCGTTTATGCACGAGGTCGGGGAGTTCACCCGTGGTGCCACCGAGGTCGACCTCCAGTCGTACTTCCCCGTCCACAGCTATGCAGGTCTGGACAGAGACGCGCTGGACCCGAACGCCCATCCGGGCGTATGGGTCCAGCCCGCGTACCGGCCCACCATGCGACCGGTCGACTGGCTGCTCCTGGACCGGCACCGGCTCGACCACGCCCTCCCCGATGGGGGGCGAGTCTCGACTCCTCGCCCGGAGCTCCTCGCGATAGTGCTCAGCGCGCACGCGTTCATGAACTTCACCAACGTCTGGTCGATCTCCCACCGGGAGAAGCCCTACGTCCGCCTGGGCGAGCTCGCCGATCTCGCAGATCTCACCGCCCACCCTCGATTCGACCGCGACATCTTCGCCGAGCTGGTGCACCGGCTCGACGCCACAGACGCCGTGGCATGGGCCGCCTGGGCCTTCGAGTCACTCGTCGGGCCCACCGACCGGGCGGGAGCCGGGGACGGACGGCACCCGCGTTGCCTCTGGTGGAGCTGGTGGGCAGATGTTCCGGTGGCCGACGGCTCTTGGCTGCGACCCGACTGGTACGACATGGGCCAGGTGACGAGCGCTCTCGGGGCCAACCGCGTGACTCTCGCCGGTGGGCGCTCGCGCAAGCTCGCCCTGGACGACCCGCGGGCCCTGCCGCGACAGCTTCGCCTCGCCGCAGATCCAGGAGCCTGGTCCGCGTCCCTGAAGTTCGACGACGACGGCAGCACGATCACCGTCACGCTTCCGGAGCGGCCCGCGACGCCGGTCCAGCGCGTGCGCGTCGACTTCGGGTCAGTCGCCTCGGAAGTGACGGTCGCCACGGAGACGGGATCGTGGCGAGCGGCCGGATCACACCTCGCGGTGGACCTGTGCCACAGCGGTGGCAGCCCCGAACTGAGGGTCCGCTTCGATCCCGGCCTCGTGGGTCACAGCGTCCTGGTCGGCGTCGCTGGTACGAATGCTAATGATGAGCACACGTCGGGTGTACTGGTGCCGATCGACCTCCTTGACTCCATTACAGCCGCTCCGTAGATCCACCGCGATCCTTGCCCCCAGCGCCCATCACGAAGGCCCATTGATGACTTCACCGGACGACCAGACCACAGTGGTGCTCGGCATCAACACGGCTCATGACGCCTCGGCGTGCGTGCTCTTGGACGGGCAGCTGGTGGCTGCTGTATCAGAGGAACGGCTAACCCGCGTCAAGCACCACGAGGGATTCCCGCACCGGGCGATGGCCTACTGCTTGGAGCACGCAGGCCTCACCCTCGCCGACGTCGACTGCGCGGTCATCAACGAGTACCCGCAGACAGACTTCGCGCTCGAGCTCCGGGGCACCGAGTTCCGCGGGGAGCTCATCGTGAACCCCTCGCACCACCTGCTCCACGCCTACTACGCCTGGGTCGCGTCGGGTTTCGAGGACACCGCCATCCTGGTGGTCGACGGGAGCGGCTATCACTACGCCGAGTACGCCCGCCGTGGACGCGAACTCCTGGGCGACGACGTGCCGGACGGCGACATGGACGAGGCGGAGACCTGGTTCGTCGTGCGGGACGGGAAGATCGAGCTCGTCCGCAGAGTGTGGGGTATGTGGGAGGCGACCTCGCCGCTCTACCGGTTCCCGAGCCTGGGACACATGTACTCCGCTGCGTCGCAGTTCATCTTCGGACACTTCCAGCACGCCGGGAAGACGATGGGACTGGCATCCTTCGGTGACCCCGCGCGCCATCCCGGTGAGTTCGTCACGCTCACGGACGAGGGCGTCGTCGTGAGCACCGACTGGATGAACGAGCTGCCGCAGCGCTCCCAAGAGCTGGCCGAGGTCGACGACGACTGTATCCACCTCGCCGCGAAGGTGCAGGACGAGCTGGAACGGGCGATGCTCCACATCTGCGACAAGCTGCACGCCAGCACCGATTCGGCAAACCTGGTCATCAGTGGCGGGGTCGGGTTGAACAGCGTGGCGAACGGACGGATCCTGCGCGAGTCCGCCTTCGAGCGCCTCTTCATCACCCCGGCCGCAAGCGACGCCGGAGTCGCCATCGGTGCTGCGCTCTACGGCCACCACCGGACGACCGGAGCGGTGCCCCGCTGGGACTACAGCGACGATTATCACGGGCGTCCCTACGACGACGCGGAGATCCACCGCGCGGCGGAGGAACGCCGTCACCTGGTACGCATCGAGCCGGTGGCGGACCCTGCGGCCTCAGCAGCCGCCGACATCGCCGCCGGGAAAGTCGTGGGCTGGTTCGAGGGAGGTAGCGAGTTCGGCCCCCGGTCGCTCGGCCACCGCAGCATTCTGGCGGACCCTCGGCCTGCCAGAATGAGGGACCGGCTCAACGACGTGGTTAAGTTCCGCGAGGCCTTCCGCCCCTACGCCGCATCGGTGCTCGCCGAGCACGTCCCGGCCTACTTCGACCTCACCGTGGACGACCCCTTCATGCTTATCGTGGCCGACGTGCGCCACGAGCACCGGGACGCCATCCCCAGCGTTGTCCACGTCGACGGCACGTGCCGCATCCAGAGCGTGCCGCCGGGCCGGCCCGACCGCTTCGAGCGCCTGCTCCGGGAGTTCCAGGCCACGACCGGGGTACCCATGGTGCTCAACACCTCCTTCAATATCCGGGGTGAGCCCATCGTGGAGACCCCGGGCGATGCCATCGACTGCTTCCTCATGTGCAACATCGACACGCTGTATGTCGAGGGCCACAGGGTGGTGAAGATAGTCCTGGCCGACGCAGACTCCCCGGAGTCGCTGGTTCCACGACTGGGCGTGCACCTCTCTCTTGGGATGTCGGTCGCGTCTGCGCAGGGGGTGGCTCGTCCGCCGACGTTCTGGGCCAGGTCGCGCACCGGGCACCAGCGCTCTGTCTCTCGCGAGAAGTTTGACCTGCTGTGCGCGGTGGATGGCACGTCCTCGGTCGAGATGATCGCAAAGGCCTGTGGCCGCGAGCGTCGCGACGTCGTGGCGGACTTCGTCGACCTCCAGTCGCTCGGACTGGTCTGCATCGAGATGCCATTGCCCTGATGAAGGCTCGACCGGACATCCGCGCTGTTCAGGAGATGGTGACGACTGTGTTCGCGTGGGATGGGACCGGGGAGGTCGCCGGCCAAGTCGGCGCAGAGATCGTCCGGCGTCTGGCGGGGCTGCCGGCGGAGTCGATCGCGACGGTCGGGCGACTGGTGACGGCGACCGGGGACGTGAGGCTGGCCGGCGAGTACCTCCGTGCTGCGGCCGCCGGTGAATCTGCCGTCGTCGCGCTGCTGGAAGAGGTGGCGCACGAGCCGGACGAGGTGGAGCGTGGGCGGCTCAGGTACGAGGCGGGTCGACTGATGTTCGGCGTCCCCGCCGGACCGAGTGAGGTCGTCGTCGGCGACCTCGAAGGGGTGCTGAGCGGACCGGAGGTGACCTTGTGCCCGGAGGACGACGCGGCACGCTCCCTGCTCGAGACGATGCTCGCCGAGCTGGGCTCTGGGCTGAGGGAGTTCGTGGAGAGCCAGGACGAGGTGCCGGGGCCGAACGCCCGCGTACGGCAGGGGGTGGTGAAGTCGTGGCACCTTCCGGACGGCACGCGGGTCGCGAGCAAGCGACGCAACCCCCATAAGCCCGAGCGGTTCGCACGCGAGCAGAAGAACTGGCTGGCGGTCGCAGCCCGTGTCGGCGGGGAGGACGGGTCGCGCTTCGGCAATCCCTCACGACCACGGCGCGTTGCTGTCATCCCTCGCCTCGGACTCGTTCGCGACCGGGCGACCGGCGAGGTCTACGCGATCTCCAGGTGGGTTCGGGGCACGAGCCTGGAACAGCAGCTGCACGAGCTGTCCGACGGACCGCGTCGCCGGGGCCTCCTCGCTGACTACCGGGCGCTGCTCGACTTCCTCCTCGATCGCGGGGTCCTCTGGGGTGATATGAGCCCGCGCAACGTCCTAGTCGACCACGCCGACGTGCCGACCTACTGGCTGATCGACTTCGAGAAGACGACTGTGGTCGACGCTCCCGTGCCGTTCCCGCAGCGTGTCGAGTTCTGCCGGGGACAGATCGCCGTCGAGGAACTCGGGGTGTTGTGCTCCCGCGCTGAGCTGGAGGGCGTGCTGTCCGGCTACTTCGATCCAGCACTGTGGGACGTCCGATCGACGGCGCCCCTGCACTTCCCACCCCGACCGGAGGTCGCTGCCTCCCTGCTCGCACGGTCCGTGCTCCACCCAACGCAGGGCGAGTACGACACCGTCGACCTGGAGATCCTCGACGTTCGCTCACCCGATAGCGATCCGGTGACGGGCGGACCACGCCTGGTGGGCCGGGTGGGGTTCCGCGTCGAGCACTACCTGTCCTGCGCAGGCGTCGAGACCGCATCCGACTACGAGGCCCGTACCACCGAGGTCCTGATAGCGGCGCGCCGGGCCGACTGTTTCGACACCGTCTGGGTTCTGCTGGACGAGGCCGCCGGTCATCTCGAGCGGGAGTTCGCCCTCAGCGAGTTCCTAACGGTCGTGCGACGTACCGGACCCTGGACGCCCACCATAGTGCCGAGTGCCCCCGTCCGCGCCCTGACGCTGGCCATCGACCAGCTGTACGCCTGTGGGGACGACGCCACAGCCCTGCGTGCGTGCGCCGCCGGTCTTCGTTCGGAACGCCTGTCGTGACCTCCGCGGACCGCCTCGACCCTCAGGACCTCGCCCGGTGGCGGACCGACATGCTTGTCGACCTCGGCCCGCTCGTGCTGCGCATCGTGAGCGATGTGCCGGACTTCTCGGTGATGACCTACTTCAGTAGCACCGCCCGACCGACGGCATCGGCAACGCCGGGACGAGAACCCGACGCGGAGGTCTGGTGCGTCACGACGCGCGACGCGCCCGATCACTGGCCCATCGACCAGACCGCCCGCGCCCGCGGTTTCCTCAAGGGCTACTACGTGACCGATCACGCCGGGCCTCCCATGCAGATGGTGTCCTCCGGCCGGCGGATCGTCCTCTTCGGCCCGCGGCCTGAGCGGATCGTCTGGTCGTACGTCGTCAAGTGGTTGCTCAGCCGCCACGCGATCGCCAGCGGAGCGATCTTCCTCAAGGGCGCCGCCTTTACCCTCGACGGGCGTGGCGTCCTCCTCGTCGGCCGGGGCGGCGCGGGCAAGACCGTTATGCTCACCGAGCTGTGTCGTCGCGGTGCTGGGTTCGTGACGAACTCCCACGCACTCGTCATCGGAACAATGCTGCAGGGCGTCCGGACCTCAATGAGGGTACGACGCGGGCCTGGGACGGCTGACCGGGTAGGCGCCGCGACGCGCCCCGCACTCGACGCGGGCCAGGTCGTCGTGGACCCGACGGAGCTCTTCGGCGCCTGCCCTGCCGACCCGGTCCCACTGGGGCACATCGCCGTGGTGCACTTCCGCGGGCCTGAGCGGCACCGCGTGGCGCCGCTCACTCCTGAGGAGGCGTACAGCATCCTGGAGCAGTTCGGCCTCGGTATCAACGTCTACCGCCTCGAGGAGGACCACCTAGACGACCTGGACGGGGACTACCTCGCCTTCGCCGCAGCGCAATCGGCGTTACGTGTACGTCTTCGCCAGCTCGTCCAGGATGTTCCGTGCCACAGCGTCACGACCGACGTCCGGGCCGACAAGAACGTGGCCGCCCTCCGCCAACTATGGTGTGCGCCATGACGACCGCCAGCCCCCGCCGTACGTCCGCATGAAGGGCAGCACGCCGGTTCCACGGCCACTGGAGGCGATCTGCGAAGACCTCCTCGGGCACGAGGGGTGCGTCGTCCTCGGCACCGGATGTTTCGACATCCTGCACGTGGGGCACGTGTACTTTCTGGAGCAGGCCAGTGCGCAGGGAGACGTTCTAGTGATCGGCGTTAACAGCGATGACTCGGTTCGCCGACTGAAGGGCACCTCCCGTCCCATCGTCGGCGAGCTCGACCGTGCGACGATGGTCGGTGCCGTCCGCTACGTCGACCATGTCTTCGTCTACGACGCGACCGAGGCCGACGAGCAGATCCGCGCGCTGGCACCCGACGTCTACGTGACGGGTGCGGAGAGCGCCGACGCCTACCCCACCGAGCTGACGTCGGCGAGGGAGGTCGGTGCCGTCGTCCACGTCATCGGAAGGGTCCCGGAGCACTCGACCACGCGGATGGTCGACGATGTGCTGCGCCTGAGCCGCGACGAGGCAGCGGACGTATCATGACCGACTGCAGCGCCACGGTCCTGACGAGCAGGGAGGTGCCCTGGATCATCGCCCGCCATCGGATGGATCTCGTCCTGTGCCCGGAGCCCCCACCTGAGGACGGTCTGGTGACGGCGGCGTTCGTGTTGGTCTTTGACGCGGCCGAACGGCTGCTCCTTACCCAGGTCGATCTCCCGGGCCGCAGCTGGGACATCCCGGGTGGTCATCTGGACGCAGACGAGGAACCGGCGGTGGCCGCGACGCGCGAGCTCGCCGAGGAGACCGGGTTCGCGGCGGAACCGGCGGAGCTGCGCCTCGCAGGCTGGCAGCGTTTCACCCTGTTCGAGCGCCCAAACCGGGCGTATAAGTACCCCTACCCGCTGTCATACCTGCTGTTGTTCATGGTCCGCCATGCCGCTCTAGGACCGACGGTGCAACCTGCGCCCGGAACGGAGTGCACCGCTGCGCGGTGGTGCGAACCCGCAGTGGCAGAAAACCTGTGCTCGGAGCTCAGCTGGTACCCCATCGTCGCGCCGGCTCGCGCGGCACTCTTCCGGGACGCGTGACCGTAGTCAGACGGATCCTCCTCCCCGAGGTACCTGCTCGAATCCGCGGGCGATGCGACAATCAATTGATATGAGACGTCCTTCGCCGGACACCGGACGGGAGCACTTCGACGGCGTCCCAGAGGACGGCGTAGTTAAGGACGGTGCTGACCTCATCCGTCAAGGGCAACCGATGTCGAGCGTCGCGAAGATGGACAGCCACTCATCGGGGCTGACGAAGGCGACGACGCGGTCGTGTGGCACCGCCGCGCGGTCGAACGCCGTCGTGACCCGTCGACGCGGGAAGATGGTTGCAAGACTGGCGTGGAGCGACCCGCCCTTTCCGGTGAATCCCGTTTCGACGACGCGTTCCCACCTCTTCCGGGAGCCGTCCGGCAGCAGCGGCTCCGGACGACGTATGAGGTGGAGAACTGCGGCGTCGACCGAGGGACGGGGGCGGAAGCTGTCGCGATCGATGCGCGGTCCGAGTCCCCAGACCCACCACGGCCACGTACGAACGGTCGTCAGCGACCAGCGACCGTAGTCGCCGGTCCGCTTGCGGGCGTACTCGCGCTGGGTGATCAGTGTCGCGGACTGCAGGCAAGGTGACTCCAAGGCCCACGTGACGATGCGCGAGGTGATCGCGAAGGGGATGTTCCCGAGAAGCACGAAGTCGCCATCGGGCTGGGGCATCGTGAGGACGTCGTGCTCAAGCACCTCCACGTTGCCCAGGTCACTCGTCCGGTGACGCAGCGCTTGCGCGAAGACGGGGTCGAGCTCGACGGCGGTGAGCCTCGGGACGATGGCCGCCAGCTCGACGGTGAGCCTGCCGTCGCCGGCTCCGACCTCAACCGCAGCCACTGGCGGTGACCCTACGGCGCCGAGGTACGAACGGATCGCCGACTTGTCGTTCAGGAGGTTCTGGGAGAAGACCTTGCGACGCTGCCCGCGTGCCCCGGGCATGTCCCGCGCTCCCTGCCGCGCCTGGTCCTGCCGCCGCTGCGACCTGGATCGGGGGTTTGGATCACCCCTCTCCCTAGACTTTATGTTCAATTCGACCAGCTCCCCGTTGCGGCACGACATGGAGGATCCAGCCTAGATGACAAACAGACTGCCGGCCCCGCCCGTCGCGCACGACTTCACCTCCTCGGACAAGCTCTACGAGCGTGGTCGACGCGTCGACGCTCGGGCTTACAGTCGCGGCGACATCCTCGTCGCCGCGACTGGACGCACTGTGTACCCACGCTACGTCGACCGGCTCCAGGGCGCCTACGTTTGGGACGTCGACGGGCATCGCTACATCGACTACAACCTCGGTTACGGACCGGTCGTCCTCGGTCACGCCGATCCGCGGATCACGGCGGTGGTGATCGACGCGCTGGCTCGCGGCAACTGCCTTGCGCCCTATTGGAGCCCCGATCAGGTGAAGCTCTGCGAGACGCTGGTGCGCCTTACACCGGGCAGCGACATGGCGTACCTGCTCAAGACGGGCTCGGATTCCACGAGTGCGGCGGTGCGCCTCGCAAGGATCTTCACCGGCCGAGACCGGATTGTCCGGTGGGGCTACAACGGCTGGCACGACTGGGCATGTCCTGAGGCCCCAGGCATCCCGGCTGCCGTCCGCAGCCTCACGCTGGGTTACGAGTACGGCAACATCGCGAGCCTTCAGGAACAGTTCCATCGCCACCCTCGGGAGATCGCAGCGGTCGTCATGATGCCGTTCGGGGACGACCGGGCGACGCCTGGTCACCTCGCCGACGTCCAAGCCGTGTGCCGCGAGCATGGAGCGCTCCTCGTGCTCGACGAGATGCGGTCGGGCTTCCGGATGCGACCGGGCGGGATGGCTCCGGAGCTGGGCGTGGAACCGGATCTCACCACCTATTCCAAGGCTCTGGCGAACGGGTACCCGATCTCTGCGGTCGTGGGTCGTGCGAGCGTGATGGAGGGATTCGCCAAGACCCGCATCTCCTCTACCTTCTTCGCCGGACCCGCGGAGATGGCAGCTGCCCTCACGACGATCTGGATCCTGGAGGAGACCGACGCGCTGGCTCGCATCGAAGCGGCCGGAACGCTCTTGCAGCAGGGGATGTCCGACATCGTCACGCGCCTGGGCCTCCCGGCGGAGGTCGTCGGCTACCCCTCAATGCCGTTCCTGCGCTTCACCGATCCCCGCCAGGACGTCCGGGAGCGGGCGTCCGAGGCATTCCACTGCGCGGTGACGGCAGCGGGGGTGCTGCTTCACCCAGCGCACCAGTGGTTCGTGAGCGCCGCACATAGCCAGGAGGACATCGAGTGGACCCTGGCTGTGATCGCCGACGCAGCGGAGACCGCGTTCGGAGCCGTGGCCGAACCGGGAAGCTGATCGGGGGAGCCTCGCCGTCCGACTACTCCACCGGCACGCTGGCGGATGGTGGGAATCGTCGCGTCAGGGGCGAGGGGCAAGCGCCATCGCGGTGGCGCCTACCACCCAGGACGTCGGCCGTCCCAGCTGTCCTTGAAGCGGCTGGCGACGAAGTAGCCGAACGGGCATCACATCGACCGAGAGCATCCAGTCCAACTGAGGTGACCCGGTCGATGCGGCCGCGCGGGGATCGGCTGGACGCGGCCAAAGCCCGTTCAGTGAATCGCACTGGGTCTGATGGAGGCTCGGGCTATTGGATTCCGACCAGGAGTTGGTCGGTCCGTTTCGTAGCGTAGAACGTCGCCTCGAACTGCGCTGGTGGGACGTCGGCCAGGTAGCCGTGGAGTCGGTCGTGGTTGTGCCAGTGGACCCAGCTCAGGGTGGCGAGCTCGACGTCCTCGACGGTCCTCCACGGCCGTCTCTCGCGTGCGGGACCGCGGATGAGCTCGGCCTTGTAGTAGCCGTTCACGGTCTCGGCCAGGGCGTTGTCGTAGCTGTCGCCGACGGTGCCGATCGACGGCACGGCACCGATCTCTGCCAAGCGCTCGCCGTAGCGAATCGACGTAAATTGACTGCCCGCGTCGCTGTGACACCGCAGACCGGTGAGCTGGGTGCCGCGTGACCAACGGGCCATCTCGATGGCATCGAGGACCATCGTGGTCCGCATGTGGGATGCGACCCGCCACCCGACGATCGCGCGTGAGTAGGCGTCGATGATGAAGCAGACGTACGCGACGCCGGCCCAGGTCGGCACATAGGTCAGGTCGGTGACCCACAGCTGGTTCGGCGCGGAGGCGTGAAGTCGCGGCCCACCAGGTCGGGGTGGCGAGGCACGTCCGGATCGGGCTTGGTGGTGCGGACCCGCTTGGTGCGCCCGACACCCTCAATGCCTGCGGTGCGCATCAGCCGGGCGACCTGGTCCCGGCCGATGTCGTGACCGCCACGCCGTGCAGCCTTCCAGACCTTCCGGGCGCCATAGACCCGATAGTTGTCGTCCCACAGCTGCCGCACGATCGGGCCCATCACCTCATCGCGCTGGGCGCGAGCCGACGGCCGGCGGTTCTTGAACTCGTAGTAGCTGCTCGGGGCCACCTGCAGCACGCTGCAGATGAGCTCGACCCCCAGACGCCGGCCCGCGACGACATCATCGCGGTTGACGTCGATGAACGCGGCTACCTCTTGTGCTGGCGGTCGAGCTCCGCCCCGAAGAAACTGGCTGCCCTCTTCAGGATCTCGTTGGCCCGCTTGAGCTCCCGGACCTCCTGCTCGAGGGCCTTCATCCGCGCGGCGTCGCTCGTGCTGACCCCCGGCACGTGGCCCTCGTCTATGTCGGCCTGGCGGACCCAGGACCGCACCGATTCGGTGCCGTACCCGAGCTGGGACGCGACGCGCTGGATCGTGCCGTGCTCGGTGCCCAGCTCAGCACGCAGTGTCCTGACCAGCCGCACCGCAGCTGCCTTCTCTTCAGGGCTGTAGCGACGCGTGGTCGGCTTCCCCGGGGTGGTGTCCTTCGGCATGAGTCCATCCTCGTTTCCAAACGATGGAGACTCCAACCAACCCAGTGCGATTCACAGCGTAGACGTGCTGACGCCCGTGCTCGCCTCGATACCCACCCAACCCCACACGGCGGGACCGCCCTCACGCGAGGCGAGGCTAGTCGGCGCGATCAGGAAGGAAGATGGCGAGCCACGCGTTCCAGCGGCGTGGGCGATCACAGTGGGTCCGGTACCACCGGCGCACGCCTCCCCGCGCTCTCTCCCTTACTTAGCCGAATGCCGGACGTCTCCCCGACTCACAGCACCACGTACGCGGGATAGGGGGAGTGCGGCATTCGTCGGATCCGATGCCGGGTGATGTCGATCGCCGACTTCAGGGCGATGGCCTCGCCCGGGAAGTCGGGGTGCATCAGCTCGTCGAAGGCCAGAACAGAGCCGGCCGGCATGTGGGGTCGGAGCAGCTCGAGGCACGCCAGCGTGGGGTCGTGGAGGTCCATGTCGAAGTACGCAAGGGCCACTATGGTGTCTGGGTTCCGCTCAAGGTACTTCTCCAGCTCGACCGGGGCGTCGCCCTGGCGCAACTCGAACCGGCGGATGTGCGCCATCGAGGTCTCCGCCTCGTGGAGTGCCAACACCTTCTCCAGGTAGTCGCCGTACTGGTGGGTGACGGCCATGCTCCCCGCGAACACGCGGTCGGACTCGCCGTCCTCGACGCTCGGCTCAAGGAATCCCTCGAAGGTGTCGAACCCCACGATCTTTCGGTAGAAGTTCGTCGGCTCGTAGAACGTCCGGAGGGCGTTAAACACCGACAGGTGACGTCCCCAACGCACGCCGAACTCTACGATGATGCCGTGCACGTCGATGATCTCCCGATACATCGCATCCAGCGCGAGCACCTCTCCGATCCGCTGAGGCCTCATGAAGACCTCGAGGTGATCCAGGAGGTCCTCGTCGGGAATGGGTCGGGCTTCGAAGAGCTCCGTGAGATCCCGGCGCGTCTGACGTTCGCGCTCTGAGGGGCTGATCTTGCGGGAGCTCACGTGTCGTTCTCCATAACTTGAGTGGGGCGGCAGTGGGACCAATGCTCTGGGGCGCGCCCACCCTACGTCCCCCTGCACCGATATGGGCCAGTGTTCTCGCACTGGTCACGCTCCGCGTAACGATCCTGCACCGGCATACTCTTGTGCCCCATACGTAGCACCGTGGCCGTGTCGGTAAGGGCCGCCGGCTAGCATCTGCCATCTCCCTTTGCGCTCCTTCGAGGGAGCCGCTGTTCAGCGGCCCTGCGGTGGTGCAGGGTTGGGCTTGTCTGCTGAGACCTTCGTCCTGCTTCTGCGTGCCGGGGCGGGCTGTGTGGCGGGCTGCGCGGTGGGGATGAGGGCGCGCAGGTCGGTTAGCTGGCGTTCGTAGGTTTGGTGGAGGTCGGTGACTCGCTGGTCGCCGTGTGCTCGTTCGCGTTCGTTTTCCTGGCGGGCAGCGTCACGTTCGGCGGTGGCGACGGCGAGCCCCTCGCGGAGCTGGTTGAGGTGTTCGCGGGTTGCATCGAACTGTGTGCGCACGTCCTGCAGTTCGCCGCGGACTTGGGTGGTGGCCTGCTCGGCTGCGGCGGCTCGGGATGCCTCGGTGCGGGCGTGTTGGTCGGCGGCTTCGGCGCGCTGGTCAGCCTCTGCGCGGGCAGCCTGTGCCAGGTGGGCTTCTTGGCGCGCGGCAACCGTAGCGGCGTGGGCGCGTTCAAGTTCGTCGTTCAGACGACGAGTCTCGGCTTCGAGGTTCTCCTTGGCGGTGCGTTGCTGGGTCAGTTCGTCGGTGAGGGCATCGATCGTCGTCTGGAGTTGGGTCACGGTCTCGCGTGATTGATCCAAGTCGTGTCGTGCCTGCGACAGGCTCGCTTGGAGTTCTTGGGCGTTCGCGGTCGCTTCGAGGGCTGCGGCGTCGGCTTCTTCTTTGTCCGCGACGGCCGCGCGCAGCGCCTGTTCGGCCCGGATCGCGCGGCCGTTTGCTGCTGCGACCTGCTCGGCGGCCTCGCTGGCAGCGGCTTCGAGCTGTGCTTCGGCTGCGCCGGGGTCGGCGAGGGTGCGCAGTTCGCCGATGAGTTCGTGCATCTGGCTGATCAGATGCTCAGCCATCCCGGTCACCTGGGCGGTGATGAGACCGGCCCGTTGGCGCGCGGCGTCCATAGGGCGGGCCTCCTCGGCCGCAGACGCTCCCGCGGTCGCGCGCTGGCGGGCCCGCCAGGCTGCCGCACGGG